>Ga0233409_10000112_pt1 | contig 12889 bp, 10 predicted proteins | sample Na_oxic_13_MG_FD_179871 | JGI IMG/M metagenome (GOLD analysis project Ga0233409, IMG submission 179871) | Seawater microbial communities from Saanich Inlet, British Columbia, Canada - Na_oxic_13_MG | ecosystem: Environmental > Aquatic > Marine > Inlet | place: Canada: British Columbia... | reverse complement strand
AGTCTGAAATAATCTCTTACGCATCCATGTAACGGATGATTTGTTGGGCAAACTGTTTGAAATCTTGTAAGCGTTCACCGTTCAAAGGTTCGCGGTTCAGGGTTAATGGTTTTACGATCAAGCATTTTTAGATACCCCGAAGTAAGACCTCATTTCCTGAATGTCTTTGTTAATATAATACTTGAAGTCAAAATATTCTTTTCTTTTCTGAACAATGTAGTCCTGTTCTTTCTCCCGGTCTCTTGAAAAAAGCAATCTTCCATTTACTATTACCTGGTGAATCATCTTAAGAGATGCGGTGTTTAAAACCACGATATCCACTTTACAACCAAGGTGTTTTTCCAAATCATCGGTTAGTTGTATTCTGAGCTCAAGATAGGAATCGGATGCAAGGCTTTGATCGATTCGAATTGCAATATCGATATCGCTGCCAGAATTCGATATTCCAAGCGCCGTGGACCCAAAAAGGTAAGCTGATAAGATATGCGGGTATCTGGAAAAAAGATACGACAAATCTTGTTTCACTTTTAGGTCAGATTGATTTATCAAATTGTTTTTATTCATAATATTTATATATTATATGCTCTTATTATTGTCAATGTATTTCTCTTTTTGACCGATAAGAACGTAACCGTTCGGCCACAAACCAGACACGAAGACACCAAAGATTTGTAGTATAATTCTTAATATTAATCACTTCCGGCGATTGTGACATTCTGCCTTTCATTCAGAGAAATTGATACCCAAAATATTTGTGGTTTACAAAACAAATCTTCAATGATATTGGTATTATACTGATACGAGGTGTAGGCACGGAATATTGACCGGAAAACCGGACTAAAGGGGGGATGAAAGACACAAGATGTAGGGTCGGAGGCAAATCTAGATTAGCCAATAATTTTTAACAAGGTCAATCAATATCTAAATAGTATCACAACCTATTGACATTACAAAATATTTCATGTACTGGCAAGTTATGTTGTGTGTTCAATTCCATTTTATTCATAAAAAGTTTTTGTATAACCTACAATCAAAATAGATATTTTGCAAACCATTTAACTGTAAAAGGAGGGAAGGTGAAAAAGAAATCTAAATTTTTTATTATTTTAGTGCTAACCTTAATGTTTGTTTTGTCCTTCACCCTAAATGTCCAAAGAGTCGCCTTTGCGGATAATACAAAATTGATGCCACGGGAAAATACTTTTCAGATTGGCTTTGATACCAGATATATTGATTATGAAGAAGATGGTTGGATGGAAGAAGATGGTTGGATGTACGGAATTGTTGGAAGCTATATTTACCATGGAAACAACAAATTGATGTTTGAAACAAATCTTAGTATTGTTTTTGGTGAAATTAATTATGATGGACAAACACAGTCCGGTACACCATTCAAGGCAGATACAGATGATTGGATATTCGAATTGCGTGGTTTGATTGGGAAGGATTATAGGCTTAAAGACAGTAGCATAATAACTCCTTTTATGGGCATTGGTTATCGTTATTGGAATGATGATATTGATGCTTCTGGAGGATATGAAAGAGAGATACAATATTGGTATCTTCCAGTTGGGGTTAAAACTATTAGTCCTTTAATTGGCAATTGGACTTGGGGGATGAGTATAGAATATGACCTTTTCTTAAGTGGAAGGGTTAAAAGTCACCTTAGCGATGTTCACCCGGCTTTTAATAATCCTGAAAATGACCAAGATTTTGGAGATGGGTATGGTGTTGGACTTTCCTTACAGTTTAATAGGAAATTGTCCAATAATTATGGCTTTTCTATTGAGCCATACATAAGATATTGGGATATTGACGAATCAGACACTTCAACTTTTACTGCATATGGAATACCAATAGGTTATGTAGTAGAACCTGAAAACGAAACTACAGTTTATGGGTTGCGGTTAAATATCACTTTCTAAATATTATTAGTGTTTGAAAAGTAAAAAGAATGAGAATATGGAGTATCAATGGGCTAAACTCTGACTTGAAAAAGTTCCTGGCTACCCGACAATAGAGGGTGGGATTGATCTGAAAAATAGCCGTCTGCCTCGTTTTCCGATACAGACGGCTATTTTAATTTGTGCTGGTCGTTGTTCCTGGATTATTATTTCAACACGAACGTAATCAAAACAATGCTCTTTTTTCTTCCTTTTGATGCCGGGAAGTGCAGCTTTTTAAGTTCCTGAAACATGCAGCGTTTAAACTCGTTCTTTTTCTTTATATCTTTATCCGGATGAACTTTGGTGACGCGACCGGCAGAATTTATAACCATTTTGAATACAACCTTTCCTTTTAAGCCAGGTTGTTTTCTCAACGCCTGCCTGTAACAGATGTTGAATGAGCGGATATGTTTCTTCAGAAGTTCCCGGATGGATTTTTCCGGCAAATCTCCGGTTACTATAACTTCTCCCAGTTCAATGGTATTTTGATCATGGCCAGAGGCGTCAATTTCCGGTTCACATGCCAAACGATCTTCTTTTTTATGTTCAAGGTTTTCTTCCATGACCTTGTTTTTAAACCCCAATATCGAAGGAGCGGCTGAAAAGGAGGAGACTGATTTTCTGGCAAAAGAGCCATTTCCTCCCACCGCATAGTCAGAAACACCCTGGGGTAATGGAAGAGGTTGTTTGATTGTTACAGCCTGTCCATCCTGCAGGCGAATCTTAGTGTCCACGGCAACAAATGAGGTATATGCGGTCAACAGGTTATAGGTCAGTCCCAGGCTGGTTACCTCCTTGACCCGTTCATCCTGTTTGTTGAGTCTGTTGTAGTCGGATAAAAGGGCGATCCGGTGCCGTGCCCACAGGTAACGCAGGGCCGAGTTCTTTTTCAAAGGTTTTATCCCGGAGACATGCACCTTTTTCAAAAAAGGGTGATCTCCAGTGAAACCTTGTAAAGAGATAATGCCCCGGGGCATGCCGCGCCATTTGCCGAAAATAATGACGGGCCGGTCAGCCAGTACGTCGGGAATACCGGGAGGTTCCACATCGTAAGCTTTAAACCGGCCGAAGTCGACCTTGATTCCCGTTAGCACGGGAGATGCAATTAGCTTCCTGAATTTGTCTGCCTTTTCGGGTGCTTGTTCAGGTTTTGTAATTACAAAGGGCTCTCCCATTCCCACCCTTGCCATACCTTCAATCAGATGGCGGTTGACACTCGATCCGATTCCGAATGTAAATATATTTGCCCGGCCGAGATTGTTACGGATAAGATCAAAAGCTTCTTCTTCAACCGAGACATAACCATCGGTGGCAATAACAATACTTCGGGAATATCCTTCGGTTTTTGGCAGGCAAAGCGCTCTTTTAAGTGCCGGTAATAGCCTGGTTCCGCCGCCACCGCGCTGTCGTTCAATGGTGTTTATGGCACGCATGATGTTTTGAGGAGTGGCAGGCAAGGATTGTTCCGACATCAAATGGGAGCTACCGGCAAACAGCAGCACATTGAATCTGTCCGTTGAACCAAGGTTGCCGATTAAGTCTTTAAGAAGTTTTTTGGATATATTCAGTGGGAAACCGTGCATTGATCCTGACACATCAACGATGAATATATACTCACGAGGAGGGATCTGGCTTTTGACAACCTTTTTAGGAGGTTGCATCATGAGCAGAAAAAAGTTTTCATCCTTTCCCTCAAAAAGAAGGAGCCCTGTTTCAATCTTGTCGCCGGATAGTCGATATTTCAAAATAAAATCACGGTTGCCACCATGTTTTTCGGATTGGTCAAGATTAACTGTGGCAAAAGCGGGCCCTTTGTAGTTGATGCCGGTCTTATGTGAGGCGCAGGTGATATCTTGAATCGGGAGACCTGCCGCAATATCCACGGCAATCTTAAAGGTATAGGTCGGGGGTTCTCCCTGGTGGTGATATGGATTTGCCGTCCACATGTCAGACGATCCGGCTTCTTCGGCCTGCCGGTCCACGTAGCGGGGCCCGACAACCGTGGGATAGACGAACTCGTAAACAGTATCCGTGGGAATCAGCAGCTCGGTATATTTTAGTTCAACTTTGATGACGTCAGAAGGCAAAATGTTGGCCACATTCATCTGAAAAACATTGGGCCTGTGCTGTTCCAGAAGAGATGCACTCTTTCCCGCCTGTTTTGCCTGGTTGTATTCCTGCCGGGCCTGCTCCCGCTCGCGGATATTTGCCGTGATGGTCCGCTCGCCGATAGTCATTTTCATCCCGTAAACCGCAGCCCTTGTGGATGCCGGAAAGACGTAGATGGCTTCCAACGGCTTATTGCCCTCATTTTTATAGACCTGCGTTACCTTGACGTCGGCAATGACGCCTGAAATATTCACTTGAGCCCATGTGGATTTCAGGGGGAGCCGGTCCACGTCAGGGTCATGGCTCTTTACCAGGAAATACGGGGATAACGTTTGGTCAGCATCCTTTTCCGTCTGGGCATAGGAAGGGTTTGCCGCGATTATAATTAGAGCCGGAATCAGTATTGCAAAAATTATTTTCTTGTGAGTCATTGCTATTACCTCCTTGTTTGACGGCTTCGTAAAAAGTCCAATTTCTGCGTTGCGCTTCATTTCGTGTTCACTGCGGCGTACATAAGTACGCCTCATTCCACGAAATTCGCGACGCCTTGAACTTGAACTTTTTACTTTGCCGTCTCAATATTGACTTTTTACGAGTTCATCTTATTTAGTGCCCGAACGAAAACTAGGATTTTTCGTTTTGCTGCTGGGACCTTCATGTAAACGTGGAGGGGTGATGATAACTTATGATCATGTGACAAAGATTTATGGAGAAGGAGCCAACGCCGTTACCGCACTGGAAGACATCACCTTGACCATAGAAAAAGGTGAGACCGTGGTCTTCCTTGGACCGTCAGGGTGCGGAAAGACAACGATCCTGCGCCTAACCAACAGGCTCGAAAGCATTACCAGGGGCAACATTTTTGTCAATGGAAAAAATATCAGGGAACAGGATGAGGTAAAATTAAGGCAACAGATGGGGTATGTTATCCAGGACATCGGACTCTTTCCAAACAAGACCATTGCAGATAATATTGGAGTTGTTCCCAGGCTTTTAGGGTGGAGCAAGGAAAGGATCGCAAAAAGGGTCGACGAACTTTTGATTATGTGTCGTCTTGACCCGGATGTTTTCCGATCAAGGTATCCGGCCGAACTTTCCGGAGGTCAGCAGCAGCGTATCGGCGTTGCCCGAGGACTTGCCGCCGATCCTGAAATATTGCTCATGGATGAACCTTTTGGCGCCATCGATCCAATCAATCGTGAGCAGATCCAGGATGAGTTTTTAAAGCTAAAGGAGAAATTGCAAAAAACCATAGCCTTTGTCTCTCATGATATTCATGAAGCCATCAAGATGGGTGATAAGATCGCACTCTTTGAGCAAGGCAGGCTTGTCCAGTACGCCAGCCCGGCGTTCATACTCACACATCCCAAGAATAAGTATGTGGCTGACTTTGTCGGGGCTGACCGGGCCCTCAAAGTGCTGGGCATCATTCTTGTAAGGGACGTTTTTAACCCCTGTCCGGAAAATATAGTGCAAGGGTCGGCTACAGCTAAAGAGACTCTTACTTTTATAGAGAATGAAGACATCAATTATGCTATTGTCCTTGATAACGACAAACCTGTTGGCTATGTGACCCCCAAGATACTCAAATATGAACAGAGTCCGCTCAGGGACCTTGTGGATGCTTTCCCCGTTCATGTCAGGAAAAGAACCTCGGCCAGGGATGTTTTATCTTTTATGCTCATGCATGATATTCTAACCCTTTGTGTTGTGGACGACAACGGTAATTTTGCCGGGACAGTAAGCTACAACGATATTCAAAAAAAAATCAGGGAGACTTACACCGGTGAGATGAAAAAGGACAAAGGGGATCGGCTGTGAGTGTTCTGCAATTTATTATTGCTAATTATAAACAGGTTCTGTTTCTTACCTGGGAGCATATCTACATGGTGGGTTTATCCCTGATCATCGCCACCGCACTGGGGGTACCCCTTGGGATCATCATCACAAAACACGAAGAACTGGCCAAGCGGGTCATCAACGGAGCCAACGTAATAATGACCGTTCCCTCCATCGCCCTCTTTGGCCTGATGCTTCCTGTTCTCGCTATCATCGGGCACGGACTGGGCAAAGTACCTGCGGTCATAGCTCTTGTTTTGTACAGTCAACTTCCTATCATCCGGAACACATATGTGGCCATTAAAAATGTCCCCCCGTCAATTCGGGATGCCGGTAAAGGCATGGGCATGAACACATGGGAACTTCTCAGGGAAGTGGAGATACCCATTGCCGTTCCGGTTATCATTGCCGGTTTGCGTACTGCCGCGGTTATGAATATCGGGATCGCCGCCATTGCTGCCTATGTGGGGGCAGGGGGGCTTGGTGTCTATATCCAGCAGGGTATTGACAGGGTATATCCGGAAATGATCATCAGCGGCGCTGTTCTTGTATCACTCTTTGCTATTATTGTCGACGGGACAATGGCTCTTGTAGAACGAATTGTCACACCAACAGGGCTTAAAGTCCAGAAAAAGCTGGTTCAATGACACAGTTACCCCGAAAATTGTATAAAGCCGTCCTGTTAATCCTTCTCCTGACAGTGGGTGTCGGTCTGAAACGAACCGGAACAATAGCCTATTTTAGAGACCCTTATGTGTATGCCGATCTGGCCAGGCTGATGTGGCAGCATATCCATATGGTTGTTTACAGTATGTTTATAGCCACTGTAGTGGGAGTAAGTGTAGGCGTTATTTTGACACGCCCGCGTTTAAAGGCATGTACAGGGCTTGTAATGTATATTGTAAGCCTGGGGCAGACTATCCCTTCTCTGGCAGTCCTGGCCCTGGTAATGAGTGTTTTGGGCATTGGCTCCAAGCCGGCTATTTTTGCCCTGACCATTTATTCCATTCTTCCTATAGCCAGAAATACACTTGCCGGGATCAATGCCGTCCCTCCGCCTACAATTGATGCAGCCAGGGGAATGGGGATGAGCACCTGGCGGATCTTGCTTGAAGTCGAAATACCCATGGCCATGCAGGTCATCCTCACAGGTTTCCGGATAGCCCTTGTTATAAATATCGGAACCGCTGCCCTGGCCTATCTTATAGGGGCAGGAGGAATGGGGGATTGGATTTTTTCCGGTATCAATCTCATGAAAACGGACAAGCTTCTTGCAGGTTCTATTCCGGTAACCATGTTGGCCCTTTTTGCGGATTTTCTCGTAGATCTCCTGGGAATGGTTCTCGTTTCCAAGGGATTGAGAATCGCCGATAGATGACTTTTTACGAGTGCATTAAGAATAAGCGGAATCTGAAATAAGGAGGAAAAGATGAAAGGTGTGATTAAAAGCATTCTTTGTCTGACTGTACTATTCACAATATTTGCCTTTTTAGGGGCAAGTATGGCCAAGGACAAAAAGGTGACTATCGGAGGAAAAAACTTTACCGAACAATACATTTTATCCGAATTGGCAAAGGCATTGCTTGAAAAGAATGGATTTCAGGTTGAACTGAGGACAGGACTACCCACTAATATAGCAAGAAAATCCCTTGAACAGGGGGAGATTGATCTTTATTACGAGTATACGGGAACTGCTTATACGGTCTTTTACAAAGAGAAGGATTCTGGGGTAATGAGTAACCCGCAGAAAGTATACAACTGGGTTAAGGAAAAAGATGTGGATAAAGGCCTGATATGGTTATATCCGGTCAAGTTCAACAATACCTATACCTTGATGATGCGAAAAGCAGGTGCCCAAAAAACAGGTATAAATTCCATCTCTGATCTGGCAAAGCATTTCCATAAAAAACCCCGGGACCTCATAGTAGGCGTTGGAACGGAATTCTGGGAACGACCCGACGGGTTTAAAAAACTCATGCAAGTCTATGATTTTAAAGTGCCTCCTAACAATATAAAGAAGATGTCTCTCGGGCTGGCCTATAAAGCCCTTAAAGATGGGCAGTTGGATGTTGGGATGGGATTTGCAACAGACGGTCGCATTGCCGCCTTTAATTTTATGACTCTCGAAGATGATAAAAACTTCTTCCCTGTATACAATCCTTCACCGGTAGTCCGTAAAGAGGTTCTGGATAACTATCCAGAGATAGAGTCAATACTCAAACCACTGTCCGAAAAGCTCAGCACAACTGAAATGCAAAAGCTGAACAAGAATGTGGATGTGCAGCGCAAACCCGAAACCGAGGTGGCGCGGGCATGGTTGAAAAAGAAGGGATTGATTTGATTTTTTACGAGACCGTTATAGTTAGTGTCCATCCACAGAAGAGATAGTTTGTTCGAGATCAAGGCATGCGAAAATTTTAACCACAGGAATATACAGATATATTTTGAGGATTAAAATTTGAGCATAACGCAGATATCGGGTAAAAATAGCCTTTTGTGGATGGACACTAGTTAGTGCCTGAACAAAAGCTGTCTCCTCCGCTACCAGAGATTATCCTGGGGAAAATTCAGGTTTTCAATAAAATACCGATTGAAGTCAAGATGGGTGGACAACTCAACATGCTCTATGGATTTGGACAGCTCATTGGCCATTTGCCAGTAAGGCCTGGATAAGAGGACCATCACGGCGCCTTTGCTGGCAGCGTTGCCAAGGGACTTGATTTTGTCCGGATCAACTTTGGGAAGCAGGCCAATTCGCATGGCACTGAATGGGTTAACGAAATTACCCAGTGCGCCTGCCAGATAAATCTGGTCAAGATCCTGAATCCCGATACCCATTTTATCCATAAGCGTCTGGATACCGGCTCCCACAGCGCCCTTTGCAAGCTGAAGTTCGCGTACGTCTTTTTGGGTGAGGTATATCGGTTTGTTGCCGGAGCTTTCTTCTTTGGAAGCCACAAGAAAGGCTTGCACCTCTGATTTTTTGATAACCCTCGAACTCAGATAATCATCAGCATTTTCCCGTGGCGGCAAAATCAATCCTTGGGAATCGATAATGCCGTAATGCAGAAGCACAGCCACCAGGTCTACCAGTCCGCTTCCGCAAATCCCCTTTGGTAAAATATTACCGATCGTCTGATAGTGAAGTTCCCCTTCATTAAAACGAACGCTTTCAATAGCACCGCTGCTGGCGATCATTCCCTGGGATATTTGTGCACCTTCCAAGGCCGGGCCGGCCGCTGCAGAGCAGGTCAACAGCTTTTGCCGGTTACCTAAGAAAATTTCTCCATTGGTGCCAAGGTCCAGGCCTAGAATAATTTTATCATCCTGTTCTGCAGCCGAGGATGCGAGGATGGTGCTGATCATGTCGCCGCCGATATAGCCGGATTTGGTGGGCATTACATACAACCTGGCTTCCGGATGCAGTCTTAGGCCGGCATCTTTTGCACTGAGAATCAATCCATCGGTTAAAACAGGAGAAAAGGGCGCACCCGCGATTCCCAGGGGATCCAGGTTAAGAAAAATGTGCTGCATGGTAGTGTTTCCGGCCGCAACCGCAATAAAAATATCGTCAGGGGAAAGCCCTTCTACTTCCAAAAGGCGTTGGGTAATCGAGTTCAAATCCTTAACGAGAAGGTCGGTAAGCGTGAAAAGGCCGTTTCGATTTTCCTTGATGTACTGCAGACGACTAATTACGTTAGATCCGTATTTGCTTTGGCTATTGAGCCTGGAGATTGCTGCCACCTCACTTCCGTTCAGCAGATTTACGAGTTTGCCGACCAACGTGCTGGTTCCCAGATCAAAAACAAGTCCGAAAACCCGCCTTGCTTGTTTCCGATTTTGCCATGCCATCAAATAGTTTTCGTGAAGTACGGCCGTTCCCTGGTTTTCCGTTTTTTTCATCGTTTCGGTCAGAAAACGGAGACAGTGAAGGGATGCTTTCAGGTCGCTATATTCTATACCCATGGCGCTTTTGATGCGGTCCAGATCGGACAATCCGTCATGGCCGGATTCAGGTGACAACTCAACCGGTAGTTTATTTATAAGAGGATTGATATCAACCGTGGGTCTGTGGCCGGTTTTAAGTATCTGGTGGAACGTCGGATCATCATCCGATTCTCCGGTATGGATGATAAGGTCTTTTATGATTTTGACACGACAGGCAAGACGAACACCATTTCTCAGCTCCTCCGGGTCGAGAAGCTCTTTTTCTTCTGCTACGGGAGGTCTTACCGAAGAAACAACTCGCATTTTACATTTCCCGCATTTGCCCAGCCCCCCGCAATCACTTTCAAGCTCGACGTCGGTCTTTTGCAGGGCCTCCCATATGGTTGTTCCTTTACGCAGTTTCAACCACAGGTCATCGGGAAGCACATTTAACATAACATATTTACTTTTTTGCTTTTTGAGTGGCAAAAATCCGGTGGAGCGGCGTCTTTTTTTTGAGGATTTTTTCATTTTTTTCGGCTTTTTCATATGTTCTGATCCTATAAGGAACCGGGTCAGGGAAAATCTGGTTGATTTCAGCCAACCCCTATCTGTATCAAATGATTCAGTCTTTTTTCAAGATGCGAATAATCTGCGTCTATTATTTCTAAAGACAGGTTTAAAAATTCGGCCAGTTTACCGGCTGTGGCCTCTAAATCCGGATCAGAGGGTTGTCTCACATACATCAGTTTTTTATAGTGCTTGAAAAAAGACTTTCGGATTTCACTGTCGTAAAGCTCCAGAGGGTCAAGACAGTAATCCCTGAAGTTAACAATAAGCTCACTTTCTAAAAAATAGGTGCCGGCTGTTTTTGCCATGATTTGCTCATAGCTGTCGCTCCCGAGAAGCATTTCATAACAGTGAAGTCCGGGAACCTTATCCGCGTAATTCCGGGTACATATCTCTTCAATACCCGGAAAACAATAACCATATAACAATAAAGGCCGTTCATTTTGTTTCCGGGCGGAGACAATTTCTTTAAGCAGGTTTTTTTTCAACGTCCGTGGATATAGGTGCAGATTTGACGGCAAAAAGGTTGCACGCAATTGAGGATATTTTTCCTCCAGCCGAAGAAATTTAAGGGCGGGCCTGAAAACCCCGCAAGCGATAAGACGTGTTATCGAGCAAATTTTTGCCCCCTTTTTACCACATGATCCATGTGAGACCTTTGCAAAACGCCCCCTTTTGCCCAATTCCTGCGTCAAGCTCAAATTTTAATCCTCAAAATACTCAATGTATTCTTGTGGTTAAAATTTTCGCCTTCCTTGGCCTTGAACAAAATTGGACATTTTTCAAAGGTCTCATGTTTTTACGAGACCATCATGTTTTAACTTTTAAATATTTTGTATTCCCGGAAAACGAACTTTTATCTCAGAAATAAGCTCAGGGTCAAGAAGCCCATCCATGTTTTCATGTAAAATCTTCTCAACCATCTCTTTTGCCCGGCTCAACATGTCGGGTCGTCCACGTTCTTCCCATACATCGAAATTGCAGCGCACAGCAAGATCGGGATAGAAGAACTCTTCCATCATATGTTCGACAGTGTGGTCTGCCATGACGTAATTCCCACCCGGGCCGACCTCTTCAATCACACTGTAACCGAGTGTCTCCTCGTTCACACGGATGCCGGATATAATTTTGTATATCATTCCCAGAAGTTCATTATCAATAACATACTGTTCGTAAGAAATAGAATTGCCCGAATCGAGCATGCCTGCCGCCAGGTGAATGAGATCCGCTCCGTTCATGGCCACCATCAGGTTGGAAAAACTCTTCTCACAGCCAGACTGGATGTTAGGCCTCTTGGCCTCGGTAACTCCGGCCGAGGCGTAGATTGGCAAATTATAAAGCTTTGCCAGTTGAACCGCAGCAGCATTCATCAAAGCCATTTCCAATGAACCCATGGTGTATTCCATATTCCTTAGATCCATTGTTGAGGGTACCGAACCATATAGCACCCTGGCTCCAGGGGCGCACACCTGGGAGATAGCAACGCCGGCCAAAGATTCAGCATGCATTTGGGAAAGGGTGCCGGCCAGAGTGGCCGGGGCGGTGGCGCCGGAAATGGGCGCGGGTGCGCAGGTGACGGGGATGCCGTTTTTACAGCAGAACTTGAGAATATCTAAGGTATCATAACCTATAGTGAGGGGGCTTATCGGGTTTGTTATTACGGAAACAAATGGCCTTTGTATGAGCTTTTCTTTTCCTCCTGCCACAAAACAGGCAAGTTCCCACATCTGCTTTACCCCTTCCAGATTATCACAGCCCCCCATTACATGTTTGGTGGTGTGGTTAAGGGCATAATAGAAATCATTCAAATGATAGTATTGCTGTTCTATGTCGTGGGCCTGGCAGGATATAATATATAAGCGAATATTATCAAGGCTGTTCACCAGGGCAGCGGTGTTGGCTATATCTCTGAGCATGGTGAGACGATATCCTCCCGTCCCCATATCAAGGATTCGAAACACCCGGCCGCCATTAGAGAAATTGACCTTGCCCGCTCCCATTGAGACATCGTTGACACCGTCGCGGGAATAGAGAACAAAGCGGGAGGGAGCCTGTGCCAATCCATCATCCAGCCAGGTCGTTTCAAAACGAACTATTTGAGCGTCGTAATCAATCTGAGCGCCTGCTTTTTTCAACATGTTGAGAGAATCCTGGCAGTGGATTCTGATTCCAATACGTTCTAAAATCCGTCGCCCCGTATGGTCTATCTGTTTGATATCTTCAGGTGTAAACGGCCCGTAGAAAGGTAATCTTTTTTCCATGGTTAATTCCGGCTTCTGATTTTAGTTTCTTAGAGGCAAAATTTGTGCATTTTACGACAAAACTTTTTCAATTCTGCCACTAAGGCACCAAGGCACTAAGAAAGAATAATAAATATATCCTTTGTGTCTTAGTGTCTTTGTGGCAAATATTTTTGGTTCCGGCTTGTCCGGGTTAGGTTAGAGATTTTGGAGAATCCCATCGATTTCCTTTAATACCGTATCAGGTTTGGGAACAAC
>Ga0233409_10000111_pt1 | contig 12909 bp, 21 predicted proteins | sample Na_oxic_13_MG_FD_179871 | JGI IMG/M metagenome (GOLD analysis project Ga0233409, IMG submission 179871) | Seawater microbial communities from Saanich Inlet, British Columbia, Canada - Na_oxic_13_MG | ecosystem: Environmental > Aquatic > Marine > Inlet | place: Canada: British Columbia... | reverse complement strand
TTTTGCTTTTTCAGCAATCGCTTTACCAACCAATGATGCTGCCTCAGTATTACCTGTGTACTTTGCATCACCAGAAATAGCTTTTTGTACAGTAGATGCAGACGCGATTACCTTGCTGCCATCCGGTGTAACTACCTGCGCATATATATGACGCGGTGTGCGGTGAACTGTTAAACGATGCGCGCCCAGTTCACTGATTTTTGCGCGTGTTCTTTTCGCACGACGCATTCTGTTTGTTTTTTTAGATATCATCTTAGTTACCTAGTTATTTTTTCTTCGCTTCTTTACGTATTACACGTTCGTCTGAATATCTGACACCCTTACCTTTATATGGCTCTGGTGGACGATAAGCTCTAATTTCTGCACACACCTGACCCACTTTCTGTTTGTCAGCGCCTTTCACATTAATCTCTGTCTGGCTTGGTGTTTCGATAGTAATGCCTTCTGGTATCGCATATTTAACAGGGTGAGAAAAACCTAATGACAGATCCAGGACATTGCCCTGCATCTGTGCTCTGTAACCCACACCGATCAGTTGTAACTGCTTGCTGAAACCTTCAGTAACACCAACAACCATGTTGTTTACCAGTGAACGCATTGTTCCAGCCATCGCCATAGTGCCTTTTGAATCATCATTAGGCGAAAACAGAAGAACGTTATCCTCCTGCTTAACACTGACTGTGTCGTGCAAATCAATTGACAAGTTACCAATTTTGCCTTTTGCAGTAATTGTCTGACCACTGATGTTAACTTCTACACCAGATACGAGTTCGACCGGTTTTTTAGCAATACGTGACATTGTTCTACTCTATATAAATTCGTTTCTATTAATAAACAGTACAAAGAATCTCGCCACCACGACCAGCAGCACGTGCTTCGCGATCACTCATCACACCCGCAGAGGTAGATACGATGGCAACACCTAGACCGTTTAAGATCTTGGGCAACTCATGTTTGTTTTTGTAAATTCTCAGACCTGGACGACTGACACGTTTTATCTCGTCAATAACCGGGCGGCCTTCATGATATTTCAAAGCAATAGTCAGGCTAGGTTTAACCGCGCCATCGCTTGAAAAACCGGCAATATAACCCTCGTCCTGTAATACTTTCGCAATCGCATTCTTCAATTTAGACGATGGCATTGTGACATCGACTTTTGCTGCGGCTTGCGCGTTACGCACGCGTGTAAGCATATCTGCTATAGGATCTGTCATCATAATGAAATACCTCTACCAACTAGCCTTAACTAGGCCAGGAATGTCGCCACGCATCGCAGCTTCACGTAATTTATTTCTGCATAGACCGAACTTGCGGAATACGCCGTGTGGGCGACCAGTTATACGGCAGCGATTACGTCCACGTGATTTACTGGAATCTCTAGGCAATGTCTGTAACTGACGCTGAGCTTCCATCTTCTCATCAAAACTTGCATTTTGATCTTTCAGTACAGCTTTATATGTTGCACGTTTCTCAACGTATTTTTCTACCAAACGAGCACGTTTGTGCTCGCGAGCAATCATTGATTTCTTAGCCATATGTTATTTACTGCCCTGCTTGCTTTCACCTTTAAAAGGGAAATTAAATTCTTTTAACAATGCCAGACCACTTTCGTTGTCACGTGCGGTTGTTGTAATACAGATATCCATACCGCGTATGGCATCTATTTTTTCGTATTCGATTTCAGGAAAGATAATCTGTTCCTTAATACCCATGTTGAAATTACCGCGTCCATCGAATGATTTCGGGTTTAAACCACGGAAATCGCGTTCACGAGGAATCGAGATACTAATCAAGCGGTCAAGAAACTCATACATCTGTTCACGACGTAATGTTACTTTACAACCGATCGGGTAACCGTCACGCACTTTAAAAGAAGCGACTGACTTACGCGCCAATGTAGTTACTGGTTTCTGACCAGTGATTTTTTCCATATCACCTAAAGCACTTCCCAGTACTTTTTTGTCACCAATAGCTTCACCTAAACCCATGTTTAAAGTGATCTTTGTAATACGCGGCACATCCATAACATTTTTGTATGCACCAGTTGCCATTAAATTCTTAATGACTGTATTACGATAATATTCTTGTAATCTTGACATGACTTCTATCTTTACCTTAGTGAACCTTAAACGTCTACGACTTCGTCGTTAGACTTGAAGTAACGAACTTTACGGCCGTCTTCTAACGTTTTAAAACCAACTCGATCGCCTTTATTAGTCATCGGGTTAAACAGCATCACGTTAGAAATAGCCAGCGGCATTTCTTTTTCAATGATTCCGCCTTCAACACCCGCCATCGGATTTGCTTTAGCGTGTTTTTTAACCATGTTCACTGTTTCAACCAGTACTTTGTCATCACCGACTGTTAATACAGTTCCTTGACGACCCTTATCTTTACCAGCGATAACGATGACCTGATCACCTTTTTTAATACGTTTCATTATCTTGTGCCTTTATAATACTTCAGGTGCCAGCGATACAATTTTCATGAATTTTTCGTTACGCAATTCACGAGTTACCGGGCCAAAAATACGTGTACCGATTGGCTGCAGATTTGCATTTAATATAACTGCAGCATTTGTATCAAAACGAATCGATGAACCGTCTGCACGACGTACACCTTTTTTGGTGCGTACTACAACCGCGTTATAGACTTCGCCTTTTTTTACTTTTCCGCGTGGTATCGCATCTTTAATACTAACTTTGATAACGTCACCAACTCTTGCATAACGACGATGTGAACCACCTAAAACTTTGATACACATCATGCTGCGTGCACCACTGTTATCAGCTGAATTCAAAATAGTTTGCATTTGTATCATGGTTTATACCTTACCCTTGTGCCTAACAATTAAAGCTCAGGAGCTTTTTCAACAATTTTTACAAGTTTCCAGGACTTAGTCTTGGACATGGGACGACACTCTTCTATTAAGATGGTGTCACCTTTATTACATTCATTCGCTTCATCATGAAGGTGTATCTTGGTTGAACGTTTAATAAACTTTCCATATATAGGATGTTTGATACGACGTTCGATCATGATCGTTGCAGATTTATCACCAGCACTACTGGTGACTACACCCTGTAACGTTCGCTTTGCACCAACCTGGGTAGCAGCAGCTGTTGTTTCTACACTGGTCATTATGAGTTACCTTTCTCTGTTGCTGACTTCGCAGTCGCCGACATCTCAGTCAATACAGTTTTAATACGAGCAATGTCATGACGCACTATACTGAAGCGATGAATTTTTGGTGTATTACCTGAACCCATTTGCATGCGCAGATTAAACTGTTCGCGACGTAAATTTAATAATTCAGCATTTAAGTCTTTTTCAGACATGTTTCTATATTCTTGAGCAGAAGCCATTACATCACCGCACGAATAACAAAAGTTGTTTTAATTGGCAGCTTGTTTGCTGCTAAACGGAAAGCTTCACGCGCCATCTCTTCTGACACACCTTCCATCTCATATAACACGGTACCTGGCTGCACTTTCGAACACCAGTAATCCACATTACCCTTGCCTTTACCCATACGAACCTCTAGAGGTTTGCTTGATATAGGCACGTCAGGGAATATACGGATCCAGATTTTCCCGCCACGCTTAACTTTACGTGTCATGGCGCGACGTGCTGCCTCGATCTGACGAGCAGAAACACGGCCACGTTCAGTAGCTTTTAAACCATACTCGCCAAAACTGACTTTGTTGCCGTTTTGCGCAAGACCACGGTTCTTGCCTTTGAACATTTTGCGAAATTTTGTACGCTTTGGTTGTAACACGTTTCTTATCCTCTCTAATGTCGATGGTTTGGGTTATTTGCCCGCACCAGCGGCAGCGCCAGCTTTAGCTGCGTCTTTTGTATCAAGGTCTTTATAAAGATCAAAAACTTCGCCTTTATAAATCCAGACTTTAATACCTAAAATACCGTATGTTGTTAATGCTTCATGAGTACCGTAATCGATATCAGCACGTAATGTATGCAAAGGCACGCGACCTTCGTGATACATTTCGCTACGCGCGATTTCAGCGCCGTTCAAGCGACCGCCGATTTTAATCTTGACGCCCTGTGCGCCCATGCGCATAGTGTTCTGGATCGCACGTTTCATTGCGCGTCTAAACATCACACGGCGTTCAAGCTGTTGCGCAATGCTTTCAGCAACCAGTTTTGCATCTAGCTCAGGCTTACGAATCTCTTCGATATTCACCTTTACAGCGTTAACATGTAAACCAATTATTTTTGCAATATCACGACGCAGGATTTCAATATCTGCACCTTTCTTACCAATAACAACACCAGGTCGTGCTGTATGGATAGCAATGTTGGCCGAACCTGTAGGGCGCTCGATCTGAATACGACTTACATTCGCATTGGCCAGTTTTTTACGTAAATATTCACGTACTTTAATGTCCGCATTCAAAAGATCTGGAAAGTCTTTTTTTGATGCATACCATTTCGCATTCCAATCTGCCGAAATACCTAAACGAATACCTACTGGATGTACTTTTTGACCCATCTTATTCTCTCTTTAAGCGCCTGTAATTACGCGTCAGCCTAATCGTCAGCAACACAAACCGTAATATGGCTTGTACGTTTTAAAATTCTGTTAGCACGGCCCTTGGCACGTGGCTGAATACGTTTCATTGTTGGACCTTCGTCAACAAATACTTTTGCAACGTGAAGCTCGTCAATATCAGCACCTTCATTATGCTCTGCATTAGCAATCGCAGATTCCAGTACTTTTTTCATTAAATCTGATGATTTAGTCACACCAAAATTTAAAGCGTCTAATGCTTTATCAACAGGCAAGCCGCGAATCTGATCTGCGATCAAACGACATTTCTGAGGAGAAATTCGTGCGTATCGATGTTTTGCTATTACTTCCACAATAATTACCTTTGCTTTCTCTATATCAACAAGCTATCGTTATTTCGCTTTCTTGTTTGCAACGTGACCTCTATAAGTACGGGTCAATGCGAACTCACCCAACTTATGGCCAACCATGTTTTCGTTTACCAGAACCGGCACATGTTGTCTGCCGTTATGTACCGCAATGGTCAAACCGACCATCTCAGGGAAAACTGTTGAACGACGCGACCAGGTTTTAATTGGTTTGCGATCATTAGTCTCAACCGCTTTGTTCACTTTAGCGATCAGATGATGATCAATAAATGGACCTTTTTTTAATGAACGTGGCACTTAGATTTCCTCGATTATTTATGCTTTATTACTTACTTCTTCGACGCAAGATCATATTGTCTGTGCGTTTATTACTACGTGTTCTGTAACCTTTAGTCGGCATACCCCAAGGCGACACAGGATGACGACCTCCAGATGTACGACCTTCACCACCACCATGCGGGTGATCAACCGGGTTCATCACTACACCGCGAACGGTTGGACGAACACCACGCCAGCGAGTAGCACCCGCTTTACCTAGTGAGCGTAGTGAATGCTCTGAATTACCAACTTCACCGATAGTGGCGCGACAATCAGTATGAATCTTGCGCATCTCACCGGAACGTAAACGTAAAGTTGCATACACACCTTCACGAGCCAGTAGCTGCGCTGTTGTACCTGCACTGCGTGCGATCTGCGCACCTTTACCAGGCTTCATTTCGATACAGTGAATCTGTGAACCGATTGGAATATTTGCAATCGGCAAAGTGTTACCTGCACGGATCGGCGCATCACTACCAGACTGAAGCGTATCACCCGCTTTAACACCTTTTGGTGCGATGATATAACTTTTAACACCATCTTTATAAACTAACAAAGCAATATTCGCTGTACGGTTTGGATCGTATTCGATACGTTCTACACGTGCAGGAATACCATCTTTATTACGTTTGAAATCGATAATACGATAACGCTGTTTATGGCCACCACCGATGTGACGAACACTGATACGACCTGCATTATTACGACCACCAGACTTATTCTTACTTTCGGTCAGTGAACGCTCAGGCGCTCCCTTATGCAATTCTTTATTAACAACCTTAACGACAAAACGGCGTCCAGGTGATGTTGGTTTAGTTTTTACTATAGCCATGACTTATCCGCGCTTCTCGTATTACTCTATTTCGCACCAGCGAAATCAATATCATTATCTGGCATCAGGGTAACGTATGCTTTACGCAGGTCGGAACGTGTACCGATGCGACCGCCAAAACGTTTGGATTTACCCTTAACATTTAAAATGCGTACTTTATCTACCTTTACTTTGAACATGCCTTCAACAGCTTGCTTTACTTCAGACTTGGTCGCTGTAGAAATCACTTTAAAAACATGTTGATTTTGTTCGTCTGCTAACAATGCGGCTTTTTCAGACACATGAGGAGAGACTAAAATCTGATGCATACGTTCCTGGTTCATTATTTGCCACCCTCATCTTTCTGCTCAAGCTGCGTCTGACCAAACTGTTCTTCGATTGCACGAACCGCGCCGACAGTAACCACAACATGGTCATAACGAAGCAGATTTACCGGGTTCATACCAGCAACATCGGTTACTTCAACATGAGGCAGGTTACGTGCAGACAGATACAAACTTTCGTCACCGGTTTCGGTAACAATCAATGTCTTGCTCACACCCAGATCAGCCAGCTTTGCAGACATCTGCTTGGTCTTAGGCGCATCAACAGTGATATCTTCAACAACAAGTAAACGCTGTTGGCGATTTAACTCAGAAAGCATAGAACGCATACCAGTTCTATACATTTTTTTATTCAGTTTTTGTGTGTAGTCACGTGGCTGAGCAGCAAATGTAGCACCACCACTGCGCCACAATGGGCTACGACTGGTACCCGCACGTGCACGGCCAGTGCCTTTTTGATTCCATGGTTTAGCACCACCGCCTCTAACAGCAGAACGATTCTTCTGTGCCACTGTACCTGCACGGCCAGCAGCCATATATGCAGTCACCAATTGATGAATCAGGCTTTCTTTGTATTCAAGACCAAACACTGCATCTGATACGGTGATTGTTTCTTTACTATTGTGTAATTGCAGATCCACTATATTAATCTCTAATCTTTATATTTATGCTTTAACAGCAGCTTTAATAATCACATCGCCGCCTTTGGAGCCAGGGATGGAACCTTTAACCAGTAACAGGCCGCGTTCAGCATCAACACGCACTAACTCGAGTGACTGGATCGTACGTTGCACGTTACCCATGTGACCTGACATTTTTTTGCCTTTGATCACACGACCAGGCGTCTGACACATACCGATTGAACCGTTTGAGCGGTGAGAAATCGAGTTACCGTGTGTAGCGTCCTGCATAGTAAAGTTGTGACGCTTGATGCCGCCCTGAAAACCTTTACCAATAGTAATACCTGTAACATCAACCTTCTGACCGGCTTCGAACATCTCGACAGATATCTCACCACCGACAGCCAGATCAGCAGCTTCTTCACCGTCTGTACGGAATTCCCACAAACCGCGACCCGCTTCAACACCCGCTTTAGCAAAGTGCCCCGCCATCGGCTTAGTTACGCGAGAGGCTTTTTTCGAACCAGTCGTTATCTGAACTGCCTGATAACCGTCTGTTTCATCAGTTTTAATATGGGTAATACGGTTAGACGCCACTTCGATCACACTGACAGGAATAGAAGTACCTTCCTCAGTGAATATGCGTGTCATACCCGCTTTTCTACCAACTACACCAATAGTCATATCTGTGCCTACTACCAAAAACTGCTAATAAAAAACCAGCCACACACAGATTCCAACTAGAAATCAGGGTGAGCCGGTTGCTTAATCACGACATCAATCGTGACTAATAAATTAAATTCTTAAATTGAACATTAAATCAGACAACGCTAAAAACCGTTGCCTGTTTGTTGTTTTCGCAGTTTCCCTTACTCTAAAAATATAGCAATAACAAGGACTTACGATAATTTATACTTTGCGCCGTAACTTTAAACAGCCAGCTTTTCTAACCAGAAAGCTATTAGCCAGACAACAAAGCCGCGTATTATAAACTGTTTTATTTCTAAGTAACAGCCTAAAACCGCATTAAACTAAATTAATTCAGTTTAATTTGCACATCTACACCAGCAGACAGATCAAGCTTCATCAAAGCATCCACTGTTTTGTCTGTCGGGTCGATAATATCCATCATGCGTTTATGCGTACGGATCTCATACTGGTCACGCGCATCCTTGTTCACATGCGGCGAAATCAGAATCGTAACGCGTTCTTTTTTCGTTGGCAGTGGAATAGGACCTTTAACGTGGGCGCCGGTACGTTTAGCAGTTTCGACGATCTCACTGGCTGATTTATCAATCAGGTGATGGTCAAATGCTTTTAAACGAATTCTTATGTGTTGATTAGCCATAATTTTCTCTTAACTACTTAATCTATTATCTTAGAGACAACACCCGCACCAACGGTACGGCCACCTTCACGAATCGCAAAGCGCAAGCCTTCTTCCATCGCAATCGGGTTGATCAGGGTTACTGTCATTTTTACGTTATCGCCCGGCATTACCATCTCGGTACCTTCTGGCAGGTCACATGCACCTGTCACGTCTGTGGTACGGAAGTAGAACTGTGGACGATAGTTGTTGAAGAATGGTGTGTGACGACCACCTTCATCTTTGCTTAATACATATACTTCACACTCAAACTTGGTGTGCGGGTTAACGCTGCCCGGCTTACAACATACCTGGCCACGTTCAACTTCTTCACGCTTCAGACCACGCAGTAACAGACCAACGTTATCGCCGGCTTCACCTGTGTCCAGTAATTTACGGAACATCTCAACACCGGTACAGGTGGTTGTCTGGGTATCACGGATACCAACGATCTCGATCTCTTCACCAACGTTGACCACACCACGTTCGATACGACCGGTAACTACTGTGCCGCGACCTGAGATTGAGAATACGTCCTCAACCGGCATCAAAAACGGCTGATCAATCGCACGTTCTGGCTGCGGGATGTAGTCATCCATTGCTGCAACCAGTTTAATGATTGAAGGCGCGCCGATCTCTGAAGTATCGCCTTCCAGGGCTTTCAGTGCTGAACCGATAATGATCGGGGTGTCATCACCCGGGAACTCATAAGCGTCTAACAGCTCACGGATTTCCATCTCTACCAGTTCTAATAACTCGTCATCATCGACCATGTCGGCCTTGTTCATGTAAACAAGCACGTAAGGTACACCCACCTGGCGTGATAACAGGATGTGCTCACGGGTCTGTGGCATCGGGCCGTCTGCGGCTGATACTACGAGGATCGCGCCGTCCATCTGCGCTGCACCGGTAATCATGTTCTTCACGTAGTCGGCGTGTCCAGGACAGTCAACGTGTGCATAATGACGGTTCTCACTTTCGTACTCGACGTGTGAGGTCGCAATAGTGATACCACGCGCACGCTCTTCCGGTGCATTATCAATTTGATCAAAGGCTTTCACTTCACCGCCCTGCGCTTCCGCCATAACTTTCGTCAGCGCCGCTGTCAGTGTGGTTTTACCGTGGTCTACGTGACCAATCGTGCCTACGTTTACGTGTGGCTTGGTTCTTTCAAACTTTTCCTTAGACACTGCTAATTACCTCTTCTCTTTATCTGTAACGTTTAAATAAGTATTAAAAAATTCTTTGCATGCCAGCCGCTACATACCAGTCTTACTGGAAACGACTGCTTCCGAAATCGCTTTCGGTGCCTCGGCATATTCCTCAAATTCCATCGAGTAGGTTGCTCGCCCCTGTGTTGCCGAACGCAGCGATGTGGCATAACCAAACATCTCTGATAACGGCACTTCTGCGTGTATGCTTTTACCCGCAACGGTGTCTTCCATGCCACCAACAATGCCACGGCGTCGGTTCAGATCACCCATGACATCGCCCATATAATCTTCCGGTGTTACCACCTCGACCTTCATCATCGGCTCGAGGATGGTCGGCCCCGCTTCTAACGCGCCCTGCCTGAAACACATCGAACCGGCTATCTTGAAAGCCATCTCGCTCGAATCCACATCATGGAACGAGCCGTCATACAATGTAACCCTGACATCTTCGATCGGGTAACCGGCCAGTACGCCGCTGCGCATCTGCTCCTGTACGCCTTTATCGACCGCCGGGATGTACTCTTTCGGTACCGCACCACCGGTGATGTCATTCACGAACTCATAACCCGAACCCGGTTCCCTGGGCTCGATTCTCAGGTACACATGTCCGTACTGACCACGGCCGCCTGATTGCCTGGCAAACTTCGCTTCATGCTCGACCGTTTTGGTTATCGCTTCACGGTAAGCAACCTGTGGATTACCAATATTGGCATTCACACCAAATTCACGCAGCATACGATCAATGATGATCTCCAGATGAAGCTCACCCATGCCAGAGATAATTGTCTGACCGGACTCCTCATCGGTATGCACCCGGAACGATGGATCTTCATGTGCCAGCTTGCTTAACGCTACACCCATCTTCTCCTGGTCGGCTTTTGTTTTCGGCTCAACTGCCACCGAAATAACCGGATCCGGAAAATCCATCTTCTCCAGCGTTATCACCGCTTTGGGATCACATAAAGTATCACCCGTGGTGACATCTTTTAAACCAATGGCAGCAGCAATATCGCCGGCACGTACTTCTTTAATCTCTTCACGGCTGTTGGCGTGCATCTGCACGATACGACCAACACGTTCTTTTTTGCCTTTTACCGGGTTAAAAACAGTATCACCGGTTTTTAAAACGCCTGAATAAACGCGGAAAAAGGTCAGGTTGCCAACAAATGGATCGGTCGCAATCTTAAAACCCAAAGCCGCAAATGGCGCTTTGTCATCAGAAGGCCGTTCTGCCTCTGTTTCATCTTTGTCATCGAGATGGCCTTTAATCGCTGGCACATCGATCGGTGATGGCATGTAGTCGATAAACGCATCGAGCATCGCCTGCACACCTTTGTTCTTGAACGCGCTGCCACAAAATGTCGGCACGATTTCATTGGCTAATGTTCTCAGGCGTATACCCTGTTTAATATCTTCGTCAGCTAATTCGCCGCTTTCAAGATACTTGTCCATCAGCTCTTCATTGGCTTCAGCCGCAGCCTCTACCATGATCTCGCGTTTTTCATTGCACAGTTCGAGCAGCTCGGCCGGAATATCACCTTCGATAAATTCCGAACCCATGTTTTCCTCCTTCCAGCGGATCGACTTCATCCTGACGAGGTCAACCACACCTTCAAAGTGCTCTTCTGCACCGATAGCGATCTGCATGGCTACCGGGTTAGCGCCTAAACGCTCTCTGATCTGTTCTACCACACGCAAAAAATCGGCACCCGCACGATCCATCTTGTTGACGAATGCCATGCGTGGCACATGATATTTGTTCGCCTGCCGCCATACGGTTTCAGACTGCGGCTCGACACCACCTACAGCGCAAAAAACGGCGCAAGCACCGTCCAGTACACGTAGAGAACGCTCTACTTCAATAGTGAAGTCAACATGCCCGGGCGTATCAATTATGTTGATACGGTGCTCTTCAAACTGCTTGTCCATGCCTTTCCAGAAACAGGTAGTTGCTGCGGAGGTAATGGTAATCCCGCGCTCCTGCTCCTGCTCCATCCAGTCCATGGTGGCTGCACCGTCATGTACCTCACCTATCTTGTGAGATATTCCTGTGTAATACAGGATACGTTCTGTCGTCGTCGTTTTGCCCGCATCAATATGCGCCATGATGCCAATGTTACGATAGCGCTTGATTGGCGTACTGCGAGCCATTACTTTTGCCCTACTACCTGTTAACGACCTATGAAGACTACCAGCGGAGCCTGATTACCAACGGAAATGGGCAAACGCTTTGTTCGCTTCAGCCATACGGTGTGTATCTTCACGTTTTTTAACTGCATTGCCGCGATTTTCTGCCGCATCCATCAGCTCACCGGCCAGTTTCAACTGCATTGATTTTTCACCACGGTTGCGTGATGCATCGATCAACCAGCGCATTGCCAGTGTTGTGCGACGACTTACACGCACCTCAACAGGTACCTGGTAGGTTGCACCACCAACGCGGCGAGATTTAACTTCGACCATAGGCGCAACATTTTCCAACGCCTTATCAAGAACATCCATCGGCTCGCCGGGTGTCTTGTCATTGATGCGATCCAGCGCGTTATACATAATGGCTTCAGCAACGGACTTTTTACCGCTCTTCATGATCATGTTGACGAATTTAGTGATCTGAGTGCTGCCGAATTTAGGATCAGGCAGTACTTCTCTTTTAGGGACTTCTCTTCTTCTTGGCATTAGTATTCTCTAAATTAGCTCTTAGGACGTTTGGTGCCGTACTTAGAACGACCTTGACGACGAGTTTCAACACCCTGTGTATCCAGGCTACCGCGAACCACGTGGTAACGAACACCAGGTAAATCTTTTACACGACCACCGCGGATAAGTACCACGCTGTGTTCCTGCAGGTTATGACCTTCACCACCAATATAACTGGTCACTTCAAAAGCGTTGGTTAAACGTACACGAGCCACTTTACGCATCGCAGAGTTCGGCTTTTTCGGTGTTGTTGTATAAACACGGGTACACACCCCACGTCGTTGCGGGCATGCTTCCAGCGCAGGCACGTTGCTTTTTACAACTTTGCTACGGCGCGGCTTACGCACTAATTGGTTAATTGTTGTCATCTATAACTCCAAAATCCACTATGTATCAATAACTTAGCGGCGCCCACTGGTATTTACTGCAGGCTAAAAATAAACAACAGGCCCAGGAAATTACTCGAGGGCCTGTCAAAAGAGGCGCAATTCTAGTCTCACCGCTGGTAACTGTCAAGCTACTAACGGCCGGAAAAGCGCTGTTTAAAAGCATTTTTCACCGCAGAGACGCTGAGGCGCAGAGTTTTTTAATGTTAAGCGCGCCCGCGGGCGCGCTTAACATAGTAAAGTTTTTCTCGGCG
>Ga0233409_10000109_pt1 | contig 13020 bp, 26 predicted proteins | sample Na_oxic_13_MG_FD_179871 | JGI IMG/M metagenome (GOLD analysis project Ga0233409, IMG submission 179871) | Seawater microbial communities from Saanich Inlet, British Columbia, Canada - Na_oxic_13_MG | ecosystem: Environmental > Aquatic > Marine > Inlet | place: Canada: British Columbia... | reverse complement strand
GAAGGTCAACCTCATTACGCCAGCCGCCATGGAAGAGAAGCAGCGCTTCGCGATTCGCGAGGGCGGTCGAACCATTGGCGCAGGCGTCATTTCCAAGATCATTGAGTAGAACAATGGCAGCGAACAAGATCCGGATTCGACTCAAGGCTTACGATCACCGATTGCTAGATCAATCGGCGACGGAAATCGTCGACACGGCGAAGCGCACCGGTGCGCGGGTCGCGGGTCCGATTCCGCTACCTACACGCATCAACAAATACACCGTGTTGCGTGGGCCCCACGTGGACAAGAAGTCGCGCGAGCAGTTCGAGATTCGGACTCACAAGCGGCTCTTGGACATCCTGGACCCCACTCAGCAAACGCTCGACGCCCTCATGAAGCTGGATCTTTCAGCGGGCGTTGATGTCGAGATCAAGTCGTAAGGCGGTAGGTCCATGCCAAAGGTGAAGGTCTACAACTTGAGTAAGAAGGGCGTCGGGGAGATGGATCTCTCGGACAGCGTCTTCGATGCCACGGTCAACGAGAGCCTCCTCTATGATGTTCTCAAAGCCCAACTTGCGAGCCATCGTAAGGGCGCGGCTTCCTCCCAGAACCGGGCGGAGGTCACCGCGACCAGCAAGAAGCTCTACAAGCAGAAGGGCACCGGCGGTGCCCGTCATGGTTCCAAGCGCGCACCGATTTTCGTCGGTGGCGGCGTGGCCCATGGCCCGAGGCCCCGTGATTTTGGCTACCGGCCGCCGCGCAAGATGCGGCTCGGAGCGCTCAAGGGCGCGTTGAGTCTCAAGCTTCGCGAGGGTCAGTTGCTGATCGTCGAGGACTTCGAGCTCACGGAGATCAAGACGAAGAAGCTCGCCGAGGTTCTCTCCAAGCTCGAGGTCAATGGCGGCGCGCTCATCGTCGACGTCAAAGACAACGAGAAGCTGCGTCTCAGCGCTCGCAATCTGCAGGGCCACTCGGTTCTGCCGCCCGAGGGCGTCAATCTATACGACCTGCTCCGCCACGAGCATCTCGTGCTGACGCAAACCGCGGTGCAAGCTCTGGAAGCGAGGTGTCAGTGATGAATGTCGAGCAAGTCATCAAGCGCCCGCTGTACCTCACCGAGAAGGGGTCCCGCCTGCGCGAGGACGAGAACAAGTACACGTTCGAGGTCGACCTCGACGCAAACAAGCTCCAGATCAAGGACGCCGTCGAGACTTTGTTCAAAGTCACGGTCCGCGACGTCCGTACTCTGATCATGCGTGGTCACATGAAGCGCATGGGCAAGGGCTACGGGAAACTCCAAAACTGGAAAAAGGCCATCGTCACACTCCCCGAGGGTGAGACGATCGACTTCTTCGAGGGGGTCTAAAGATGGCAATCCGTAAATTCAAACCCACGTCGCCGTCCCGCCGCTTCTATGAAGCGCCTGACTTCGACATGATCACGCACGGGAAGCCTGAAAAGAAGCTTCTGGAGGCGCAGAAGCAGACCGCAGGTCGCAACAACCACGGGCGCATCACCTCGCGCTTTCGTGGAGGCGGCCATAAGCAGCGCTACCGCAAGGTCGACTTCAAGCGGAACAAGATCGGCGTTCCGGCGACCGTGAAGACCATCGAGTACGATCCGAACCGCTCGGCTCGCATCGCCCTCGTGCACTACGCGGACGGCGAGAAAGCCTACATCCTGGCGCCGGACGGGCTCCAGGTTGGTCAGCAGGTGATTTCGTCGCGTCACGCGGACGTGAAGCCCGGCAACGCGATGCCGCTTCGCCACATGCCGCTCGGCACGATGATTCACAACATCGAGCTGAAGATTGGCAAAGGCGCGCAGCTCGTGCGCTCAGCAGGCACCGCGGCCCAGCTGATGGCCAAAGACGGCAACTACGCTCAGATTCGCCTTCCGTCCGGTGAGGTCCGTTTGGTGCACCTCAACTGCCGGGCGACAGTCGGGCAGGTCAGCAACTCGCTTCACGCGCGTTTGACCCTCGGCAAAGCCGGCCGGAGCCGTTGGCTCGGTCGCCGGCCGCACAACCGCGGCACCACCATGAACCCGGTCGACCACCCGATGGGTGGTGGTGAGGGTCGCACTGCGGGCGGACGCCATCCCTGTTCGCCGTGGGGCCAACTCGCCAAGGGCCTGAAGACTAGAAAGAACAAAGCGACCGACAAGCACATCGTTCGCCGGCGGAAGAAGAAGTAATGGCGCGTTCAGTAAAAAAGGGTCCGTTCATCGACCAGCATCTCGAGGACAAGGTCGAGGCAGCAAACAAGTCCGGCGACAAGAAGATGATCCGCACTTGGTCGCGCCGTTCCACCGTGACGCCTGATTTCGTTGGGCACACCTTCGCCGTTCACAACGGCCGGAAGTTCGTCACGGTCTTCGTCACCGAGAACATGGTCGGGCACAAGCTCGGCGAGTTCGCGCCCACCCGGACGTTCGGCGGTCATGCGTCGGACAAGAAGGGCGGCCGGAAGATCAACCCGCAGACGGGTAAGAGGTGATCATGGAAGCGACTGCAAAAGCACGATTTCAACGGATTTCGCCTCGTAAAGCACGCGTCGTGCTCAACATGGTGCGCGGCAAGAACGTCGCCGAGGCGCTCAACGAGCTTCGCTTCACCACCAAGGCAGCGGCTCCCATCGTCGCGAAGGCCATTGGCAGCGCCATCGCGAACGCCAAGCAGAAGAACGAAGAGGTCAACCTCGACTCGCTGGTCGTAAAGACGGCGTTCGCAGACATGGCGCCGAACCAGCACATGCGGCGTTGGCGCCCGCGCGCGCAGGGTCGCGCTACACGCATCGTCAAGGGAATGAGTCATATCACCGTCGTCGTTACCGACGGGGAAGAGAGCTGAACCGTGGGTCAGAAAGTACATCCTTATGGTTTCCGTCTCGGCGTCGTAAAGACGTGGAAGTCCAAGTGGTACGAGGACAAGAACTACGCCAAGTGGCTTCATGAAGACCTGAGGCTGAAGGCGGCGATCCGGAAGCAGTTCGCACACGCGGGCATCGCCGACATCGAGATGGAGCGTGCCGCCAACAAGGCCAAGGTGGTCATTTACACCTCGCGTCCTGGCATCATCATCGGCAAGCGTGGGGCGGGAGTCGAGCAGCTCAAGGCCGACCTCCAGAAGCTCACCGAAAACGAGCTGTTCCTCGACATCCAAGAGGTCCGCAAGGCCGAGACGAACGCCCAGCTCGTTGCAGAAAACATCGCGACGCAGCTCGAGCGACGTGTCGCTTTCCGCCGCGCCATGAAAAAGGCCGTGCAGACTGCGATGAAGTTCGGGGTGAAGGGCATCCGAGTGACGGCCGGTGGGCGTCTCGGAGGGTCCGAAATCGCGCGCACCGAGTGGTACCGCGAGGGCCGCGTGCCGCTTCACACGCTTCGTGCCGACATCGATTACGGCGAGGTGACCGCACACACGAAGGCCGGCACGGTCGGCATCAAGTGCTGGATCTTCAAGGGTGAGCAGCTTCCGCAGCGCCCGGGTGCCGGGGCTGTAGGAGCCCGAGTCTAAGGACGAGCCATGCTTCAACCAAAGAAAACCAAGTTCCGGAAACAGATGAAGGGCCGCATGCGCGGCAAGGCCTACCGTGGCGGCAAAGTCTCGTTCGGCGACTTCGGACTGCAGGCGCTCGAGCCTGGCCGGATTACGCAGCGACAGATCGAAGCGGCTCGTATGACGATTCAGCGGAAGGTGAAGCGTCAGGGGCAGCTCTTCATCCGCATCTTCCCGGATAAGCCGATCACCAAGAAGCCGCTCGAAACTCGTATGGGTAAGGGTAAAGGCAGCGTCGAAGGCTGGGTGGCCGTCATCAAGCCCGGGCGCATGCTGTATGAAATCCAGGGCGTGCCCGAGGATCTCGCCCGCGAAGCCTTCGCACTCGCCGCGCACAAGCTCCCGCTCAAGACGACATTTCGCTCGAGGGAGACCGAGCTATGAAACCCGAAGACATTCGTACGAACACCATCGAAGAGCTCGCAGTCATCCAGGGCGATCTGCGCCGCCAGCTTTGGAAGGCGCGCTTCGACAATCACACCAACCAGCTCGATGACACGAGCTCCATTCCCAAGCTTCGCCGGGATCTCGCCCGCGTGAAAACCATTCTCACCGAGCGCCGCAATGAAGCGGCGAACAAGGAGTGATCGGCCATGACTGCTGCTGAGCCAGGACAACCGACACCGAAAGCCACGAAGGACCGTGGTCGCCGTCGTCGCTTGGTCGGACGTGTCGTGAACGAGACACAGACCGAGGGGCGAGCCCAACAGACCGTCGTAGTGGAGGTCATCCGCCGCGCGCGTGACCCGTTCTACGGCAAGTACGTGAAGCGGAAGAAGAAGTTCCACGCCCACGATGAAGCCAACGAGTACCGCAAGAACGACGTGGTCGAGATCCGCGCCTGCCGCCCGCGCAGTAAGACGAAGCGCTGGGAGGTCGTCCGCCTCATCGAGAGGCCGCCGGAGGTATAACGATGATCCAGACAGAAACACAGCTGGATGTGGCCGACAACAGCGGCGCGAAGCGAGTTGCCTGCATCAAGGTGCTCGGTGGGTCGCGTCGTCGGTACGCCGGCCTCGGCGACGTCATCGTCGTCTCGGTGAAGGAAGCTCTTCCGACGGCCCGCGTGAAGAAGGGCGAAGTCGCCCGCGCGGTCGTGGTGCGCACCAAGCGTGAGTACCAGCGTCCGGACGGCACCTACATCAAGTTCGACACGAACAGCGCCGTGCTCATCACCAAGGACAACGAGCCCATTGGAACTCGTATCTTCGGACCGGTGGCACGTGAGCTCCGCGCGAAGCGTTTCATGAAGATCGTTTCCCTCGCACCGGAGGTGGTGTGATGACTGCGCGCATCAAGAAGGGTGACCTGGTTCAGGTCATCGCAGGCAAGGACCGCGGCGAAAAGGGTCGTGTCCTTCAGGTGGTCCGGGCCGATTTGATCCTCGTCGAGGGCGTCAACCGCGTGAAGCGCCATCAGAGCCCGCGCCGTTTCGCAGAAGCCGGCATCGTTGAAAAAGAGATGCCGATTCACGCTTCCAACGTGATGCTGGTCGACCCGAAGACCGAAGAACGCACCCGCGTTCGCATCGAAGCCGACAAGAAGGACCCTGACAAGCGCGTTCGCGTGGCCGTGAAGAGCGGCTCGGTCCTGGATTGAGGTGGTCATGAGTGATTACCAACCCCGACTCAGAAACAAGTACAAAGACGAGATCGTCCCTCAGTTGATGAAGGACTTCGGCTTCAAGAACGTCATGCAGGTTCCGAAGCTCGAGCGGATCGTCGTCAATATGGGCCTCGGCGAAGCAGTGCAGAATGCAAAGCTCGTCGAGTCAGCCGCCGAAGAGCTCAAGGCAATCACCGGTCGAAAGCCGGTGGTTACCCGTGCCAAGAAGTCCATTGCGGGCTTCAAGCTCCGCGAGGGAATGCCGATTGGCGTCATGGTGACTTTGCGCGGCGAGCAGATGTACGACTTCCTCGACCGTCTGGTCTCCCTCGCGTTGCCACGAACCCGTGACTTCAAGGGCATCAGCCCGAAGGCGTTTGACGGCCGCGGCAACTACACGCTCGGCATTCGCGAGCAGATCGTCTTCCCAGAGATCAACTACGACAAAATCGATCGTATCAAGGGCATGAACGTGACCCTTGTTACCACAGCAAAAACCGATGAACAGGGACGTGCCTTGCTGAAGTCGCTCGGCATGCCGTTCAGGAACTAGAGGACGCAGATGGCTAGTAAGCGCGCATTTGCCAAGATGGAAAAGACACCGAAATTTTCGGTGCGACAACGAAACCGCTGCAAGGTCTGTGGACGCCCGCGGGGTTACTACCGCAAGTTCGAGATGTGCCGCATCTGTCTCCGTAAATACGGGCTCGCGGGCGACGTCCCGGGGCTCACGAAATCGAGCTGGTAAGGAGGTGCAGTCATGATGACCGATCCAATCGCTGACATGCTGACGCGCATCCGCAACGCCGCACAGGCTCAGCACGAACACACCATTCTTCCTTCTTCGAAGCTCAAGGCGCAGCTCGCCGAGATCCTCAAGCAGGAAGGCTTCATCGACGACTACCGTGTCGAAGACGGTGTCCAAAACAGCCTCACGGTCTTTCTCAAGTATGGCCGCGATCGCCAGAGCGCGTTCGTCGGCATGCGCCGAGCGAGCCGTCCTGGGCGCCGGTTCTACGTGGGCCACCGTGACATTCCACGTGTCCAAAACGGCATGGGCGTTGCGATTCTCTCGACGTCCGTCGGCATCATGACCGACCGCGATGCTCGCGATAAGCGAGTGGGCGGTGAGGTGCTGTGCGAGGTGTGGTGATGACCGAGACATACACAGGAAAGCAGTCCAGGAACGGCAAGAAGCCGGTCGAGATCGCCAAGGGCGTTCAGATTTCGATCAGCGGCCAAGACATCGCGGTAAAAGGGCCTAAGGGTGAGCTGACGCACACCCTCCGTCCCGAGGTCGTGGTTTCTCAGAACGAGGACGTGCTCACGGTCCGGCCTGCTGCGGGCGCCGGAAAAGCGGGCCTGCAGTACCAGGGTCTGACGCGCGCGCTTCTTCGCAACATGGTCGAAGGCGTCACGAACGGTTACAAGCGGTCACTCGACTTCCGCGGTGTTGGTTACCGGGCGGAGTTCAAGAACAACCAGCTCAAAATGACTGTCGGCCTGTCGCATCAGCCGGTCATCGACATTCCGAAGGTGGTCGGCATCAAAGTGGAGACGATCGACGAAGCGGGCACCAAGTTCCCCCGCGTTCATCTCGAATCGCCCGACAAGGAAGTCATCGGGCGAGTCGCCGCGAGGATTCGTCAGATGCGGCCTCCAGAGCCCTACAACGGCAAAGGGGTTCGCTACACCGGTGAGCGCATTCGCGAGAAGGCGGGCAAGGCCGGAAAGGCCGGAGGCTGATCATGCACAAGAAACTCACAGGACGCGCTCGACGCAAACTGCGGATTCGCAAGAAGGTGCACGGCACCGCTCTACGGCCCCGGCTTTGCGTTTTTCGGAGCTCCAAGCACATTTACGCGCAGGTCATCGACGACGCGCAGGGCACCACGATTGCCCACGCATCGAGCGTCGCCGAGTCCGGTGCGGGCAACAAAGTCGACGTCGCCAAGTCGGTCGGCAGCGCTGTCGCCAAGGCATGCATCGACAAAGGGGTCGAGCAGGTCGTGTTCGACCGTGGCGGTTATCGATATCACGGACGCGTTCGCGCACTGGCCGAATCGGCGCGCGAAGCGGGTCTGGAGTTCTGAGGACGAGATGGCATACAAAGACCAAATCATCGATCCAAACACGCTCGACGATCTCACCGAGCGCGTGATCTTCATCAACCGCGTCGCCAAGGTCGTCAAGGGCGGCCGGCGGTTCAGCTTCAGCGCCCTCGTCGTCGTCGGTGACAGCAACGGTCACGTGGGTGTCGGCATGGGCAAGGCCAAAGAGGTCCCCGAGTCGATTCGTAAGGGTACCGACGCGGCCAAGAAGAACCTCTTCAAGGTTCCGCTGACAGGTCGTACGATTCCTCACCGGATCGTCGGTCACTCCGGGGCGGGTCGTGTCATCTTGCGTCCCGCATCCGAAGGGACCGGCGTCATCGCCGGCGGTGCGATGCGGCCGGTTCTCGAAGCTGCAGGCGTCAAGGACGTCCTGGCGAAGATCCTCGGCACGACGAATGCCTACAACGTGGTCAACGCCACTGTTGCGGCGCTCAAGGAGCTCGAGTCGCCGGCTGACGTGGCTCGCCGCCGCAGCCGTCGCAAGGGCGACATTCAACAACACGAGCATGGGCCCAAGGCGGAACGTCCCGCTGCCGAGCCTGCGGAAGCGCCTGCGGAGGCAAGCGCATCGTAAGAGAGGCAGTCATGAGCGCGAACAAACTCAAAGTGACGCAGGTCAAAAGCGAAATCGGCCGGATGTACAAGCAGCGACGTGTCCTCCGGGGCCTCGGTCTGCATGGACTGAACACGGAGGTCGTGGTGGACAACACCGCTTCCTTCCGCGGGATGGTCAAGAAGGTGCTGCACCTCGTCGAAGTTGAGGAAGTCAATGAGTGAGCAGAACAAGACCCCAATCCTTTCCCGGCTTCGCCCTGCAGAGGGTGCGGTCCGCGGAAAGCGACGCAAAGGACGTGGCCCGGGCTCCGGACTGGGCAAGACCGCTGGTCATGGCCAGAAGGGCCAAAAAGCGAGACATCCCGGGAACTTCAGCAAGCTCGGCTTCGAGGGTGGGCAGATGCCCCTCTATCGGCGCATCCCCAAGCGTGGCTTCGTCAACCCCTTCACCAAGAAGGTCGCGACGGTCAACGTGAAGGATCTGACTCGCTTCGATGCGGGGGCTACGGTCGACGAGGCCGCTCTGCGAGAAGCTGGCCTCATCAAGCGTAAAGTGGACATCATTAAGGTTCTCGGCGATGGCGAGCTGGACAGAGCTCTCACCGTCAAAGTTCACGCCGCTAGCGCAACTGCCACGCAAAAGATCGAGCAAGCGGGCGGTACGGTCGAGCTAGTCGTAGCGGCCGCCTCTTAACCGAAAGCCCGTAGCAACTCATGAGCACTGTCGCGAACATCTTTCGAATCCCCGAGCTCCGCCGCCGCATCCTTTTCACGTTGGGGATGCTGGCCGTCTATCGCATCGGGATTTTCGTCACGACCCCCGGCGTAGACCGCGCGGCGATGCGTAAGTATGTGGCCGGTCAGTCGGGCGGCTTCTTGAGCATGTTCAACCTGTTCTCAGGTGGTGCGCTCGAGCAGGCGTCGATTTTCGCGCTCAACATCATGCCCTACGTTTCGGCGAGCATCATCTTGTCGCTGATGACGGTCGTGGTGCCTTCGCTCATGGAGCTACGTAAGGAAGGCGAGGCGGGCCAACGCAAGATCAACCAGTACACCCGCTACGGCACCGTCGGGCTCAGCATCTTTCAGAGCATGGGGCTTGCGATGCTGTGGGAGGGTTGGAACGAGAGCTCCACGGCCGGTGATATCGTCGCCGATCCGGGTTGGAGCTTCCGTTTGATGACCGTGCTCGCGCTCACGACCGGTACCTCGTTCCTGATGTGGCTCGGCGAGCAGATCACCGAGCGCGGCCTCGGAAACGGCATTTCGCTCATCATTTTCGCGGGTATCGTGGCCAACCTGCCCGACGCCCTCTTCATGACCCTCGAGCAATTCAACCTCGGCGAGCTGCAGCCGATCGACTTGATGCTCTTGATTGTCATCGCCCTAGGGACGACGGCCTTTATCGTGTTCTTCGAGCGCGCTCAGAGGCGGCTGCCGATCACTTACGCCAAGCGAATGATCGGACGGAAGATGTACGGTGGGCAGCAGTCTCACCTGCCGCTCCGCGTGAACATGGCTGGCGTCATCCCGCCGATCTTCACCTCGTCCTTGCTGATGTTCCCGGTCACCCTGGCAGGCACCAACATTCCGTACATCTCGGACGCGATGCGGTGGATCAGCAACAACTTGGTTCCAGGAGGCTGGATTTACATCGTCGTCTTCGCGACCATGACGATGTTCTTCTGTTTCTTCTACACGGCGATCACCTTTCAGCCGGTGGACGTGGCGGAGAACCTCAAGAAACAAAGCGCGTTCATCCCCGGCGTACGGCCCGGGAAGGCCACCGCCGAGTACATCGACGCGGTCCTTACCCGAATCACGGTTGGCGGCGCCCTCTACGTCGCGGCAGTCGTCACCGTTCCGACGCTACTTCAGTCGCGCTGGAACGTGCCGTTCTATCTCGGTGGCACCTCGCTGATGATTGTCGTCGGCGTGGCACTCGACTTTGCACAGCAGGTCGAGAGCCATCTCATCACCCGTCACTACGAAGGCCTCACCGGGAGCAAGGGTTCCCGAATTCGAGCGAGGAACACGTAATGGACCTTCTACTCTTCGGGCCGCCGGGCGCTGGCAAGGGCACTCAAGCCAAATTCCTCATCGATCTGCTGGGAATCCCCCAGATCTCGACCGGCGACATGATGCGCGCCGAGCGGAAGTCGGGGTCGGACCTGGGCAAGCAGTTCGACGAGTACATGTCTGCTGGAAAGTTGGTGCCTGACAGTCTGGTCTTGGACCTGATGTTGAAGCGCCTGACGCAGGACGATGCGAAAAGCGGTGCGATCTTCGACGGTTACCCGAGGACTGTGGCGCAGGCAGAGTCGCTGGACGGCCTTCTCGAGAAGCTCGATCGACGCATCGACCGGGTGGTTTCCCTCGATGTTCCGCTCGACGATATCGTCGAGCGCGTGACAGGTCGTCGGGTCTGTTTGGACTGTGGACAGACGTACCACGTCCGCTATAGTCCGCCGCCCCAAAACGGAGAGTGTGTCTCCTGTGGGGGGAGCAAGATTGTGCAGCGTTCGGACGATACCGAAGACGTCGTTCGGAAGCGGTACGAAGAATACAAAGCTAAGACCGAGCCGGTGCTCGCCCACTACGAAGCCAAGGGCGTCGTGAAGGGCGTGGAAGGTGTCGGATCGTTAGAAGAGATTACGGAACGTATTAAGGAAGCGATTGGGGTTGAATAACGAGCGGGATGACTGAAGCCAAAACCACCCGAGGCACCATTGAAGCGGTGCTACCGAGGGCGCTTTACCGAGTGAGGCTTGACGACGGCGAAGAGATCACCGCGTCGGTTTCCGCCAAGGCCAGACAGGTCACGGTACAGCTCCTACCAGGTGACGGTGTGATGGTTGAAGTATCCCCTTACGACCCGACGAGAGGACGAATCGAGGAGAAGCTGACATGAAGGTTCGACCAAGCGTCAGAAAAATTTGTGAGAAGTGCAAGATCGTGCGCCGCAAGGGTGTCGTGCGTGTCTTGTGTGACAACCCCCGTCACAAGCAACGGCAAGGATAAGAGCGAAATGGCACGTATCGCAGGCGTCGACCTTCCAGGTCGGAAACACACGGTGATTGCGCTGCAATACATCTACGGGATCGGTCCGCATCACGCGAAGCACATTTGCGAGGCTGCGGGTATCCCGCAGGGCAAGCGTGCTGACGATCTCAACGAGACCGACGTCAAGAGGATCCGCGAATGCATCGACCAGAACTTCAAGGTCGAAGGTGACCTTCGTCGTGATGTCAACATGCACATCAAGCGGCTCATGGACCTCGGTTGCTACCGCGGGCTGCGTCATCGGCGCGGTCTGCCTTGTCGCGGTCAGCGAACCCACACTAACGCGCGCACCCGTAAGGGACCCAAGCGCGGCCCAATGAGCAGGAAGCGCTAAGATCATGGCGAAGGCGAAAGCAAAGCCCAGCAAGGGCAAGAAGCGTAAGACCAAGAGGGTCGTGACGAGCGGCATCGCTCACATCCAGTCCACCTTCAACAACACGATCGTCACCATCACCGACTTGGGTGGTGAGGTGGTGTCTTGGTCGACCGCAGGCTCGCGTGGCTTCAAGGGCTCGCGCAAGAGCACCCCGTTTGCGGCGCAGCTTGCGGCTGAGGATGCAGCCCGCAAAGCGCAGGACGTAGGCATGAAGACCATCGCGATTTTCGTGAAGGGTCCCGGCGCAGGCCGCGAGTCGGCACTACGAGCATTTCAGAACGTCGGTATGCGGGTCACCCTGCTTCGCGACGTTACCCCTATTCCCCACAATGGTTGCCGGCCGCCGAAGCGGCGGCGCGTTTAAAGGCTGCGGAGGCAATTGATGACGAGTCCGACCTTAGTCGCACGTAATTGGCGAGAGCTCATTCGCCCAAAGAACGTTCCGGTGGATCAAGATTCGCTGAGCGACACCTACGGCAAGTTCGTCGTGGAGCCGCTCGAGCGTGGTTTTGGCATCACCCTCGGTAACTCGCTGCGCCGCGTGTTGCTGTCCTCGCTTCAGGGGGCCGCGATCACCGCCGTCAAGATCGACGGCGCGCTGCACGAGTTCACCTCGGTTCCGGACGTCGTCGAAGACGTGACCGAGATGGTTCTCAACTTCAAGGAAGTCGTTGTCCGCTCCCATACGGCGCGCACGCAGACGGTCCGTATCGAGAAGGAAGGCCCCGGCGTCGTCACGGCGGGTGACATCCAGGTCAGCGACCAGATCGAGATCCTCAACCCGGATCACAAGATTTGCACCCTGGCCAAGGGCGGCCGATTTGCCGCAGACCTCACGATCAACGTGGGCCACGGCTACGTTCCCGCTGACCGCAACAAGACCGCGGGCATCCCAATCGGAACGATCGCCATCGACTCGCTCTTTTCGCCGATTCGCAAGGTGAACTACGCGGTCACCAACGCTCGTGTCGGGCAGATCACCGACTACGACAAGCTCACCCTCGAGCTCTGGACCAACGGTGCAGTGAAGCCGGCCGACGCCGTCGCCTACGCCGCCAAGATCCTCAAGGACCAGCTCACGATCTTCATCAACTTTGAAGAGCACGATGAGCCCGTCGAAGAGTTGAGCTCGGAGGAGCCGCTCAACGAGAACCTCTTCCGCTCGGTCGACGAGCTCGAGCTCTCGGTTCGCTCCGCCAACTGCCTCCAGAACGCCAACATCAAGCTGATTGGCGAGCTGGTGCAGAAGAGCGAGGGCGAGATGCTCAAGACGAAGAACTTTGGGCGCAAATCGCTCAAGGAAATCAAGGAAATCCTGGCTGACATGGGTCTTTCGCTCGGCATGCAGATCGACAACTGGTCGCAGATGCTCGAGCGCTGGAAGACGCAGCAGGCCACTCAGTAACGTTTTTGGAATGGGTCGCGGGTAGGTCGTCATGAGGCATCAAAAGGCAGGCAGAAAGTTCGGTCGTAACACCAGTCATCGCCGAGCCATGTTCAGGAACATGGCGGGCAATCTGGTTTTGCACGAGCAGATCAAGACGACGGACGCGAAGGCGAAGGAGCTTCGGCGCATCGCTGAGCGCCTGCTGACGAAGGCCATTCGCCTCGGCGACGACCTCACGGTCGACGTGGCTAAAATCAAGGACGAGACGGAGCGCGAACGCATCCTCTCTGCGCGTCTTCACGCCCGCCGCCAGGTCGCCCGCTTCCTCCCGAGGCAGCTCGCGAAGACCAACCCCGACGGCACCGTCGAAGAGGTGGAC
>Ga0233409_10000108_pt1 | contig 13068 bp, 14 predicted proteins | sample Na_oxic_13_MG_FD_179871 | JGI IMG/M metagenome (GOLD analysis project Ga0233409, IMG submission 179871) | Seawater microbial communities from Saanich Inlet, British Columbia, Canada - Na_oxic_13_MG | ecosystem: Environmental > Aquatic > Marine > Inlet | place: Canada: British Columbia... | reverse complement strand
CCGATCATTTAGTCGACTGTTATTCAGTTTTTCAACATAAGGAAAAACAAGCTCCTTAACATTGGCAACGACTTTATCTTCTAAGTCTTTTTTATCTTCATCCCTGTGTTTTAGAAGGACTCTCAATGCAGCATTGACTTCCTCAAGCTCGTGAGTTTTATTCTCTAATTCTTTACCTCTTTCTATCAGGGCTAATTCTGCTTGTTTGCGATCTGTAATGTCTCGAAAAGTTACCTGTATCCACGCCTTCTCCCCTTTGTGTTTTATCAAGCGAGAATTTGCTTCCATAAAAAAATAACTTTTATCCTTGTCCATAATGGTCAGCTCAAATGGCGGACGTTTTGTGCCTGTAATAACAAGTGCAAACTCCTTTAATGCTTTTGGAATGGATTGCTTTGCCAAGACGCCAATCTTGGTAAAATGTTTACCAATAACCTCCTCTGATGATAATCCGCTTATACGTTCAGCCGCTGGATTGAAAGATAGTAAATTACCTGTATTTGCCAGTGAAATAATAGCATCTGGAGATTCTTGAACCAGAGCGGAATACTTGTGTTCACTTTTCCGCACCGCCTCTTCCGTCTGCTTTAGTTCGGTAATTTCCAGTGTAACTTCAATCCCACCCACAATATCGCCATTTCTATCTCTCAATGGATAGCCCCGGATGAACCAGTATCTCCCATCAGGAGTGGACTTTTCTATCACTTGAGGTTGGCCCGTTTCCATAGCTTTTATAACTGGACAATCTGAGCATGGATCGCTACGCTTCGGCCATATCTCATAACAATAGTGCCCTACTATTTCTTCATATGAAAGATTCGCTGATTCACATGCAGCACGGTTGGCCCATAGAATCCTCATTTCAGTGTCTTGATGTATAACATGTTCCATAAGGCTATTGAGGATTGCTTCTTTCTCCTGATCCGACGATAGGAATACTTTCGATGTTCTCCTGCGCTCATCAGCTACTTTTTCAAGTTTCTTAACCCTTCTTTCCAACTCATCATAGGTTGGTTTTTTAGGCATTTTTCTCACCTAACCATTGGGTGTTAAATTTATCTAATTGGATTAAAAATTGCTTGCCACAGTGTTCAGTTTAAACAAGCCAGATTTCACTGCAGAATTCAAGTGATAGTCTGAATCGACCGTTGCGTTATCTTGCCAAGACAACAGGTCCAAGCATCTCAATTTCAAGGACATATATCTTATTTCTTACGGAAATGCAATCAAGGCAAATCCCAGAAAAAGGATCTGCTCTCATTAAAAAACAATATAACACGGATTTTAAAGCTCTGATATTTACATTTCCATTACAGTGCCCATAGGATCTGCTTATTTCATCCATTTTGGAAATATCTGTATCAATAGTCTTGAGGCGCCCAAGGAACCGCGTCGGCTCTTTACGAGGTCGCCCTCCAAGACCATATTAGACGGTGTCAGCGTCCACGACGCCCACCTGGTCCCATGCCACCACCTCGGGGACCCATGCCAGCTCCACCAGATCCTATCTGTTCACCACAGGAACCCATGCCACGCCCTCTGGCGGGTGGCTCCTCGGTCAGGGTTACACCACGCTCCGTAGCCCGCTTTTTCATGCGCTCATGATGTTCCTTGCGGATTTGTTCTCGTTCCTCGGCAGTTTTCGCAGTGCGCATTTTAGCACGGTATTCCGTACGCTCTTGCTTAGTCATGAGCTGGCTACCGTAGATTTGCTCTTGTTTTTGAACTCTTTCCTGAGCGCGCTCCTGATCAGCTGCCAATGCGGATCCAGCAGACAAAGACAAAACAATTACCAAAGCGAATAGTACTAATATTCGTCGGTTCATGATTAACTCCTTTGATGGGTTGTCTGGAGAAAATGTGCGTAGCCATCACTGCAACCCGTTCAGTGGGTACGCCTAACATTATAATATTAAATAGACGTCTTGTTTTTGTTCCATAGATTCAAATAATAACATGCTTTCGAGATTAGTTGTGCAGATTTTAGGTATCAGTATTCGCACACCAATAAAAGGCGAAATAAAACAATGAGTTAACCTTGCAATCAACCAAGAGACCAGTTAGTAAGAACAACTCTCCATCATTCGTTACTTGCAACTCTTTTAAGCCCAAATCCCACCCAGGTGTAAGAACCTTCTTCGGGAAGAGCTGCGGCCCAAGCATGCACCTCCACTCTCTCCAGAACGATAAAATCCCTTTGGGCGAGTTCCTGCTCTATATTCGCCGCTTGAACATCGTAGAAACCGGAAACCACCAGCAAATCTCCCTTTAGGGGTAAAAGACGATGGTAGTGATCGAACATTTCCGTATGAGTGACCGCTTGGAGGTTGGCAAGGATCAAGTTGAACCTTCCCGAAACAGCAGCCACCGATCCGCGAAAGAAGTGGAACCTGTCTTCCATCCGGTTCAAGGCCGCATTTTGCATAGAAGCCTTTATTGCAGCAGGACAAATGTCGCATCCCAGTACGGCGGCGCCGTTTTTCAGAGCCGCTGCAAGCCCGAGGATTCCCGAGCCGCAGCCTATGTCCAGGATTTGGGCTTCTCTTTTTATCTCTAATCGATGTAGAATGGTAAGCGCTGCTTTTGTTGAAGGGTGAGCCGGGGGGAAAGAACGGGATTTCAGAACCAGGCAGTCTTCTCCCGTTTTGGGCTTTCTGATGCTGAAGGGGGAACGGATTACTAAATTTCCTATGCGGTAGAACATCTGTTATTACCGGTTTTCTTGTCTAACGAATAGTGACAGTCTCGCAAGAAGTCACAATACGACGGCAAAGTAAAAAGATCCAAATTCAAGGCGCGCAAATTCCGAGGAATGAGACGTACATATAATACGTCGCAGTGACGAGGAATGCAGCGCAACGCGGAAGTTGGACTTTTTACGAAGCCATCAATAGTGTTTTATCCATTGTCCCGTGGGACGTTAATATTATCAATGTGAAAGCAGCATATCATAAATTTATTAACAATCAAATTGTTAAAGCAAAAAGGATGATGGATAAAACGTCTTGGTGACAAAATGTGACAACAATTGAATTTCCCACCTTATGGTTTCAACTGTATTCATTTTTCAATCAAGCGACCCCCCTGATGATAAAGCTGTTGACATAGGATTAATGTTACTGATAATTTTTCACCTAAAAACTGCATTAACTTTTTTTGAAAGAAATAAATTTGCACTAATCACAATGCGGTATCGAGATATTTTTATCAATATACGCACACCAATAAAAGGTGAAATAAAGGATGAAATTTCAGAATTGCGTCAGAAATAAGTATGGAAAGTGTGATCTTCCGTCCAACACGATTAGTAACATTAAAGACGGATTTCGGAGGTTGCATCTCAATGTTGAATACTCTCCCTTTCAAGTTTCGGATAACATCTATTGGGGACGGATATGGATTGATTCAATTCGGATCGTATGTAATGGAAAAGGCATTATACCGGAGCTTGCGGAGGCCAGCGCATACGCGGAACTGGCAGAACGCTTCAGCGCAGGCCTGTTTTATCCGGTCTTTGAAGAACGCGTGAGGTTTAACATTCCGGCCCTTTACAATGAGGAAACCGATAGGTTCCTTAATTATGAGTGGATGGATGGATATGTACATGCCCACCAAGATGAATTGGGAGAAAGCACTCTAAGAATAGAAGACCTGCTGGCAAACGAAAGTCATCTGACAGATAAGGATGTTGATCATATCAAAGACAGCAGAATGGCCAGACATTGGGTTGACGGTTTTTCAATAGCTCGTGAAGAGTCAGTAAAAGTTCCGGTCAATTTTGTTGCATATATTCACGCATCTAATGGGTTGGCGGCAGGAAATACCATCGAAGAGGCCATGGTTCAGGCCTCATGTGAAATATTTGAACGTTATGCCCAAATACAAATCATTAAGCCTGAAAAAACAGTTCCATCAATTGATCTGGATTCTGTGGACAATGCCGTCATAAAGGACATGATTAAATTCTATCACGGAAAGAATGTTGATGTAATAATCAAGGATCTTTCTTTTGATGGATTGTTACCCTGCATAGGCGTGCTGTTCATCAACCACAATTTGTCTCCCTCACGCCTGGAACATAGAATACTGATACCGGGCGTATCTTTCAATCTGGAAGAAGGTCTGACAAGGTGTTTTACAGAAAGCATGCAAGGCCGTGAAACTCTACTGGCTCCCCGTCCGCAGTTGGATAAACCACTTGTCCATCGATCTCGGGTTAACAATTTTTACCTGTTAATGAAATGTTGTATTTCTCCAAAAGATATCTCATTTCTTGAGCAAGGAGAAATTGGCCCTTACAGGAACACCAAAATCAAGGATATTTTTGGCGAGATCGAGGAAATTAAGAGAATATGTAAACTGCTCAATACTGATTGCATAATACTCGACCAGACCCATCCGGTATTGAATTTTCCGGTAGTAAGAGTAATTATCCCACGGATCTCTGACTTTTTACCTTTCTTGAGTCAAGATATTCTCGTATCTGAAGCAACAAGACCGTCTGCTACATGGCGTGGAGCAAGATTCAGGAAGATAATGAAGAGTTTTTTTGCATAGTAGAAGCATTCTATCCCAAATCATAATGCTGTCGTTTTCTTTTCTTGACTCGCTTGTGATGATATCCTAAAATTAAGAAAAATCCCTTTGAATCAAATATTGAAGTGAGATTTCAACTCGACTGAGTTTCATTTACCTCTAAAAGTTCTTTTGTTTCTGGCCTCATCGCGATCTGTTTGGCTTTAAAGTTGACCAAAAGACTTTTGAATCCTTTGTGTTTTTTTATGAATTGTTACCCATCCATAAACCAACCATGAAAGGAGGGAACATGAAAACTAAAGCACGTTCTATCGAGCAGATTATAGAAGAGCAGATGCGAAGATGGCAGATTATGGGTAAGGAAGAGAAAAAAGAGGAAGAACGTATTTCTGTCGTAACCTTTTCCAGAGAGCATGGAAGTGGGGGAGACATTTTGGCCGAGCGTCTTGCCGAAAAACTGGGATACGAATTATTCCACCAGGAAGTCCTCCATAATATGGCTGAAAGTGCCCGTGTAAGTGTTCAATTCCTTGAAACGTTGGATGAAAAAGGTGTTTCCGTACTCGACGAGTGGATATCCTCACTTGTAGACAAACGACATCTATGGCCGGATCGGTATCTCCAGCATCTCATGAAGATTATCGGTACCATCGGCAAACACGGCCAGGCTATTATAATAGGAAGGGGTGCCAATTTTGTTCTACCTCCTGACAAAAGGCTCAGCATTCGAGTCATAGCGCCTATGGAGGAGAGAATCCGAAATGTATCCAAAAAACTCGGCATGACTGTTGAAAAAGCAAAGCCAAGGGTCATAACAACAGAATCGGATCGCAAAGCGTTTATAAGAAAATACTTTAATGCAGATATTGGGGACCCCCTCAATTACGACCTTGTCATCAACACCGGAAACTTGAGTATCGACGACGCTATGAATACCATCAACGGAGTCTTGGAATAAGAAACCCAGATTAACACGAAGTGTAAAAAATGCCGAGATTTTTTTAAGGTTCTCGGCATTTTTCATAAGAAATGCGGGTTAGCCATATTTTGTATTAAATTCATCAATGATGAATAAAAACTCTTCAGGCAATCTTTTCCTGACATTTGATACAATTTTACTGGGAATGTCTTGATAGTAAGCCTGGGCAATTCCTCCTGCAATACAGGCTATGGTATCGCTGTCTCCACCCAGAGATATCCCTTTACGGATTGCATCTTCGAAATCTTTTGCTTCCAGAAAGGCAATAATAGCTTCAGGCACAGAGCCTTGACAAGATACATCAAAACCATAATCAGGCCTTATTTCGTCCAGGGTTCGATCAAGATTGTAAGCAAATCGGTCGCTTATTTCCTGCTTGATGATTGCTTTACTTTTGCCGGAACGGGCCAGGAAAACCGATAACATCTCCGGCAATCGCGCCGATCATTTTTACCTCTCATGATTAAATTATTGGGTTATAAGACGATCCAGGATCAGTCCGTGAAAACTCCCCTTGTCCGGCGAAGCAAAAAGCCATCCCAGATGCGTAAGGCATTGGATGCAAACAGCAATTCTCCAGCTAAAACCCGAAAACCAGCTAAATTCCGTCGAGGCCGGACCCGCATGGCCGCATCCCTGAACGGCTCTAAAACACCCTATTTCAAAAACAACTCCGTGGGGGTTGGCAAAGGTATGCTTGTAAGACCCCTGGATTTCTATGCGTTCAGCCGGACTCGTTATCACGTTATGACACTGGCGACAAAAGATGTATTCCTCTTGATCCGATGCTTTCTCTTTGGTTTCATCCTCAACAAAGCTGTTAAGCATTTCATCGCTCTGTTTTTCAGGCGGCACCCGAAAAAGATGGGGAGAACCTAAATTAACCGTTAGCATTGTCTACCTTCTTTGTAATCAGGCAAATAGGGGCGACCGGAATTATCTTCTTTGATGGCTTCGCAAAAAGTCCAACTTCTGCGTTGCGCTGCATTCCTCGTCACTGCGACGTACTATATGTACGTCTCATTCCTCGGAATTTGCGCGCCTTGAATTTGAAGCTTTTTACTTTGCCATCAAAATCTGACTTTTTACGAGACCGTCTTCTTTGATTCAGGTTACATTGTTTTCGGATGAATTTCAACATGAAGTAATCTTTTTTGAACGGTCATCTTGCTCGGCTACTATCAAAAAGAGTCTTTTTTTGTAATTTTAAACCTAAAAAGCCAGTACATAAAGCTCTTGAATATCCTTCAATTTCATAGTATATTTGATCTAAGAATGACGGCTTCGTAAAAAGTCCGATTTAGACGGTCTCGTAAAAAGTTCAAATTCAAGGCGTGCAAATTTTGTAATCATGAGGCGTACTTTTAGTACGTTGAATGATTACGAAATGCAGCACAACGCAGAAGTTGGACATTTTACGAGACCGTCAAGAATACTTATACAAATTTTAGAAATACAGAGGCAATGTGAGATATGAACACACCTACAATAATGGTTGCTGTGTTGACACTCTGGCTGGTGATGGGATTGGGTTTTTTATCTGAGTATGTCAACGCACGAAGAAAAGGGAAGACTCCATATGAAGCCTGGACTTCATATGAAGGATTGTTATTTATTGTAAGTGTCGTTGTACCTTTGATAGTCTTAATTCATAAATCTTTACTTGGTTGATAGTCGATAAGAATTTTATCAATATCTCAACCCTGATAAACCAGAACCAAAAATATTTGCCACAAAGGCACTATTCTATCCCGGAATCAGGTAATTCCAGGATTTCCGCCGTCTCTTCAGTAGGCAGCCCCTCCACGGCGCGCAGTTTACGTTCCATTGCTCGAGTTCGCATCCCGGTCTGTTCTATAGTGTTAGAGGCCGTATTCAACTGCCTTTGAACCTTTGTCAGAACATCGCCGAATTTCCCAAATTCCGTCTTGACTGCTGAAAGGACTTTCCAGACCTCACTCGACCGCTTCTCAATGGCCAATGTACGAAAGCCTACGCGTAAACTACTCAGGATTGCCGAAAGCGTGGTTGGCCCGGCAATAACAATGCGGTAATCCTGCTGAATCTTTTCGACCTGGCCCGGTTGGCGAAGGACTTCCGCATAGAGACCCTCCGTTGGCAGAAACATAATTGCAAAGTCTGTGGTGTCCGGGGGGTTGAGATACTTATCCCGGATTTCTTTCGCAGAGCTGTGAACCGAGCGGAGGAGTGCCGCAGTAGCTTTTTGCACAGCATCCACGTCAGCAGTATCGGCGGCCTCTACAAGCCTCAGATAGTCTTCCTGAGGAAACTTTGAGTCGATCGGCAGCCAGACACAAGATTCAGGATCATCGTCTTGGCCGGGCAGCCGAATGGCGTACTCAACACTTTCCTGAGAATCTCTCCGGGTACGTACATTTTTGTCGTATTGGTCCGGGGTTAAAATTTGCTCTAAAAGTGCGCCTAGTTGAACTTCTCCCCAGGTACCACGCGCTTTAACGTTGGTGAGCACCCTCTTCAGATCACCAACTCCCGTGGCCAGATTCTGCATCTCTCCAAGGCCATGCTGGACAGCCTCAAGGCGTTCGCTGACAAGCTTGAAGGATTCGCCGAGTCGTTTTTCAAGCGTACTTTGCAGTTTCTCGTCAACTGTCTCTCGCATCTGATCGAGTTTCTTTTCATTACTCTCCTGAAGATGCTTTAGTTGTGCGTCAATAGTGCTTCGCAGTTTTTCGATTCCCGTCCTGTTGGACTCAGTCAGTTCCTGGATTAGTCTGGCGATTGATTCGAGTTGATCGTTTTGTGATTTGCCCATTTCACCGATAGTCCTGACCATCATGTCCATGGATAGCTTCTGACCCGCAGAGACTTCTTCTCTGAGGTCCCTTGCGGTCTTTGCTGATTCTTCGCGGCCGAAACGCAGTTCCTCCCTAACCGTCTGTTCGACTCCTGTGCTTCCATTTGCTTTTAATTTAATCAGGACAAAGATCAACAACAACACGCTGATTGCCAGCAAGATAAAACGAGACAATATGAGCAAATCAGTCATAATATAGAACCTCCGTGAGGTTAACCTTTTACGGTCTCGTAAAAAGTCCAACTTCTGCGTTGTGCTGCATTTCGTAATCATCCAACGTACGAAAAGTACACTTCATGATTACAAAACTTGCACGCCTTGAATTTGAACTTTTTACGAAACCGTCTAAATTGGACTTTTTACGAAGCCATCAAATCTTCAATCTCTTCTGTTTCAATGGCAATATTTCCAGTGAGATCGACATTACCATCCTTGGACAGCAGAATATCGTTTTCAAGTCTAATGCCGATGTTCTCTTCTTTGATGTAAATACCCGGCTCACATGTAAACACCATGCCTTCTTCAAATTTCCGGTATTTATTGCCCAAATCATGAACGTCCAACCCCAGATGATGCGATGCGCCGTGCATGAAATATTCTTTATAGAGCGGAGAATCCTGGTTCTGGTTTTTTACCTTTTCGGAATTAAGTAAGCCCAGACCGATCAACTCGTTTTCCATGATATGTCCAACCTCTTTATGGTATTCTTCAAGAGTATTTCCCGGTTTGAGCATTTGAATGGCTGCCTTTTGGACACGTAACACCGCATGATAAACTTCTTTTTGCCGCTTGGTGAATTTACCGTTTACCGGGACCGTACGCGTTACGTCTGATGCATAGTTGGCATATTCCGCACCGAAATCCATTAGCAAAAGATCACCATCTTTGCACTGCCGGTTGTTTTGAACATAATGCAAAACGCAGGTATTAGGACCTGAAGCAATAACCGGCACATAGGCCGGTCCTCTGGATCGATTTGCTAAAAATTCATGGTAAATTTCAGCCTCAATCTCAAATTCCCACACACCAGGGCGTATAAAGCCGAGCAACCTGCGAAATGTATTTTCAGTAATCTTGCAAGCTTGTTTGATCAGCTCTACTTCAATATCGGATTTGACGGCCCGAAGATTATGCATAATCGGAGCCAGTCTTTCGTATTTATGAAGTGGATATAATTTTTTACATTGTTTTAGAAAACGGGCATCTCTTGTCTCCACGGTAACATCCGCCCGCAGGTGCTCGTTTGCGTTCAAGTAAATCCGGTCAGCCTCAAAAACCAGTGGTCTGAAAACTTTTTCGAATTCTCCGGTACAGTAAACGGTTTTGATCCCGGATACAGCCGTGGCTTCTTCTTTGGAGTATTTGCGCCCTTCCCATATTTTAATTTTTTCATTGATTTCTTTAACAAACAGGATCTCTTTGTGTTTTTCTTCTCCGGCATCCGGGAAAATCACCAAAATGCTCTCTTCCTGATCGATCCCGCTCAAATAGAAAATATCCGTGTTTTGAATAAAGGATCTTGTGCCGTCTGCGCTGGCGGGCATGATGTCATTGGAATTCAAGACAGCAATGGAATTGGGTTTGAGTTTAGCGGCAACTTTTTTTCTGTTTTCAATAAAGAGTCTGTTATCAATCGGTAAATATTTCATCTGATTTTTCCCGGCATTTTTTTTAAAAAGTTTTAACAACAAGGTTTTTTTAGTGATCTATCATAGCAATAAAAACGGTTGTGTGGCAAATATAAAAATTTAAACAAAATTAGTGCAAAAAAAATCAAGAATTGATAGAGGATCTTTTAGCACAGTGATTCTCAAAAATATGTTTGGCTTGCGTCTGAGTTTCCGAACTCACCGTGGGAACATTTAACATGAAAAAAACAAGGATTTTGTATGAAAGAGAAATTAATAAAAACCATGGATCTAAAAAACGGTATGCAGTTAAAATTCTATGATAATTCAAGAAAGCTGGCTGGAGACAGATGGCTGATATCATTGATTATTCGAATGGAGATTCCGGTTGCTGAAATATCGATTAATGACGGACACAAATCCATAGAAATCGTGAATAATATCAAAGAGGTGCTTGGGGAAAAAATTTTGTTCGAACAGAAAAGAGAACGATTTTTTGTGGCTCAAAGCGAAAAACAAGCCGTATTTGAAGAATTATATGATTTTTTTATAGATAGTGTGCTCGGTTATTTATCAAATAAAGCGTTTCCAAAGCGGTATGTGTTAAAAAAATACAGGGAGAAAGTCGAAAAGGAGTCATGGTATCACTAGTTTCTCTCTTTTCGAATCCTTTCCTTCCCAGTATGGCGAAAAACAGAAGGTAAGGGTGAAGTTATGGAATTCAAGTTCTGTCCATTTTGCGGACGTCAATTACGGATAAAGTTGGAAGGTGGTAAAAAAAGATTGTATTGTGATCCGTGTGGATGGACTCATTATAGAAATCCAACCGTCGGGGTAGCGGTTGTTTTATTAAAGAATAATGAATTGCTCCTGGTAAAAAGAAACGGATCTTATGAGGGGATGTGGTGCATCCCCTGCGGGCATGTAGAATACGATGAAGACATTCGGGTAGCGGCCAAGCGTGAGTTCAAAGAAGAAACCGGGCTCGATGTTGATGTTGGCCCTGTTTTTGCGGTTCATTCTAATTTTCATGACTTGGAAAATCAAACCGTGGGGATATGGTTCTTGGGGACATGTACGGGCGGCAAACTTGAAGCCGGTTCCGATGCCAGTAAAGCGAAATTTTTCCCCGCGGATGATTTGCCTAAAGAAATGGCGTTTTCAACCGATCTTTTGGTATGTGAGCAAATCAACTCTTTAAACAAACATAAAGTTAGAGGTGAAAAATGAATCTTCAGAAACAAATCAAAAGTGATTTAACTGCTGCCATGAAAGCAAAAGATGAAGAGAAAAAAGACACGCTTCGTGTTATCCTGGGAGAGTTTGGTAGACTCGACAAAAAAGAGCTTTCAGATGATGAGGTTGCAAAGATTCTGAAAAAATTAATAAAGTCAGAAAAAGAAATGCTCGAAAAAAAAGGTGATGCGACCGATTCCAGCTTTATTAGCATAATTGAAAATTATTTGCCGAAAATGGCAACCGAAGCGGAAATTACCAATTGGATTGAGCAAAATATCGATTTTTCTGAATTTAAAAACAAAATGCAGGCCATGGGCTTAATTATGAAGCATTTCGGAGCAACGGCGGATGGCAATGCAGTTAAAAATATCTTGCAACGGATGTGAATTTAAAATTAAGGTTCGGTGGCAGCTGAAAACCGTTCGGCCGCTTTTAAATACATATTTTTTGGATACAATCCTGTCAAGGCAAGGACGGTTTTTTTGTTTTTTAAAAAAACAACATGGGGAATGCCGCCTACACGAAACGAATTTGCAAGCGCTCTGTTCCGATCAATGTTAATTTTATACACCGTAGCCATTTCACTTTTTTCTTTAGCGATTTTCTCAAGGATAGGTTCCAGTTCTTTACAGGGATGACACCAATCGGCGTAAAAATCAAAGATCAGGAGATGCCCTCCTGATTTTTCAATGATTTTATTTAAATGCTCCATGCTATCTATAGAGCCAATAACAGAATCGGCAGCCATAACATGGGTCTTTTTGCTTGTATCATCTCCGCATGATGTTAACCCGGAAAACGGTAATATTGTGACAATCAGTGAGAAAAGCAGTATTCGCCAGGTATGGAACTGTATGTTTTGCATCATCTTTTATTCGCCATCGAAAATAGAATGCAAATGGTTCAAAGATAGGTTATATTAATTATTTCCGTCATGGTAGATATCTGACTACATCGGTCTTTGCAAATGAAAAAATTTGGGTATAAGTTTTTTTAAAGGAAATTCCTATACTATCAAATTATGACCCGTGTTATCATTAAACTTTTTTTTGTGGGAATCTTCTGCTCGGCTTTAGTCGTAGTTACAGCCGCCGCCCCTGTTTATGCTGATATATATGTCTATATCGACAGCGGAGGGGTGCTTCATTTTACCAATGTACCCACATCATCCAATTATAAAATCTATATCAGGGAAAAGCCGCCCATGTCTTTGAATTCAGGCGTCGCCGACCGGTATGATGACCTGATAACAGAGGCATCTAAAAAGCATGGGGTTTCATTTTCATTGCTCAAAGCGCTGATTAAAATCGAGTCGGATTTTAATCCACGGGCGATTTCAAGTGCCGGTGCTATAGGTCTAATGCAAATTATGCCTGAAAATATCAGGGCCCTTAATATAAAAGACCCCTTTGATCCGTTGGAAAATATAATGGGAGGTGCGCGTTATTTAAAACATCTCATAACACGTTTTGACGGGAAACTACCGATGGCACTGGCCGCTTATAATGCCGGCCCCAATGTGGTTGATCGTTATAAACGAATTCCTCCCTTCAAGGAGACGGAAGATTTTGTAGAAAAAGTTATGAAATATTATTCTATTTTTAAAAAAGGGTAGTCTCTCTATTAATCTCTTATTCAAAGATCAAATCTTCGTTTACAACCATCCCTTCTTTGATAACCGCCTGTGATTTGCCGATGTTTTTTATTACAACTTCCCCCTTTATGGTTACGTTTTTTTCAAAACGCACATCACCGTCAATGGTAAGAGATTCACAATCGATCAGGGATGGAATTCCTTCACCAAATCTTTCATCAAAAAGATCTATCTTACCGTAATATTTCTGATCAAG
>Ga0233409_10000104_pt1 | contig 13173 bp, 8 predicted proteins | sample Na_oxic_13_MG_FD_179871 | JGI IMG/M metagenome (GOLD analysis project Ga0233409, IMG submission 179871) | Seawater microbial communities from Saanich Inlet, British Columbia, Canada - Na_oxic_13_MG | ecosystem: Environmental > Aquatic > Marine > Inlet | place: Canada: British Columbia... | reverse complement strand
ACACTTAACAAAGATTTTTCATTTTTCATTTTTCATTTTTCATTAAAAAATTAATCTTAATTTTTTCTAGTGTCCAGTGCTTCACGCAAAGCCTCACCGATAAATATCAACAGCATCAATGTACCAACCAGCACGATAAAAGCGCTTAAAGATAACCACCATGCCTCAATATTCTCTTTTCCTTGCGCTAACAACTCACCTAGGCTCGGTGTTGTTGGCGGCACACCCAAACCCAGAAAATCCAGGCTGGTTAAAGCCAGAATTGCACCACTGATCCTGAACGGTAAAAATGTAATTACCGGTGTCAGACTGTTCGGCAGCAGATGCCGACTCATGATCGTGAAGTTAGTCAAACCCATCGCCCTTGCAGAACGAACGTAATCTAAATTTCTGCCGCGTAAAAACTCCGCACGAACATAATCAGACAAACCCATCCAGCCAAACAAAGACAACAATATTATTAACAGCCAGATGCTCGGCTGAAAGATTGAAGCAAAGATAATAAGCAGATATAACTCCGGCATAGAAGACCAGACCTCGATGATGCGCTGCATGATCAAATCTGTTTTACCAGAAAAATACCCCTGTACCGAACCGGCAATAATTCCGATAACAACACCGATAACCATAAGCGCCAGCGCAAACCAGACAGATATTCTAAAACCATAAATAACACGCGCTAAAACATCACGGCCACGGTCATCAGTGCCTAAATAATTTTGATCCGATGGCGGCGCTGGGTTTGGCAGATCACTGACAAAATTAATCGTGTTGTAACTATAAGGGATGATCGGTTCAATCATCCAGTTACCACTAGCTGTTAATTGTTCTCGCACGAAACTATCAGTGTAATCGGCTTCTGTTTCAAAATCACCGCCAAAGGTTGTTTCCGGATAAATTTGTACAACAGGGAAATAATAGTCCCCTTCATATTTCACAATTAGCGGTTTGTCATTAGACAATATCTCTGCAAAAAAGCAGAGTACGAACAGGGTGCCGAAGATCCATAGACTGATATAACCGCGGCGATTGGCTTTAAAGCGCAACCACGCACGTCGCCCCGGTGACAGACTTTGTATTTTATGTGAACTCATGATCAGCTATCAACCGACCCAAAGTGAATTCGCGGATCAATGATCACGTAACTGATATCAGCGAGTAATTTTGCTATCAGACCCAATATCGTAAACAGAAACAAAGTTCCCAGCACCACCGGATAATCTCGTTTTAAAACCGATTCATATGAGAGCAGGCCTAAACCATCCAGTGAAAAAATAGTTTCGATCAATAAACTACCGGTAAAAAACGCACCGATAAACGCGGCCGGAAAACCTGTTATCAATGGAATGATCGCATTTCGAAAAACATGGCGGTACAGAACAGCCGTATCAGATAATCCTTTAGCTTTAGCTGTTAACACATATTGCTTTCGGATCTCCTCGATAAAACTGTTTTTGGTCAGCATTGTCATCACGGCAAAACTGCCGATAACAGATGCCGTAATCGGCAGCACCATGTGCCACAGATAATCCAGTACCTGTTGATACCACGGCAAAGTGTCCCAGTTATCCGAGACCAGACCACGTAACGGAAAGATGTCCAGAAAACTGCCGCCGCCAAAAAATACCAGCATAGTAATACCAAGTACAAAACCCGGTATCGAATAACCGATCAATATGAAAGTGCTGGTAACGACATCGAAGGTACTACCATCCCTCACCGCTTTGGCAATACCAAGAGGGATACAGGTTGAATAAACGATTAAAAAACTCCACACACCTAAACTTATCGAAACAGGCAGCTTAGATATGACAAGATCAACCACCGACTCGTTGTGAAAATAACTATCACCGAAGTCAAAAGTTAAGTAATTTTTCATCATAGAAAAAAATCGTTCATGCACCGGTTTATCAAAACCATAGAGCGCACGGATCTCTTCGATGTATTCTTCATCGAGCCCAGTGGCGCCACGATATAAACCACTGGTACCACTGCTGGCCTCGCCCACACCGTGCTGCCCTTCCAGCTGACTGACAAGCTGCTCAACCGGACCACCGGGAACGAATTGCGTCACTGCAAAAGTGATTAACATGACACCGAACAAGGTCGGGATCATCAGCATCAGGCGTTTTAAAATATATGAAAACATGTATAAAAGTTTTAAGTTTTAAGTTTAAAGTTTTTCATTTTTCATTGTCTTTTCAATCCACCATGCTTTCAACAGCCAGCTAGTCGGGTCGTAATACAGTGGTTGTGTTTCAGGTATGCCAAATTTATTCCAGTAAGCCACACGGTGCACGTTGATATACCAGTTAGGTACCAGGTATTCACCGTATAAAAGTACACGATCAAGCGCACGCGAAGCGATAACCACCTGCTCACGATTTTTTGCCTGAATAATTTCTAATACCAGCGCATCAACGACCGGACTGGTTATTGCGGGTAAATTTTTTGAACCTTTTATTTCAGCTGAACTTGAATGAAACATATTCATCAATTCATTGCCCGGAGATACCGACGATGGAAAACTATTAACTACCATATCAAATTCGAATGTATCCATTCTGCGTTTATATAACGATGAATCAACTTTTCTATAACTGGTTTCAATACCCAGTTTTTTTAAATTATGTGCGTATGGCGCAATGATTCGATCAAAACCACTTTGCACCAGCAGTATATCAAGCTTGAATATCTCACCTTTTGTATTTTTAAGTACGCCATCCTGAATGGTCCATCCTGCTTCTGCCAGTAAATCGCGTGCCTGGATCAAATTATTTCGTAAACTGTCAGGCGCAATAGTAGTTGCCGGCTTCCATTGTTGTGTAAAAAGCTTTTCTGGCAGCTGGTCTCGGTACTTTTCCAATAGGACCAGTTCCTTTCCTTCTGGTACTCCCTGCGCGGCCAATTCACTATTACTGAAATAACTGTCACCACGGACATATTGATTGTAAAACAGCTTGTCGTTTGCCCATTCAAAATCATAGGCCAAACTTAATGCACGCCTTACTCGCACATCTTTAAACTTATCTCGCCGTGTATTAAAAGCGAAACCCTGCATGCCGGCATTGTTCTGATGCGTTAATTCTGTTTTTACGATTTCACCTGTTTCATAACGAGGACCGTTGTGTGAACGTGCCCAGCGTTTTGAATAGTTTTCAAAGAAAAAATCGAACTCCCCTGCTTTGAAAGCTTCCAGCGCGATGGTCGAATCTTTGTAATACTTATACGTTATTCGATCATAGTTGAACATACCTTTTCGAACCGGCAGATCTTGTGCCCAGTAATCTGGATTTTTAACGTAATTGATCGACTTGCCACGGTCAGATTTTTCGACGAGATAAGGACCGCTGGCAACTGGCTTTATATCGCCTGTTTTATCAAACGCCTGATCACCCGCCCATTTATTTGAAAAAATGGGGACCTCACCAATGATCATATGCAGTTCACGATTTTTATTTTTAAAATCGAAACGAACAGTTAGATCATCAATCACAGTTGCAGATTTTACATCGGCATAATAAACCCGAAATTGCGGATGCGCCGCTTTGCTCATCAGGGTATCAAATGAATATTTCACATCATCAGCGGTGATTGCTTCACCATCAGAAAACCTGGCCAGGGGATTGATATGAAAGGTTACCGAGAGCTCATCGTCAGACAGGTAGAAATCATCGGCGATGAGCCCGTATTCACTGAAGGGTTCATCCAGACTTTTTTCCAGCAGACTTTCGAACACCAGTGAACCCAGTCCGCCGGCTGAAATACCTTTTAACAGATACGGGTTCAGGCTATCAAATGTCCCTAGCCCCATCATAGTTAGACTACCCTGCTTCGGTGCATCAGGATTTACATAATCGAAATGCTTATAACTGTCTGGATACTTCGGTTCATAGCCCATACCCATAGCTGGCACTGCGTGAGAAGTTACGGGCAGACAGAAGAGAAGAAAGATTAAAAAACTAAATTTTATATCGAATAATCGACTTAACATGGGCGTAACATGACGTTATTGTTATTTTTTTTGTTAGATAGTTGATTGCATTATTGGTTGCATTCTAGCCTGTATATTTCATAGGAATGCTTTACCAATATACCGATATTTCTTTTAATTATATTAGCGTTAAATATATTTCTTATCGCTCCTATGAAATATACGGGTTAGGCTTGCATTTACGGGCATAATCCGCCTAACATGTGCCAACTGAGTTTACAGTACTGGTCAGCTTCTAGCCAACTATCGCAGACCAACAATAATAAAATATATTAGAGGAGCTAATATGGGCTTTTTAACAGGCAAACGTGTATTAATTTTTGGGGTGGCGAGTAATCGCTCAATTGCCTGGGGTATTGCACAGGCAATGCACCGTGAAGGTGCTGAACTGGCATTTGCCTATCAGGGCGATAGACTGAAAGAACGTGTCGAAAAACTAGCCGGCCAATGTGATTCAGATATCGTTGTACCTTGCGATGTTGAAGACGATGAACAGATCGAAGCTGTTTTTGAACATCTTGATGACTACTGGGATAGCCTCGACATCATCGTACATTCTGTGGCATTTGCACCCAAAGAAATGCTGGAAGGTGATTATCTGGACAACATCAGCCGCGATGGTTTCAACACTGCCCACGATATCAGCTCATACAGTCTCGCTGCCATTGCTAAAGCCGGTCGCCATATGATGCAAAATCGTGAAGATGCCGCGATCATCACCATGAGTTACCTCGGCGCGGTGCGTGCCTTCCCCGGTTACAACGTCATGGGTCTGGCAAAGGCCAGCCTGGAAGCCAATGTACGCTACCTGGCACACTCATTAGGGCCTGAAGGCATCCGGGTCAATGCTATTTCGGCAGGCCCAATCAAAACACTGGCAGCAAAGGGCATTTCAGGATTCAACAAAATCATTCAGCACGTTGAACAAAGTTCGCCACTGCATCGTAATGTGACTATCGAAGAAGTAGGCAATACTTCCGCTTTCCTTTGCTCAAATCTGGCAAGCGGCATTACCGGTGAAGTCATTTATGTCGATGCCGGCTATCACACGGCTGGATTAATGGGTGATGTAGAATAGAGCCGCTGCGCATACCGCGCTGATCCATTAAAAAAGTACAGTCTCTGATAGAGGCTGTGCTTTTTTTATTGCTGTTATTTCCGGGATGTGGAAACTTGCGAGACAGGTAGTCTGAAACCAGCCAGGAGCAGGCTCATAAATAAAAATAACCAGTTCACACTACCCGTGTTTCTTCACCTTCGAGCCGTGCAATCGTTACTGCAGCACATGAATCACTAAATACGTTTACTGACGTGCGGCACATATCCAGCACACGATCCACAACCAGGATTAATCCTATTGCTTCAAGCGGCAAACCAATTGCGGCCAATATAATGGTGATTGCAACCAGGCTTGCTGAAGGTATGCCTGCAACACCTATAGAGGTTAATAAGGCGATCAGTACGATAGTAAACTGGGTCGTTATATCCAGAGAAATACCGTAAGCCTGCGCGATAAACATTGCAGCAACGCATTCATATAAAGCGGTGCCATCCATATTAATCGTCGCACCCAATGGCAGGGTAAAACCTGAGACCTTATTTGAAACACCTGCACGGTTTTCAACACAATCCATTGTTATTGGCAAAGTTGCTGAAGAAGAACTGGTAGAAAACGCCGTCAATAGTGCAGGCAGCATTGCTTTGAAGTGTTTGATTGGTGAAACACGCGCCAGGTAACGTAATACGCCGGGGAGGAACAATAGCAGGTGCACACCTAGCGCGAGAATAACCGTTGCAAAAAACAGTGCCAGAGGTTCAAACGCTTCAACACCAGATATCATAATGACTTTTGTTACCAGCGCAAAAACACCAAGCGGGGCAAATTTCATGATGAGATCTGTCATCATCATCATGATGTTTAACAAACCCTGCCAGAAATCTTTATGTACCTGTGCTGGAGAACCTTTCAGTTTTGAAACAAAAAAGCCAAAGATCAGACTAAAGAAAATCAGCCCTAACATCTGCCCGTTAGCTGCAGCTGTAACGATGTTGGGAGGCACCATTCGAAGTAATACCTCAGCGATATCACTGGCGCCTTTGTCTCCCACTTTACTGACAACCTCATCCGTCTGTGCGGACAAACCGATAATATTTCGCGCTGGCTCACCATCAACGATGCCAGGTTGAAGTAGATTAACGAAGAACAGACCGATTAAAATAGCAACTAAACTGGTGGTGGCATAATACAGTATCGTTTTTGAACCCAGGCGCCCCAGAGCGTCGCCATGAAGCCCCATCATACCGGTAATGATTGATGCCATAACAAGTGGCACGATCAGCATCTTCAAGGCATTAAGAAACAAGGTGCCAATAAAGATAAAAATAGAAAGGAAAGAAATGCCAAAAATTGAAGATGACTGGTCGAGGACAAGCCCGGTAAGCACCGCAAAAAATAGTGCAATAAGTATCTGCCAGTGCAGAGCAATTTTATTTATTGCCACAACGCGCCCCATTTTAATAAACTTAACCGATCAACTAAATCTAAGATTCTCTTAGATATCAGTTAGTTTTATTTACCAATTTCATATTTCTATCGATATTTGCGTTTTCTTTAATCACCAGTAACGCGCTTGAGAAATCACGAATCGCATTTTCTCTTACTGCTTCGCTTTTCACTAGATCCAGTTGGCTAGGTAAAATGTTATCAGGCAGGTTCACTTTATCTAACACTATCAATGCGACATCGCCAGAGATCAAATCAACCTCTTTCACTGATATCCCTCCTTCCTGAGCAGGCATCATATCGAATGCATTATGCAATATTGAAGGATCACTTACCCGGGCATTATCCTTACGAGCCAAAGAAGCGACAACTTCAACAGTTATTCCATCAGATTTTAAACTTTGTGCAGATTCACCCGCTTCTATTTTTGCTTTAACGTCTAATGCTGCAGCCATGGTTTGTTTATGACCACCCTGCGCCTTTAGTATATTCTCTATTTTAGAGCTAACAACTTCTAATGGAATAGCCGTTGCAGGTACATGTTCATTTAAACGTACGACGACGACGTGTGTCGGACTTATCTCAATAATATCACTATTGCTGCCCTGCTCTAATACCAGTGCAGAAAAAGCAATGTTTCTCACTTTCTCATTATCCGCGATACCATCGCCTTTGATGCGAGAGAAATAATCGCTGGTATTTATTTTAAGCCCCAGATCCTCAACTACCACATCGAGGTTATCAGGATTTTCATACGCCGTAGATGCCAGCCTCTCACTTAAGTCATAAAACATCGATGCTACGCTATCAGCTTTTAACTCATCCTCAAACTCATAGCGTTTTACACCTAGCGGAACAATAGTTTCACTCCTGATGTCATCAAGTTTGATCAGGTGATAACCGAACTGTGTTTCTACCACTTCACTGACAGAACCCTTATCCATACTAAATAATGTCTGTTCAAATGGCTTAACCATTTCGCCTAAGGCGACCCAGTCCAGGTTTCCGCCTTCGGCTGCCGAGCCCGGATCCTGTGAATGTTTTTTCGCCAGTTCAGCGAAGTCTGCGCCCTGCTCAAGTTCTGCTTTCAGTGATTCAATTTTAATCTGTGCAGCGGCTTTATCTTCAGATGTCTGTATCAATATATGACTGGCTTTACGCTCCTCCCGGCCCGTTACACTAGACACATAATCATCATACATTTTTTTGATTTGCTGTTCGTCGATTTCAACATTCTCAGCCAATACATCTGAAGTAATTTCAACATAATCAATTTTGATTTTTTCAGGTACCATGAAACGTTGTAAATTGGTTTCATAATACTGTTTGATTTCTTCTGCTGTTGATTTTGTCGCTGTAGAAAAATGATCTACATTAAATGTCAGCACGCTGATATCACGTGTTTGTTCATTTAATGCGGCAAGTTTATTAACTGCATCTTTTGTAACAAAAGAAGAGTTCGCAATTGCTGACTGCATTTGCTGCAGTCTTAGCTCATTTCGCAGTGAGTGCTCATACATTGGTATATTCATACCAATTGAAGCGACACCTGCCTCAAAACGCTCACGATCAAACACACCATCAATTGTGAATAATTGCCTGATCCTTTCGCTCAAAATAGCGTCTGAAATTCGGTAACCACTTTCGTAAGTTACCTCTTCAAGTAAACGCTGGTTAATCATTTGTGTCAAAGTACGCTCACGCAGTACATTGTCATCTATGGGAAGCTTGCCACCGTTCTGACGCAACATGGACTGGCGTTGAATAGAAACAGAACGTTCGAATTCATTTGCTGTTATTTCCGAGTCATTAACTTTAGCGGCATATCGAGGGCCGGCATCATCAAAGTATGATTGAATGCCCCATAAAGCAAAAGGCAAACCAATCAATATAACAATAACAATACCCAACCAACCTTTAATACGATCATTAATAGCTTGTAACATAGTTTTCTACTTTTGTGTGTTTATGGCGTTAACGTGTTGGAGCAGAATTATACCTAAATCGCGGTGTTTGTATGGTGCCAGGCAAAAAATAAATTTCTGGATATACAATCAAGCATTTAGGCTAGAAATAATACTAACGGGTTGTTGAACCAGTGACTAACGAAATACGCGATTCAGGGGCATTTTTCTAGAAATACTTATGACACATACCGCACAAAATTAACTTTTAAAGGTTAATTTCGATGAGGTACAGTCTTAAATATGGCGGACCGGACGGGATTCGAACCCGCGACCTCCGGCGTGACAGGCCGGCATTCTAACCAGCTGAACTACCGGTCCGTACTTGGTGGGTGCTGAGGGAGTCGAACCCCCGACATTCGCCTTGTAAGGGCGACGCTCTACCAGCTGAGCTAAGCACCCAATCTTCGCAAAAATGCCCAGGATATCCCCGGGCAGCCCTGCGGAAGGCGCGCTAGTTTACTGCATCTTTTAAGGCTTTACCAGGCTTAAATGCAGGAACTTTAGCTGCAGCGATTTGGATCTCTGCACCAGTCTGAGGATTGCGTCCAACGCGTGCTGCACGATCGCGTACCAGGAAAGTTCCGAAGCCAACAACACCGACTTGCTCGCCTTTTGCAAGAGTAGATGTGATAGTGCCTAGTACTGAGTCTACTGCGCGTGCAGCATCAGCTTTAGTCATGCCAGTTGATTCTGCAACAGCATCTGTAAGTTCTGTTTTATTCATTGATTGCTCCCATGTTCAGGTGATTTTTATAATAGACAAACTATGTAGAAGTTATTATTTTAATTTTGCTTCCTGACCAAGATTATCAGGAAGCAGGCAAAGGTTACTACCAAAGTTTTGCTAAGCGGGATTTATACAGTGAGTTAATCATCGTGTCAACGCCAAACCTGCAAAAACACTGGTATTTCAGCAATATTTGCAAATAAAAAAGCCAATGCATTAATAAAAATGCACTGGCCTGCTTTAGAAGTAATTCGCTAAATTAACGAGTTATAAAATTAGCATGTACTGCTAATGTCGCAACGTAGTTTCCGATTTTTTATTTTTTGCTGAACTTGAAGACTTTTCACCACCTTTATCAGCATCTTTTAGCGGTTCCGGCATTTCTGTTAATGCAAGTTCCAGTACTTCGTCAATCCATCGCACTGGTTTCACATCAAGCTTGCTTAAAATATTTTTTGGAATCTCCACCAGGTCTTTTTCGTTTTCATGTGGAATCAATACAGTCTTGATTCCTGCCCGATGCGCTGCCAGTAATTTTTCTTTTAAACCACCGATAGGTAACACTTCACCACGCAAGGTGATCTCACCTGTCATAGCAACGTTTGCATTAACCGCTTTTTTAGTGATCGACGAAGCCAGTGCAGTACACATGCCAACACCTGCGCTTGGACCATCTTTTGGTGTCGCACCCTCAGGTACATGCACGTGAATATCGATACTGTCCTGGAAATCAGGTTCCAGACCTAATGTGGCTGCACGGCTGCGTATAACCGTCATCGCAGCCTGAATTGACTCCTGCATCACGTCACCAAGCTGGCCAGTATAAGAGAGCTTGCCTTTGCCTCTCATCACAGCTGACTCGATAGTCAGTAATTCACCGCCAACTTCTGTCCACGCCAGACCATTAACCTGACCGATCTGATCATTGTCTTCGGCAACTCCATAACGGAAACGTCTAACACCAAGATATTTCTCCAGCGTTTTTGGTGTTACCTTGGTAACAGAATCTGTTTTCTTTTTGCTGAGCACAACTTCCTTAACAACTTTACGGCAGATCTTGGCTATCTCACGCTCGATACTACGCACACCTGCTTCACGTGTGTAATAGCGAACAACGTCGCGCAGAGCCGCATCGGTAACTAGCAATTCACCTTCTTTCAAGCCGTTGTTTTTCAGCTGTTTTGGTAATAAATAATTCTTTGAGATCTCTACTTTTTCATCTTCTGTGTATCCTGGCAGGCGGATCACTTCCATACGGTCTAATAACGGACCGGGAATATTCATCGTGTTTGCAGTGGCGACGAACATGACGTCTGAAAGATCAAAATCCACTTCCAGGTAATGATCGGCGAATGTATGATTTTGCTCAGGGTCTAATACTTCCAGCAATGCCGAAGCGGGATCACCACGAAAATCTGCCGCCATCTTATCGATCTCATCAAGCAGGAACAGCGGATTACGGGTACCCACTTTGCTCAGATTCTGAATGATTTTTCCAGGTAGTGAACCGATATAAGTACGGCGATGACCACGGATCTCTGATTCATCACGCACGCCACCGAGTGCCATACGTGTATATTTACGATTAGTCGCCCTGGCAATAGAACGCCCTAAAGAGGTCTTACCAACGCCTGGAGGACCTACCAGACATAAAATCGGGCCTTTTAATTTCTTCACCCGCTGCTGCACAGCAAGATATTCCAGTATGCGTTCTTTAACTTTATCCAGACCATAGTGATCTTCATTCAGCACGTCTTCGGCACCGGCTAAATCATTGCTAATTTTAGATTTTTTCTTCCACGGGCAGTCGACCAGCCAGTCGATGTAGTTACGAACTACTGTCGCTTCAGCAGACATCGGTGACATCATCTTCAGCTTGTTTAGTTCACCATCCGCTTTTTTTCTGGCCTCTTTACTCATGCCAGATTTCTCAATCTTTTGTTCCAGCTCTTCAACTTCGTTAGGTGTGTCTTCCATGTCACCCAGCTCTTTTTGAATGGCTTTCATCTGCTCATTCAGATAATACTCACGCTGGCTTTTTTCCATCTGCTGTTTAACACGACCGCGGATACGCTTTTCGATCTGCAGCATATCGATTTCGCCATCGATCAATTTCATGATGTACTCAAGTCTTTGCTGAACATCAGAAATTTCCAGAATTTTTTGTTTCTCATCCAGCTTCAACGACATATGTGCAGCGATGGTATCGGAAAGACGAGATGGGTCATCGATACCGGCTAAAGAAGTTAAAACTTCTGCAGGTACTTTTTTATTCAGTTTTACATATTGATCAAAAACGCTGAGGGTAGAACGTGACAGGACTTCGAGTTCCTGATCGTCTTTTGAGACATCATCAGACAACAGACGATAACCGGCAACAAAGAATTCGCCACTCTGTTTCATGCCTTCGATATGCGCACGCTGAGAGCCTTCGACCAGTACCTTGATAGTACCGTCAGGCAGCTTTAATAATTGCAGGATGGTCGCAAGCGTGCCGATCTCATGTACATCATCGATCGCTGGATCATCGATATCGGCACTTTTCTGCGCAACAAGCAATATCTGCTTGTTAGCCTGCATTGCTGCATCAAGTGCTTGTATGGATTTTTCGCGGCCGACGAACAGAGGGATAACCATGTGTGGATAAACCACCACATCACGTAAGGGTAAAACGGGTACTTCTGAAGACTGCGGTAAATTCGCTTCCTGGTCTTTTGTGCTAGCCATGGCTACCTCTAATTATTAGTCGTTATTAGTAAGTGTAGACAAACGCAAAGCTTTTCAAGTATCCTGACAATAAAATAATCTGAAAACAAGAAGATAAATTGCAAGTCACTGTTTTTTATTTTTAAGTTGCTGCTTAATTAAGTACCTTCTCAACTTTCCTGGCTTATCTTTTGTGGTTCACCACCTTCGTAAACCAGGTATGGCTGATTACTGCCCTCGACCACTGCTTCATCGACAACAACTTTAGAAACCCCGTCCAGTGACGGCAGTTCATACATGGTATCGAGCAGTATATTTTCGAGAATTGTGCGTAAACCACGGGCACCGGTTTTACGCTCCATCGCTTTTTTGGCAATCGCGTGCAGCGCTTCTTCACGAAGTTCCAGCTCACTGCCTTCCATCTCGATCATCTTGCCGTATTGTTTGCTTAATGCATTTTTCGGCTCGGTCAAAATGGTCACCAGTGCGTCTTCGTCCAGCTCTTCAAGTGTCGCCACCACGGGTAAGCGACCAACAAATTCCGGGATCAGGCCATATGAGATCAAGTCATCGGCTTCCAGCTCATCGATAACCTCATGCGCTTTGCGTTCTTCATCTTTCGTCCTGACTTCAGCACCAAAACCGATACCGCCTTTTTCAGAACGGTTACGAATAACTTTGTCCAGCCCGGCAAAGGCACCGCCACAGATAAACAGGATGTTCGAAGTATCAACCTGCAAAAATTCCTGCTGTGGGTGTTTGCGTCCGCCTTGCGGTGGAACCGATGCAACTGTACCTTCGATCAGCTTCAGCAATGCCTGCTGCACACCTTCACCTGATACGTCACGGGTGATTGATGGATTATCAGATTTACGAGAAATTTTATCGATCTCATCGATATAAACGATGCCAGTCTGTGCCTTATCAACGTCATAATCACATTTCTGCAGCAGTTTCTGAATGATGTTTTCGACATCTTCACCGACATAACCTGCTTCGGTCAAAGTAGTGGCATCGGCAATAGTAAATGGTACGTCCAGCAACCTGGCTAGCGTTTCGGCCAGCAGTGTTTTACCGGAACCGGTGGGACCGATCATCAGGATGTTGCTCTTGGATAACTCGATATCGTCTTTTTTATGTTTTACTTCGAGACGTTTGTAGTGGTTGTAAACCGCAACAGAAAGAATTTTTTTAGCGCGCGCCTGGCCGATAACATAATCATCGAGAATGGTATTAATTTCGCGCGGTGTTGGTAACTTCTTGATCGCAGTACTGG
>Ga0233409_10000103_pt1 | contig 13176 bp, 12 predicted proteins | sample Na_oxic_13_MG_FD_179871 | JGI IMG/M metagenome (GOLD analysis project Ga0233409, IMG submission 179871) | Seawater microbial communities from Saanich Inlet, British Columbia, Canada - Na_oxic_13_MG | ecosystem: Environmental > Aquatic > Marine > Inlet | place: Canada: British Columbia... | reverse complement strand
TTCCCTGTGACAACATGGATGCAGCGGTTCCTCTCGTCAGGGGCGATGGTAGACATGTAGGTATCCTGAATCCAGGCCATAATCTGAGGATTTGTATTTACATCTGGTGCAGGTATGTCATATTCCGGTCCGATGTTGTTTCCTAGAGCGAATGTGAAGCGCCGTGCGATTCTTTCAAGCTCCTTTGGATTGAAGTCGGCAGGATCTATCTGGATTCCGCCCTTAGCGCCACCGAAAGGGATGTTGACTATCGCTGTCTTCCAGGTCATCATGGTTGCCAGCGCTCTGATTTCATCGATGTCGACCATGGGGTGGAAACGAAGCCCTCCTTTAAAAGGTCCTAGCGCGTTGTTGTGCTGGACGCGGTAGCCTGTCAACATCTTGACATGACCGTCATTCATCGTAACCGGAAAATGAACGACCAACTCGTTCATGGTCTCAGCCATGATCTTGCATATATCCCGGTCGAAATTGTTGACATTTTGAGCCTTTTCGAGAAGTTTGAGCACGTTCTTGTGAAGGCCGCTCTTTTTAAAGATTTTTGCTCTGAAGTGTTCGCACCGCCAGACTCCGCTTTCCGGTTTTGGAAGGCCGCACACGCTCTGAAGATCACATTGATTGCAGAGTCCTTTGAATTTTTTTCCTTCTTCCAGCCCCGGCCGACCGTGCTGGTAATACAAAAGCTTCCATTCTTTTGATGTTGAGAGGGGTTTTAAACCCTGTCCGTTTTCCTGTTTGTGTTTTTTCATTGTTACCTCCTGTTTCAATAAACGTAATTGCAAATTCGATGCCAACTTTCTCAACAGGGAAAGGGGATAAAAAAGGCTAAAAAAAACTGGGTAGAATTGGACCAGCGGGTAAAAAATATCCAGTTTAGGGAAGTTCGAGTTTAGGTGGAGGATTTAATTCTATTGAGTTTTTCCCTGAGTGTCTTGCGTGTGATGCCCAGAATCTTCGCGGCCTGTGTCTTATTCCCATCCATAGTGGATAACACATTGTGGATGTGCTCGGCCTCCGCTTCGGCAAGAGTCCTATTGGGATTGACTCCTCTCAGGGCTGAAAACCGCATAAGGGAGGGGAGGTCAGGGACATCGATGACATCCCCTTCTGTCATGACTACCAGACGCTGGCTGATGTTTTCCAGCTCCCGTACATTCCCGGGCCAGGCATAGTCCTTCAGGACCTGCAGGGCGTTTTCAGAAAAGCGTGGCACAGGCTTCCCGAGTTCTCTGGCAAATTTAACAGAGAAGTTCTGTACAAGCAAAAGAATATCCCCAACTCTTTCTCTCAAGGGAGGAATATCCACAGTGATGACATTCACACGATAGTACAAATCTTCCCGGAATTCGTCTTTCTTTACAAGCGTGAGCAGGTCTTTGTTTGTGGCTGCGATAATTCGTACATCCACTTTATGGGACTGTCGGGCTCCAACCAAAAAAACCTCTTTATTCTGAAGGACACGCAAAAGCTTGACTTGCATGGACAAGCTTGTCTCGCTGATTTCATCCAGGAAAATCGTGCCACCATCCGCGGTTTGAAAAAAGCCTGCACGCGTTTCAGTCGCTCCAGTGAAAGCACCTTTGACATACCCAAAGAGCTCGCTTTCGAAAAGATTCTCCGGTATGCCTCCGCAGTTTATCGGAACAAATGGTGCCGATGCTCGTGGGCTGCTGTAGTGGATTGCCCTGGCCACCAACTCCTTTCCCGTGCCGCTTTCTCCCGTTATGAGCACTGTAGCCTGACTTGCAGCCGCTTTTTCTATGGTAATCCACACTTTATGTATGGATTCCGCATCTCCGATGATGCCATGACGGGTTTCCGGAGGTTTGAGGTCCTTTGTATCTGTTATCCTTCGTAATTTTAGTTTATCCAAGACTCGCCTGACCGCAGAGAAAAGCTCTTCGTCAGTAAAAGGCTTGGAAAGATATTCTTCAGCGCCAGACTTGACTGCCTCCACGGCCCCCTCGATCGAGGGATAACCTGTGATCATCATCACTCCCGCTTTTTTGTAATTTTCCTGGATATGCCGGACAAGGCTTAAACCATTAACTTCGGGCATTTTCAAATCTGTGATGACTAAGTCTACAGGGGAAGATTCAATAATTTTAATTGCCTCAACAGCACCAGAGGCAGTAAAAACGAGATAACCTGCTGACTCCAGATTTCTCTTCAAGACTTCCAGAGTATCCGGAGAATCATCGACGACTATAATTCTTTTTTTCTTCGAAGAATTCTTCATTCTAGATCCTTTCTTATGCTCCCACTGGTTCCATATGTGGCAGCTTAATCTTAATTTGCGTTCCCTGGCCGACCCTACTGTCCACATCGATCGATCCTCCATGAGATGCTACGATTCCGTAGACAACAGACAGGCCAAGGCCAGTTCCCATGCCCACATCTTTGGTTGTGAAAAAGGGTTGGAAAATCTGTCTTATTACGTTCTTTTCCATGCCCACCCCCGTATCTTCTACAACGAGAAAGACATGCTTATCAGATGACAGAGTTTTGATTGTAAGTTTGCCGCCGTTCGGCATAGCCTGTATGGCATTGACAACGGTATTGACCAGAACCTGCATCATCTGTGACGGGTCAGCCATAACATCAGGAAGGGACGGGGAAAGTTCACGAAATACCTTGATTCCTTCTTTACTGCATCTGGATTCGAGAAAGTAGAGACCATCCTCGACAACTTGATTCAGATTCACTTGAGTCTTCTGGGCGGGCATCTGCCGGGCGAAGAGCATCAATTTCTTGATCACTTCACGGCCATGGAGCGAGGCCCTCATGATTTTCTCGATGTCCACTTTCGTCTGTTCGGATAACTCGGGATCTTTCTGGATGAGTTGAGCAAAACCCAAGATGCTCCCGATGGGCTCATTCAATTCATGGGCCACGCCTGCGGATAGTTGACCGATTGTGGCTAGCCGGTCAGCATGCCTGAGTTGTTCTTGGAGCTTTCCTTTGTCTTCGTCCGTTTGCTTCATTTCGATGATATGCGCTATTTCTCGTGCAAGAGTATCGATAAGATTTCGCTCTTCTTTTAGAAATGGTCCTTCGTCCAATTCTGGCCTCTCTTCGGAATACAAGAGTTCGACAATTCCGCGGATCTCTCCCGCCACAATAATATCCGCAGATTGCTTTATATCACTGCTCTTAAAACCGGGAGTTGTGTAGGAATTTCCATCGAGTAATATTCTTGCTGAGGCAATTTCCGGGTATAGCCAAGCAGGAGGGAGAAGTCTGACGACATCCTTTAGGATGTCATTGAGAGAAAGGTCAGGGCGTTCCACCACTTTGGCAATGGCAAAGAGACAGGTTAATTCCTTGACCCGCTCCTGACGCTCCACCTGAGCACGTCTGTGCTTGAGAGCAACCCCGAGAGATTGAACAATAGCTTCATAAAACTCGACATCTTCTTCCGAAAAAAAATTCAAGCTTGTGCTGATTAGCTGCAAAATTCCGATGTTTTCGTTTTCCACTGAAATGGGAACAATCAGCATGGATTTGGTGTTTCCATTCAAAGGCACTTTTGAAGAATACTCATTTCCTGTCCAAAAACTTCCCTTTTTTGTGAAATATGGCAAGTCAGGATCAAATTTCCCAAGGAAGATATTCTTACATATTTGATCAACGCTTGAATTTTTTTTAATATCAGGAACGATCCTGCCATCCATATCATGGATAGAGGGCATTATTTTAAATTGGAATGGCTGGTTTGGAGAAGCCACAACCAAACTTCTATAGAATTTTCCACGCTCTTCCAGCCACATTTCAATACCCTCGCATTTTGAGAATTCTTTCAGCATTTTTGAGACTTCGTGCAGGAAGTCGATTCTCAGGAGACCGTGTATAGCGAGACGCATGATACGGTTTGACAGTGTGCGAAAGTCTTTAAGCAGATTTCTTTCAGGAGTTTTAATATTTGTCATATGCTATATCTTTCTTTCCGTTAACACATTCCATTATTGAGCAAGAAACATGCCAAAAGGATTTTTCCCATGCGTTGCGGCAGATAATAATAGAATGTAGCCAAAATTAGCAATATTTCAAAATCTTCTTTAGAAAATATTCTAAAAAAAAAGGAGCTTCACTTGCATTTTAAGAACCTCTAAATGTGCCGGTTGAACTAACCAATTGAAACAAAAGCGATTATCTAATTTGAGATTTTATGGCATGTTTCTTGCCGTATTGTTGTTACTGTGATTGGAGTTTATAGATAAAAAAATATAAATAGGAGGTGAGGAGAATGCCAAAAAGCGACGGAACAGGGCCGATGAATCAACGACTTGGACGAGGGGCCAGGCAAGGTCGCGGAGCTGGTTTTAGGGCCGGTCCTGGCGGAACCTGCATTTGCCCAAGCTGTGGCGCAAAATTGCCACATGAATTGGGTATCCCTTGCACTCAGAAGACTTGCCCCAAATGTGGGGCACGTATGACTCGATCATAAATCTCGTTTAATCGGAACTTTTTTGAATGATGCATGAAAGATTGGGCATTGCCTTACTGCTTACAGCGCTAGCTGGACTTTCAACTGGGATTGGGAGCGCGATCGCCTATTGTATTAAAAAACCAAAAACTATTTATCTTGCCTTTTCTCTGGGATTCTCGGCTGGTGTTATGATTTATATATCTTTCATGGAACTTCTTCCCCGGGGATTAGAGGGCAGTGGGAAAGCATGGGGAATTGCCGTTTTTTTTCTAGGTGTATCGTTTATAGGTCTGATCGATTTATTAATGCCCGAGGCAAAGAATCCCCATCACTATAAAGAGCCGGGCGATATTACAGAAGTCCAAGGAAATGAAGAACTAAAGAGAACTGGCTTGTTCACCGCATTGGCTATAGGGATTCATAATTTTCCTGAAGGATTGGCCGCATTTGGTGCTGTCCTTAGTGATGTAAAGCTTGGAATCGTCATAGCTTTGGCAATAGCGATCCACAATATACCAGAGGGAATTTCAGTTTCTATGCCCATTTTTTATGCAACCGGAAATAGGAAGAAAGCGTTTTTCTACTCTTTTTTAACAGGCATATCCGAACCAGTCGGGGCTATTATCGGATTTTTGATATTGATGCCGTTTCTATCTGAAGGATTCCTTGCATCTCTCTTAGCATTCATCGCCGGGATTATGGTGTATATATCCATGGATGAAATTTTGCCCACAGCTCACCGTTATGGCCACGGTCATACCGTGATTGTTGGGCTGGTCGCAGGAATGTTTGTTATGGCCTTGAGCCTTTTGATGCTATAGACAACCTTATTTTAGAGGGTACAAACATGGAAAAAGAATCAAGAATGATAGCGTTTGGTCCCGTGCCGTCTAGGCGTTTGGGACGTAGTTTGGGAGTGAACAATATTCCGCCAAAAATCTGTTCATATTCATGTATTTACTGTCAGGTAGGAAGAACACACAATATGCAAAATATCCGCAGATTATTTTATACTCCAGATGAAATTTTTCAGGATGTAGAGAAAAAAATTAATGAAACCAAACAAAAAGGAGAACTCATCGACTACCTGACTTTTGTTCCTGATGGCGAGCCCACGTTAGATATTAACCTCGGCAATGAGATTGAGCTTATAAAAACCTTGGGTTTCAAGATCTCCGTTATCACCAATTCTTCTTTGATATGGAGAGATGATGTACAGGTTGAATTAGCCGGAGCGGATTGGATTTCCCTAAAAATTGATGCTGTAAGTCAGGATATATGGCATAAAGTAAACAGACCCCATGGAGCTCTAAGACTTAAAAAAATCCTTCAAGGGATAGAGGAATTTTCACAAAGTTTTAAAGGAGAATTAGTCACGGAAACGATGCTTCTTAAAGGCCTTAATGATGATATTGATGAGATAGCAAAAGTTTCCGATTTCATTGCCCAGATAAAACCAGACAAAAGCTATATCGCTATTCCCACGAGACCACCGGCAGAAAAACACGTTGGTCCTCCAACCGAAAAAATTATTAACTTGGCATATCAGGTTTTTAGGGAGAAATCGATACCCACAGAGTACTTGATCGGTTATGAAGGAAATGCCTTTGCATTCACGGGAAATGTTGAAGATGATTTGTTGAGCATTACATCTGTACATCCTATGAGAGAAGATGGAGTAAGGGAATTTTTAACAAAAGCTAATACAGACTGGGGTATTATTAAACATATGAAGCGCAAAAACAAATTGGTGGAAGTAAAATATAATAATAAGAAATTTTATTTAAGAAAATTCAAATGATCTACTATACTAAATGAGCCGTGCCTAAAATTGAGCCATTTGAAAAATACACCTTAGAATATGAGGCCTGGTTTGAAAACAACAAGTTTGTGTATGAGTCCGAGCTAAAGGCCATAAAAGGCCAGTTACCCAAGAAGGGAGAAGGCTTGGAAGTTGGAGTGGGCAGCGGCCGGTTTGCGGTTCCTTTGTGTATCCGGTTTGGTGTTGATCCATCCAGCAAGATGAGAGAAATTGCCCGAAGCAGGGGTGTTGAAGCGATTGATGGAATAGCAGAGAAACTTCCTTTTGATGATTGCCGATTTCACTTTATCCTGATGGTCACAACGATTTGCTTTTTGGATGACGTACAAGCTGCTTTTAAAGAAGTATTCAGGGTGCTAAAGCCGGGCGGCCATTTGATCATTGGCTTTATCGATAAAAAAAGCCCCGTTGGAATATTATATCAACAGCATAAAAATGAAAGCGAATTTTATAGAGTAGCTTCTTTCTATTCTGTTTATGAAGTGATGTCGAATTTGAAGGAAGCAGGATTTAAAAGCCTGAAGTTTACGCAAACCATTTTCCATCGTCTATCAGAGATAGACAATCTCGAACCGATTAAAAAGGGATATGGAGAGGGATCATTTGTGGTGGCGAAGGCATTAAAATCAAAAGCAACATGAATAATATCAAGCAAAAGAATGATAAAAAACAGAAAAACTTGGTAATCTCTTTCTATAAATCCTTCAAGAGTTTTGGTGCTTCGCTTCCTGTGTTGCTTGGCGTTGTTTTGCTTTTAGGCTTGTTCCGAGAGAATGTTTCACCCCAATTAATTTCATCTATTTTTAGAGGGGACTTCTTTCGAGATGTAATATTAGGTTCAGTGTTCGGCAGTATTTCAGCCGGTAATCCTATAACTAGCTATATAATAGGGGCTGAATTATTAAAGGAAGGAGTAAGCCTTTTTGCCGTCACTGCTTTTTTGGTAGCTTGGGTCACAGTAGGAATAATTCAGCTTCCCGCAGAAGCGGCTATCCTTGGAAAACAATTCGCTCTCAAAAGAAATCTCATCAGTTTTGTTTTATCCATGCTGGTTTCACTAGCAACTGTTACCGCATGGATGATGATCAGATGAAAAACAAAACAGAAAAACAAAAAGAAAAAAGAGGGTGGAATAATCTGTATTTCCTAGGGCTCGTCATAATTTTATATTTATTTATTTTTTGTTTTAACTTCGAGAATGCATATAATTCTCTCGAAGCAAGCGGGGACATTTTAGTTAAATTAATACCCGTCCTATTTCTAGTTGTGTTTCTAATGGGTTTCTTGAATTATTTCTTGAAACCCAAAGCAATATCAAAATATCTGGGAAAAGGTTCAGGAGCAAGAGGATGGGGCCTCTCAGTATTAGCAGGAATTATCAGTCATGGTCCAATTTATGCTTGGTATCCTCTTTTGAAGGAACTCCGAAAACAAGGAATGAGACAGGGATTAGCTGCCGTCTTCCTTTATAACAGGGCGATAAAAATCCCTCTTTTACCAGTGATGATCCATTACTTTGGTCTAGCGTTTGCTGTAATTTTACTCGCATTTACGGTAATCGCTTCTCTTATCGAGGGGAAAATAATTGAGATGTTAGAGAACTGAATTTAGCATCATTTGACATCAAATTTTGCCTCTGTTATAAGTTCCAATAGAGAAAAAACCCGTTTTTATAGACTTAATCCGATCAGTCTATGAACATTTTATGGCTATTGTACTTATGATTTTTCAATTCAAGCTTACGTTTGAATTCTAAACAATTGGTGAACATAGGTGAAGAATAATCAAGAAAAAATCAAACGCCTCAACCTCGTATTGCGCGCAATACGAGATGTTAATCAACTTCTTGTAAAAGAAAAGGACCGAGACAAGCTAATCAAAGGTATCTGTCAAACCCTAATTAAGAATCGTGGTTATTACAACGTATGGATTGCCATTCTTGATTCAGCGGGAAAATTTATAGCATGCACCCAGACAGGGCTAGGAAATGAGTTTTCGGGCATGAGAAAACTTCTTAAAAGAGGAGAATTGCCTGATTGTGCGCGAAGAGCATTAACCCAGCCAAATGTAGTTGTGATTAAAGAGCCAGAAACCGAGTGTGCTGATTGTCCTTTGTCCGGATATTACGGTGGAAGAGGAGGACTGACCATAAGGGCGGAACATGATGGAAGGATCTTCGGGTTACTTTGTGTTTCTACACCCAAAAATCTCATTGTGGATTCTGAAGAGAAGAGCTTATTGGAAGAGTTTGCGGGAGATCTTGCATTTGCCTTACATAGCCTGGAGCTTGAGGCAAACCGTTCTAAAGCCAGCAAATTGTTGCAGGAAGCAGAAGAAAAGTACAGGAGTGTCTTCGAGAATACGGGTGCAGCAACACTTATAATTGAAGAGGATATGACAATTTCCATGATCAATACTCGATTCGAGCAGATTAGCGGATATTTTAAAAAGGATGTGGAAGGAATGATGAAATTAGTAGAATTCGTTCAGGATGAAGACAAAAAGAGATTAGAGGATTATCACATCAGGAGGAGGAAGCGGGGTGAGGATGTGCCAACAGAGTATGAGTTCTGTTTTGTGAATAAAAATGGAAAGAAAATCGACATGTTCTGTAAGATCGGAATAATTCCGGGAACAAAGAGAAGTATTGCCTCATGGGTGGACATTTCTTCTCGCAAGAAAGCTGAGGAAGCTCTTCAGGAAAGTGAGAAACGTTTGCGCGATTTAGTCGAAAATTCACTTATTGGTATCAGCATTGTTCAAGAAGGGCGAGTCATTTATAGAAATCCTGAACAAAAAAGACTGCTTGGTTCATTCCCTCTTACCTCGAATCTTTTGGAATATGAAAACATCCATCCTGAAGATAAACAGAAAATTGGAAAATTATTCAAGAAGATATCTTCAGGGCAAACTCAAACAATGGAAACAGATTTCAGGTTTTATTCTCCGAAGGGCATAAATAATAAAGATGATATGAAATGGGTATACTGTAGGGCTTCTGTGATTGAATATAAGGGCAAAGCGGCAATATTAGTGAATGTAATGGATATGACCAAGGCCAAAGAACTTGAACGTCTGCTCATGATTCAGGATAAAATGGCTTCGTTGGGCCGAGTGGCCACAGGTATTGCTCACGAAATAAGGAATCCCTTGACAGCTGTGAATATGTATTTAGATGTACTTAAAACAACATTCGATCGACAAACAAAAATGGAGAGGAGAAAAGAAACTGTAGATAAACTTCAAACTGCTTCAAATAAGATCGAGTCTGTGATACGGAGAGTCATGGATTTTTCAAAACCAAGTGAGCCGAAGTTTGTTCTGAAAGACATAAATCAGCCTATTGAAGAAGCCATAAAACTTTCTTCTGTCACTTTGCGGAAGAGCGGAGTAATGATCGATATATCATTAGCAGAGGAGTTGCCTCTATGCAAAATAGATCCCAATTTAATCGAAGAAATCGTATTAAATTTACTAAATAATGCTGCAGAAGCGATGAAAAATATGGAAAGAGACAAAAAAATAGAAGTATCATCGTCAAGAGAAGAGAAATTTGTCCTCGTAAGAATTGCCGACTCGGGTCCTGGGGTGCCTTTAGAGTTAAGAAGCAAGGTATTCGAACCTTTTTATACCACAAAAAAAGAGGGCACAGGAATAGGTCTCAGTCTCGTGGATAGAATCGTCAGGGATCATGGAGGATCGATCGCTGTGGAAGAAAGCAAATGGGGAGGTGCCGAGTTCCAGATTAAAATTCCTAACGCAAAAGGATCGAAGAAATTATGATTGAATACACCATTTATGTGGTCGACGATGACGATCTTGTCAGGGAAGGGATAATTTCAGCTCTAGAATCAGATTTCATTCTCAAGCCTTTTCCAACAGCTGAGGATGTGTTAAAAAGATTAAAAACAAAGCTTCCGGATTTGATCCTTCTCGATATTGGGTTACCAGGCATGGATGGGGTTGAGGCTCTCGCAAAAATCAAGGAGATTAGCCAAGATATTCTGGTTATCATGATAACGGCTTTTGAAGATATCGACACGGTGATCTCTGCAATGAAACAAGGAGCCTACGATTATGTCATAAAACCGCTTCATTTGGATGCTTTGAAAGCCACTATTCAAAAAGCCTTAGAAACCGTCAGGTTGAGGAAAGAAGTCCAGGCGCTCCAAGAATCTTATCTAAAGGAGAACATTCCGTGCTTTATCGCAGAAAGCGATGCCATCCAGGATGTGATGGATTTTATCGGGAAGGTGGCTAAAAGTCCGGACACACCAATTCTTATAATTGGGGAAACGGGGACAGGAAAAGAGTTGATCGCCAGTGCCATACATTTCAGGAGCCCCAATTACAAAGGCCCTTTTGTCACCGTGAATTGCGCTGCAATCCCAAAAGATCTCATAGAAAGCGAACTCTTTGGATATGAAAAGGGTGCATTTACAGGAGCAAAGGCATCCGGTAAAAAGGGCTTGATAGAAGAAGCTGTCAATGGGACTTTATTTCTCGACGAAGTCGGTGATTTGAGTCCTGAATCACAGGCAAAGCTCCTTAGATTTCTTGAGGCCGGAGAATTTTACCGTGTAGGTGGGACAAAAAAATTGCATGTCCAAACCCGCGTTGTGTCTGCCACGAATAAAGATATAGATGAACAAGTTGAAAAAAATCTATTCAGGAATGATCTCTATTTCCGCTTGGGTGTTATCAAGGTCGAAGTTCCTTCCTTAAAGGAAAGACATGGGGATATTATGCCTATCGCTAAACACTATCTGGTGGAGTTTAGTAAAAAATTTAACAAAAAATTCACTGGATTTACCACCGAAGCTGAAAAAACGTTATTGGAGTATAACTGGATAGGGAATGTTCGTGAATTGAGAAATATCATCGAGAGAGGGATTCTTGTGGGAAAAGGACCTAAGATAACTCCCGAAGATCTTGGTGTGGAAAAGGGAGAGGAAGGGAAGACACAAACGCAAAAGGGTGGCGAAGCCGGTTATCCGCCTCTACTTCCCGAAGGTGTAGATTTCCCCTCGATCCAAGAATCGATCGAAAAACATTATATAAAGGAAGCTCTCAGATTGGCAGGAGGAAACGAATCTAAAGCAGCCAAACTTCTCAACATAAACCACCATACCTTCCGATACCGCAAAAGAAAACTTTTGAATATTTTCTAAATTCCATTTCTCGATTTTTCGATTTTTTTCTACATGCAAATTTTATATTTCTATTCTTTATCAACTAATTACATGAAAACAAATAGTTTATGTCTATCTGCCATTATTGGCACAATTTTTGCAATTTTAATTCTGTTCTAGAGGATCTGATTCGAATGCCATTTTTTAAAAGAGGATAAAATGTTTAAAACTTATAGTGACAAAAAAGAAAAACACAAGATTAGAAATCTGCTCTCATTTTTGATGTCCTTTTCCGTTCATATTTTCATTGTATTGTCCCTACTCGTTCTTCCACTCATTTCTGTGAAAGATTTGCCAAAAATCGAAGTTTTCAGCGTATTCCTTGCTCCTCCCCCCCCACCGCCACCTCCCCCTCCGCCTCCTGCTAAAAAACGATCCAGCAAGAGGTCCGGGACACGCATAAAACCCGTTAAAGCAAGTGCCACAATAAGGCCCGGGCAACTCGTGGCACCTGTGGAAATCCCGGATGAAATTGCTGAAGAAGAACTATTAGATTTTGGCATAGAAGGCGGAGTAGAGGGTGGCGTTGAGGGTGGTGTGGTTGGCGGTGTCTTAGGCGGTGTTGTGGGAGGTGTTCTAGGAGGAGTGGTGGGTCAAGTCGAGGCCCCTCCCATAAGAGCAATAGGAGAGATAAGGCCACCCAAACTCATAAAGCGGGTGGATCCTGAGTATCCTGAAATGGCCCGCCAGGCAAGGGTGCAAGGAGTCGTTATTATTGAAGCTATGACTGATATTTATGGCAGAGTCCAAAGAATAAAAGTTTTAAGATCCGTGCCCTTATTGGATGATGCGGCCATCAACGCTGTACGGCAATGGGTCTATGAACCATTGTTTTTTAATGGTCGACCCAGGGCGGTTATATTCACCGTTACCGTCCAATTTACTCTAACATGATTGTCAGATCGATCTCTCCAATTTATTCGATTTTGAATTTTATCCAAACACCTTTAGAAGTTTTTCTAAATCCGGCTTTCACTGGCGTCCGTTTATTTAATCGGATTAAATCTAACTTCTTAATAAATAATGAGTTAAGTCAATATCGCATGGATGGCACACATCTTGCTTTATGTTTACTATGAGAGAGAAAATGGAATCACATGTGTATAAAAAACTAAGAGAAATGAAAATTATGCTTATAGATGATGATGAATTGATAAGAGACTCTCTCGCTCTTTTTTTTAGGGGAAAAGGTGTTCATCTGTCGTCATTCGAGACAGCCGAGAAAGGATTGGATGAGCTCGATAAGAATGATTATGACATTATCATTGTTGATTATAGATTGCCGGGTATGGATGGTGTGGAGTTTTTCAAGCATGTTCGAGAGAAACATCAAAATACTGTGAAGATACTCATAACGGCCTATAAAGATCATAAAGTTGATTCGGAGGCAGACAAGGCAGGAATTCAGGATATTATCGAAAAACCGTTTACATCGAAGATTATTGAACAGGCTTTATCCTTTCGGATTGTGGAGTATAAAAAAAATTTTGCATAAGGAGAATCGAAAATGGATAAATATGATGTCGTTATTATAGGAGGAGGACCGGCAGGAGTTACTTGCGCCATATCCGCCCGCAACACATACCCTAACAAAAGCATTGCCCTTATCCGTAAGGAAAAAACGGCGTTGATTCCATGCGGAATTCCTTACATAATCCATTCCCTGAACTCGGTTGATGAAGATATTCTACCAGACAAACTGATCGCGAATGCGGAAGCTGATTTGATCATCG
>Ga0233409_10000102_pt1 | contig 13348 bp, 8 predicted proteins | sample Na_oxic_13_MG_FD_179871 | JGI IMG/M metagenome (GOLD analysis project Ga0233409, IMG submission 179871) | Seawater microbial communities from Saanich Inlet, British Columbia, Canada - Na_oxic_13_MG | ecosystem: Environmental > Aquatic > Marine > Inlet | place: Canada: British Columbia... | reverse complement strand
TAACCAGGTTGGCAGTAGTTTTTCCAACCAGGTATCGAGCTGATCACTTAACAATTTTGTTGCTAGTGAAAACAGGGCGAGGTTTATGACAAATGGAATGAGCACAAAACGTTTTATGCCGGGCTTAAATAACAAACCAAAACCGCTGAAACAATCGAGGAAACCTTTGATAAATGAAAACATGTATTTAAAATAGTTGTAAGTTGTAAGTTGTAAGTTGTAAGTTGTAAGTTGTAAGTTGTAAGTTGTAAGTTGTAAGTTGTAAGGTATTTGTTTTTGGCTTATAACTTATAACTTTCAATAAAACCCTGTTTGGCTAAAAGAGCACTGCCATAACAGGCTTCACTGTTAACAGCGGATAGGACATCTATTCCTGTGGTACGTTCACGTATTTTTTTCCAGGCCGGATTTTTATGTCCGCCACCTGCTGTAAAAATTCTATCTGGTGCTCTTGCGCCGAGCTGTTCAAGTTTTTTATAACCTTCCGCTTCGATACTAGCGATGCCTTCCAGGAGCCCCTGAAAAAATTCTATATCAGATGCTGGCCGTGGGCTTATTTTACTTTGTTTGTGACAGTCGTTGTCAGGAAAACGCTCGCCTGTGGCGGGTAATGGATAATAATCCAGGCCGGTTGGTTTTTCGGGTTTGAGATCAGGCGTCATTTCGTCCAGTTGTGTCTGTGTGAAATGCTGCAGGAGAACAGCGCCACCTGTGTTAGAAGCGCCACCGACTAACCAGTGACTGTTCAGCCGATGGCTATAAATTCCGTATTCAGGGCTAAAAATTGGTTTATCTGAAAAAAGTTTTATCACTAGAGTGCTGCCAAGTGAAGTGACCGCATCACCGATCCGACTGGCACCTGTTGCCAGAACTGCTGCATTGCTATCAGTGGTGCCTGCGACGACGATACAGTTCTCATCCAGCTGGTATTTCTCAATCAAATCGGAGGTTACCCTGCCGATTTTTGTGCCGGGCACAACAACATGTGGCAATAGTGCCTCTGGCAAAACGGCGTTTTCGTCATTACTAAAAAGCCAGTTTGACCATTGTTGTCTGACACTGTCGTAACCCAGCTTCAGGCAATTGTTTTCGTCACTGATACCGTATGTGCCCGTGAGTGAAGAGGCTAGCCAGTCAGCCTGATGGCAGAATATCTCTGTTTGTGGATATTTTTCCAGCAGGTTCAGCGCTTTGGCCAGAGATGAACTCGCGCCATGCACAGCGCTTTCAACGGGTGCAAAGTGGCTGATCAGCTCAGCCTGTTGCTGACTTTGCTGGTCGTTATACATCAACGCTGGGGACAGGGCTGTGCCGTTCTTTCTGCAGGCGATCAGTGTGCCTGAGGTACCGTCAATTGAAATGGCGTTAATGCGGTAATTACTGTCCAGTTTATTTAGTTGCTCGCTTATCTCAATCAACAGTTCGTCGAGTAGCTGTAACCAGTCACCCGGGTTCTGCTCATTTTTACCTTGAACTGGCAGGCGGGTTTTAAAGGCGATGTGATGGCTGATGAGTTCCTGCTCATCAATATTAATACAGCTAGCCCGAATACCTGATGTACCGATATCAATACCGAGAAAGACCGGATTGAACACGCTATTTTATTTAAGGTAGAGAAACAACTGCGGGCGCGTTCCACGCGGGGTTTTTATGCTCAGCAACGACCGTAGTGTAAACACCGCCGCGAACATTAAATTCAGCTGTCAGACGCATAAAGCGGGGGTCGCAGGCGTTGACCAGGTCGGATAAAATCTCGTTGGTGACGGCTTCGTGAAATGCGCCCTCATCACGAAAAGACCAGATGTAGAGTTTTAATGATTTTAGCTCGATACAGCTTTTTTCCGGCACATATTCCAGATCCAGCGTAGCAAAGTCCGGCTGTCCGGTTTTGGGGCACAAACAGGTGAACTCTGGCAGGCGAATACGAATGGTGTAGTCACGTTCAGGTGTTGGATTGTCAAATATTTCCAGTTCTTTCGTTGGCTTGGTCGGCATGGCTGATCTCTGTATTGTGCTCGCTGCAAAGTTAGCCGGCATTATACAGAAAAACACTAAAAATATTATATTATTGATAGCTAATATTAATGGTGCATGATGTTCCGCTTGTAATGAATTCAGCAGCTTACATCCGCTACCTCAACTACGAATAAATGTTAAAAAATTTAACTGTAAAAGATGCTCAATTCGCTCTTAAAAAGCGCGGCGAGTCATGTAAACTACGCCAAAACTAATTATAAAAAGTACCAGCCAGATTCATAACCGATACCAAAATAGAATATAAGCATAATGCGTTTAAGCCATATTAAACTCTCTGGTTTTAAGTCCTTCGTAGATTCGACCACAATTAAGTTTCCCAGTAATTTAACCGGCATCGTCGGTCCCAATGGTTGTGGTAAATCCAATACCATTGATGCGGTTCGCTGGGTAATGGGTGAATCATCCGCCAAACATCTACGTGGCGCATCGATGGATGATGTTATTTTTAATGGCTCCTCAGCCAGAAAGCCAATTGATATGGCGTCTGTTGAGCTGATATTTGATAACAGTGAAGGCAAGTTGGGTGGCCAATATGCCAATTATGCTGAAATCTCCGTTAAACGTCAGGTTACACGCGATGGCGGTTCGAAATACAGTCTAAATGGCACGCGTTGCCGCCGCCGAGATGTTGCAGACCTGTTTTTAGGTACCGGTCTGGGGCCTCGCAGTTATGCCATCATCGAGCAGGGCATGATCTCAAGGCTGATTGAAGCCAAACCTGAAGAATTACGTAATTTTCTTGAAGAAGCGGCAGGCATCTCTAAATATAAGGAGCGTCGCCGTGAAACCGAAACCCGTATCAGGCATACCCGTGAGAACCTTGAACGGCTTTCAGATCTGCGTGAAGAGATCGAAAAACAACTGGCAAGATTGCAGCGCCAGAGCCGCAGTGCTGAACGTTATAAAGAATTAAAACAGGATGAGCGTGAGCTGAAAGCCGAGCACCTGACGTTACACTGGCGTGAGCTTAAAACCGAGCTTGATACACGCGATAAAGAAATACAGGGCACTGAGACTTCACTGGAACAGGTGATTGCTGAGCAGCGTTCGACTGAATCAACTATCGAGTCTAACCGGCAGCAGGGTACTGAATCGAATGAAATACTGAACAATGTGCAGGCTGAATACTATCGACTGGGTGCTGATATTTCTGCAAAAGAGCAGAACATAAAACATCAGCAGGATCTATTGCAGCGCCAGCAAACCGATCTTGAACAGATTGAAATTGCGTTGGCAGATGCCACGCAGGCAATACAGTCGGATAAACAGGATGTAGAAGAATTCAAGAATAATCTGGCAGATGAAGAACCGCAACTGATCGTGCTGAAAACACAGGAAGAGGAAATCACCGCTTCCTTTCAACAATCTGAACAGGCGATGCAGAGTTGGCAGTTGCAGTGGGACGAGAGTAACCAGCGTTATTCTGCAGAAAGCCAGAAAGCCCAGATCGAGCGTTCACGTATGGAGCAACTGGAACGTCATGTTGCGCAGTTGAAACAACGTCTGCAGAAAATTGATGTTGAGAAACAGGCATTACGCGGTGAAAACCTGGAAGAACAAATTTCGGATCTAAATGTTCTGCTGAGCAAATCCACAGAAGAAAAAGAAAGCAATGAGCAGCAGCTAACAGACGCCATCGCTCAGATAAGAGAAACACGCGAAAAAATTTCAGCCGTTGAACAACAGTCAGCGGATGTTCGTCGTAATGTTCACCAGTATCAGGGTAGCTTGTCTTCTATGGAAGCATTGCAGGAAGCGGCTCTTGGTAAAACAGACAAGGCTGCACAGCAGTGGCTGGAAAAAAGCGGTATCAATAAAAATGCACGTTTTGCCGAACAGCTGGATGTAAAAGACGGCTGGGAACTGGCCGTTGAAACTGTGCTGGGCGACACACTGGAATCTGTCTGTGTTGATGATATTGACCAGTTTTCATCGGCACTTAACAGTCTGGAAAACAGCAACGTTTCATTGGTCGAAAAAGGGCAGTCAAAAGCCTCTTCTAGCGCGACAGCCGGTATGTTGCTTGAGCAGGTTTCGTCCGCTATAGAGTTGAGCCAGTTCCTGCACGGTATTCGATGTACAGAGACCCTGGATGAAGCATTAAAAATCCGTCATTCACTGGCTTTCGATGAGAGCATTATTACCAAAGACGGTATCTGGTTGGGTTCAAACTGGTTGCGTATCAGTCGTGACACCGATGCCAGTACAGGTGTTCTGGCGCGTGAGAATAGTATCCGCGAGTGTCAGCAACAGCTAAACGAACTGGAAGCTAAAGCTGAAAAAATTAATATCGAGTTAACTGAATTACGTGGCAACTTGCAGAACAAAGAGCAGCAGCGTGAAGAAATTCAGGCGATGTTAAATACGATTCATTCACGCTTGAATGAGATCAAAGCGCAGATTACTGCACGTGAATCTCGCCATGAACATGTTACCAGTCGTGGCAAAGATCTTGATGCAGAACTGGAAGAAACGCAAAATCTAATCGGCAGCGATGAAGCAGATATAGAGTCAGCAACAAAAAGCCGGAATGCGGCATTGGAAAATGCTGAAAAAATGGAATCAGACAGAAAAACCTTGCAGGGACAACGTGAAGAACTGCAGCAAGAATTGCAGCAGCACAGGACAAATTTACAGCAACACCGTGAGCAGGCGCATCAGCTGGCCATTCGTGTCGAAGGCTTGAAAACACGTCTTAGCGGTTTACAGCATAACATCCAGCGAATGGAGCAGGCGCAAACAGCGCAGCTTCAGCGCAAACAGGAACTGGAATCATTATTGTCGCAATCAGCGCAACCAACAGAACAACTGGAAGCTGAACTAAAGGTTTTACTGGAGCAGCGACTAACCACAGAAGAAGCACTGACAGAAGCCAGGCGCAAAGTGGAAGACATTTCACATACGCTGAGAACGCTTGAGCAGCAACGCAGCGAGTTTGAACAAAAATCGCAATCTGTTCGTAGCCAACTGGAAAAATTACGCCTCGACAGTCAGGAGACACGTGTCCGCAGTAAAACCACGCTGGAGCAATTGGCTGAGACCGGTTTTGAATTAGAAGCTGTGCTAGCAACGCTCAGTGAACTGGAAACGGAGAATGAACCGGCGACCAGTAAACAATGGGAAAATAGACTGGCAGAAGTCGCGCAGAAAATTTCGCGACTCGGGCCAATTAACCTGGCTGCTATCGATGAGTATAAAGAGCAGTTGCAGCGTAAAGAATATCTGGATGAGCAGGACAGGGACGTTACCGCAGCACTGGAAATATTAGAGCAGGCCATTGCTAAAATTGATAAAGAAACACGCACCCGCTTTAAAGATACTTTTGATCATGTGAACTCACGTATCAAAGAAATGTTCCCTAAATTATTTGGTGGCGGTATCGCTTACCTTGAAATGACGGGTGACGATTTATTGAGTACCGGTGTTTCTATTATGGCAAGACCACCGGGCAAACGTATTTCAAATATTCACCTGATGTCTGGTGGCGAGAAAGCATTAACCGCGGTAGCACTGGTTTTCGCCATTTTCGAATTGAACCCTGCGCCTTTCTGTATGCTCGATGAGGTTGATGCACCGCTCGATGAGGCTAATGTTGGCCGCTTCTGCCAACTGGTAAAAGAGATGTCTTCACGAGTACAGTTTATTTTCATCACGCATAATAAAACCACCATGGAAATGTCAGAGCATCTAAGTGGTGTGACCATGCGTGAATCAGGCGTATCTCGCCTGGTATCTGTAGATGTTGCCGAAGCGGCAACGATGGCGGGCGTGGGAGCATAATCAGGTGGAATCACTGCGTTGGATTTTACTGGCTGCAGGTATTGCATTTGTAATAGTGATCTATATTCTTGGCCGTAGCCGGCGCCGACGTAACCATTCAATGGTTGATGAACTGGAAGATGACTTGCCCGAGTTTTCTGCGCATAGCCTGGACGATGTGGATGAAGGTGTCGGGCAGGTAAGAATTATTACAAGTGCCGCAGCGGAAGCTGAAGAAGACGATATTTCTTCATTGAATGTTTCTGCCGACGATGAGCAACAGCTGGACTCTGCTGGAACAAGAGCAGAGGATAACAAGCTAAGCGATATTATTGTTTTGTACATACTTCCTAAACCCGACTGTACACTAGCCGGTTCGCAGATAAATAGTTCAGCTCAGGCCATGGGATTGAGTTTTGGTGAGATGAATATTTTTCACTATATGGATAATAACCGCAGCGTATTCAGTCTGGCCAATATGCTGGAGCCAGGTTCTTTTGATGCCAGTACCATCCATGATTTAAAAACGACAGGCCTGACTGTTTTCATGCAGATCCAGGGTGATGACCCGCTTGATGATTTAACGGAAATGTTGCAACGCAGCTATCAGCTAGCCGGTTTGCTCGATGCACGTTTATGTAACCACAAACGTGAACCGTTAACAGAGCAGGATGCTGAAAATTACCGTACACAGGTAAGTGAATTTATTGGTGTCGAATCAGCTGAACTTTCTAGTGAAACCTGAAGAAATAAATTTCACCACAGAGGACACGGAGGACACAGAGGTTTCTTAGTTTATTGCGTCGCAGACGCATTAACAATAATAGTGTTTTTCTCTGTGACCTCCGTGTCCTCTGTGGTAAAAAAATAATTAAATGCCCATCACAGTTAAAAAACAAATCGAAAAGTTACGTGAACAACTTCGATACCATTCCTATCAATATTACGTATTAGATGATCCGGATGTTCCCGATGCGGAATATGACCGCTTGTACAATCAGCTGCTCGCGCTTGAAGAAAAACATCCTGATTTAATTACCACTGATTCACCAACGCAACGTGTTGGTTCGACGCCGTTAACAGCGTTTGATCAGATACAGCATCAGATGCCGATGTTGTCGCTGGATAATGTCTTTAACGAGGAAGATCTGCAAGCGTTTAATCAGCGAATTAAGGACAGGTTAAAGATTAGTGATGAAGTTGAATATACGGCAGAACCAAAACTTGATGGTCTGGCCATTAGCCTGCGATATGAAAAGGGTGAGCTGATTTATGCAGCAACACGCGGTGATGGTACTACCGGTGAAAATGTCACGCAAAATATCCGTACCATGCGATCCGTACCGCTTCGGCTATTAGGCGCAGACTTTCCACGAGTGTTAGAAGTGCGTGGTGAAGTCTTTATGCCAAAAGCAGGGTTTGAAAGATTAAATAAACTGGCAAGACAAAACGATGAAAAAGAATTTGCTAATCCGCGTAATGCAGCTGCCGGAAGTTTACGTCAACTGGATCCGGAGATTACTGCTAAACGACCACTAAGCTTGTATTGTTATTCGACGGGCATCGTTGAAGACGGCAAACTGGCAGATACCCATTATGAAATTCTTCAGCAGCTAAAAGGATTTGGTCTGCCTGTCTGTAATGAAATAAAACGCCTTCATGGTGTAAAAGCCTGTTTGGCATACTATGAAGATATTTCAAATCGACGTGATGACCTGCCGTATGATATTGATGGCATCGTGTATAAGGTCAATGCAATTGAACTGCAGAATCGGATGGGTTTTGTGGCTCGTGCACCAAGATGGGCGATAGCGCATAAATTTCCAGCACAGGAAGAGATCAGCAAAATTATAGAGGTAGATTTTCAGGTTGGCCGCACTGGAGCAATCACGCCCGTTGCTCGCCTTGAACCGGTGTTCGTTGGTGGTGTTACGGTGAGTAATGCAACTTTGCACAATATGGATGAAATCCGCCGTAAGGATATACGTGTCGGTGACCAGGTGATCGTGCGCCGTGCCGGTGATGTGATTCCGGAGGTGGCGCGGGTGGTTCCCGGTTCCAGAAAAAAACAGTTGCCCGAGATACAGATGTTAACGCGGTGCCCTGTTTGCCAGTCTGCCATCGAGCAGATCGAAGGTGAGGCAATCGCACGCTGTACCGGTGGTTTATTTTGCCAGGCGCAACGTGCTGAAGCGATAAAACATTTTGCATCACGCAAGGCGATGGACATTGATGGCCTGGGAGACAAATTAGTCGAGCAACTGGTCGATGAAGATCTCATACATACATCGGCTGATTTATACGATTTATCAATCGAAGCACTGGCATCGTTAGAACGTATGGCAGAAAAATCTGCTACAAACCTGGTGAATGCTTTAGAAGCCAGCAAACATCCTGCGCTCTCTCGTTTTATTTATGCACTGGGCATTCGTGAAGTGGGTGAAACCACAGCGATGAGTCTCGCTAACGAATTTAAGACGCTGCCTGCCGTACAAAGGGCAGATTTTGAGCATCTAATTGAAGTGCAGGATATTGGACCGATCGTTGCGCAACATATTGTGAATTTTTTTCAGCAACAGCACAACCTGGATGTGATAGAACAATTGTTATCGTCGGGTATCGAAGTTCAGGATGTAAAACAACCGGCCCCTGGTGACCAGTTAAATAGTGAATTCTCAGGAAAAACAGTGGTGATTACCGGCACCCTGCCAAACATGTCGCGTGATGAGGCTAAAGATAAGCTACTGGCGGTTGGAGCGAAGGTAACAGGCAGTGTATCTGCAAAAACGGATTATCTGCTTGCCGGTGATAAGGCGGGTTCGAAGTTAACGAAAGCTGAAAAACTGGGTGTGCAGGTAATAGATGAAGCGACTATGTTAGCTCTGTTAAAGGAATAACCTTTTGTTACTGCAAGTTTGTTGACCTGGAAAGATTGATCAGAAGCAGACTAATAAAAATAATTCTCGCAGAGGCGCAGAGAACAGCGACTATGATTTGTTGTCATCCTGAGCGAAGCCGAAGGATCTTACTGCCAGCATAATGTTAAGTGGTTAAGATACTTCGGCTTCGCTCAGGATGACATTAAAGTTTTTCTTTGCGTCTTTGCGCCTTGGCGAGAGAAATCGGGACAGACCTTAGGTCTGTCCCCTTGCATCTTAAGGTCCGCAAAGGCTCAGCAATAGACCCTTAAATCGATAGCACTAAAGGCTGCTACTAACCGCGTTTAGTTTTTTTAAAGGATGCTGGTTGAGATAAACTTCCAGGCCTGGAAAGTGTTTAGTACCATAATTTTCAGGTGGTCTGCGGCGCAACATGCTGAAGTCATTGGACTTTAATACATTTTTCAGACGTGCCTGATTTTTGCCAAGGCCGTTGATGTAATGTTTCTCACCTTCGAAATGTGCTATCTCATAGGTATAGACTTTATTGAAAATATTATTTAATCGATTTTCGACCTCATTTTCATAAAAAGCCGGGGTCTTCATCAGCAGGTCTTCGCCGGATTCATAAATCACGGTTTCTTTACCATGTTCATCGACAGTAACTGTCATCCCGCCCAGGACAAATTCAGGATATAAACGGTCGCGGCATTTCTCCAGGTAGCATCGATCTGACATCTGCGCGATCAAATCGGCAGTGCCCAGCATGTAGCCAATTAAATGCCACTTTTCATCAGGCAGGCGAATCTGGTCAGGTGCAATTTCATAACCCGTGTAATGCACCATGTTGGCAGCAAGCTGGGAAAATTCACCTAAATTGAGTTTATGCAGATAACGTTTCAGGAAATCCGCGCTTCGTGTGACATGGATGGGCGTGTACTCAGCACCGTTAAAATGTCGGTGGTCATGTTCATGGCGCATGTAGCCAGAATCGTGATACAAGGCTGTGATAACAGCTATTACTGCACGTTCAGCACCCAGGCGTTCATCTTTGGCAACACTGCGTTCATGACCGTTGATCAGTCTGGCCAGAGCCAGTGTCATATCCATCGAATGCTGTTTATCGTGGTAGAGCGTGTCGCAGGGTAAATAGGTAGAGTAATCGCCTTCAAAAAGACGTTCGCAATCTTCAAACGCCTGCTTTAATGCGGCTTCATTAAATTGGTTGTATGCACTGCGAAAGATAGTGCACACAGCTTCGCAGACGCTATCTGTATTAGTAAGTTGTACGTCATCCGTGATGTCATAGGTTGACCTTCTATCACGCATGTAGAATGACCGGAGAATAGTTAATAATAGTTTTTATCGGTTCACATATTTATAGTCGAAAATGACAGAAATGCACAGTCTGAACCGCTGAATTTGTGAACTGGTTCAAGTTTTTTATTTGGCCGCGCCAAATAACTTAATGTTTGAAAATCAGTCTAATATTCAATGACTTACGCTGCATTTATTTGGAGGTATGCGTAAAGCTTCCATCCCAGTCAGCTCCTGGAGGGTTTTCCCGGTAGTGCATAATGCGGTCGAGGTAGATTTTGTATATTTTTCGATCTGGTTCTAACTGGCTCAAGCCGAATATCTCACGCTCTGCTGCATCCCAGTTTTGTGCGCGGAATTGTTTTATACCGATGTGGAACTGCTTAAGTAACTTTCTTTCAGATTTGTCGATATTTTCCAGTAAACCCAGTGGTTCGTAGATTGTTACAGGTTTGTCTTTACCCTTAACTCGTACCCGGTCTAGTTCCCGGTACTCGAATTCAGGCACTGCATGCCTGGTGAATTCGCTGGTAATGATATCAACACCGTAAACTTTCGTTAAACCTTCCAGGCGTGAACCCAGATTTACTGCGTCACCTAATATGGTGTAATCGACGCGGAACTCTGAGCCTTTGTTACCGACATTCATGGCACCGGTATTGACGCCGACACCGACATATATTTCCGGCCAGTGCTTTTCGGAGAATTCTTCACGTAAAGATTTCATGCGTTCGATAATGCCGATGGCTGCGTTTAGTGCATGCAAGGCATGTTGATCATCTTCCAGTGGTGCTCCCCAGAATGCCATCACAGCATCGCCCATGTATTTGTCGATAGTGCCGCGGTCATCGTGTATCACTTTGGTTATCGGTGTTAAAAAGGCGTTGATGTAATCGGTGAGTTCTTTGGGTTCCAGGCTTTCAGAAATAGTGGTGAAACCACGAACATCAGAAAACAGTACAGTCATTTCACGCATTTCACCATCGAGATTAATATCTTCCATCTTCTTGCTCATTTCTTCAACCAGTTCAGGAGGAACATATTGTCCGAAGAGGTGAGCAAGCTGGCGTTTGCCGCGTGATTCTACAAAAAAGCCGTAGGTCATCTGTAGTGCAAACAACATGACGACCAGTAATACCGGGGCTGCGATGGGCAGTACCAGTTGTGCATTCGTCCAGGCATAAAAGTTAGTCGCAATTAATAAAACGATACTTGTAACAATGACCAACGTCGAATATAAGGCAGACAACATTGGCAGAGAAAAGGTAAGCAGGATACCGATGAAACTGATTAGTATAAATTCATAGCCTTTGGTATAGCCGGGCGCATGTAATATGCGGCCATCGAGAATGCCCTGAATAATATTGGCATGTACTTCAACTCCCGGGTAGGCGGGTTCCAGCGGGATGGTTCTTAAATCAAGTAATCCAGGTGCGGATGTACCGAACAGTGTTATTTTTCCTCTGAGTGTATCTATATCGACTTTTTTATTTAATACATCAGTTGCCGATATGTATTCAAAACTTTTCTGTTTGCCGATGTATGGCACTAAAACACCTGACTGATGGTCGACCGGAATAGCGAGCTCGCCTATCGTTATCCACTCAAGAAACAGGTCATCGCTATCTTCATTGGTTTCAACGACCATTTCAATAACAGGTGACCCGGTCGCCGTCCTGGCCAGTGCCAGCGCCAGAGATTCATGAAGTTCGTTTTTAAAAGTCTGTAATAAAGGTACGCGACGAAATACACCGTCATCATCAAGCAGTGGATTATTGAAAAAACCGCCACTGTAGGCACTCTGCTGTAACAGCTTCAGATTCGCGGTATAACCCTCAGTTTTGTTTATCGCTAATTTTTTGAGTGTATTGTTATCCAGTTCGGTAATCGCTTTGGGCAGGTCGCCCTTGATGGTGTCAGTATCCATCACAAAACCCATCACTGTTTTTCTGTCTTTTAGTGACTCAGCAAACCGCTGGTCATGCTGGAGTGATGACATCACACGATGATATTCCTCGATGAATTCAGGGTCATCTTTTAATGAGCTGGTGGCCATTTTATCAAGCAGCTTTGCACCTTCATCGATATCTTCTTCAGCAAACACGATATCGTAGCCGATGGCTTTGATCTGATAATGGTCAAATAGTACATCATTGATCCTGGCCAGAATATTACGATTCCAGGGCCATTGACCGATTTCCTCCAGGCTTTTTTCGTCGATGTCGACGATGACGACCTGCTTGTCGACATGTTCGGGTAGCGTTATTTTCAGGCGAGCATCATAGGCCTGGTTTTCAAGGCTGGTCAGGATGGGGATGTTCAGCATCTCACCAACGTGGAGCAGGAATGCCAGTGTAAGCAGCAGACTTAATGCATAACGAATGATGCGTTGAACTTCCACGGAGAATCCCTAATTATTATTATTTGACTACATAGGAAAATAGCAAAAAATAAGCGGTAAAGCTATGAATACGGCAGATGTTGTTTATTTTCTGTACAATCTCAGAAAAATTAAAATTGAATATCGGAGCAATAAATAAGTGAAAATAAGTGACTTACTCTTAGGCGTAAATATTGACCACGTAGCGACTTTGAGACAGGCGAGGGGGACGCGTTACCCTGATCCTGTGCATGCTGCATTGCAGGTCGAACAGGCCGGTGCTGATAGCATAACGCTGCATCTACGTGAAGACCGCCGCCACATACAGGACAGAGATGTTTATTCGTTAAAAGAACGTATGCTGACACGGATGAATCTTGAAATGGCCGTTACCGATGAAATGATAACTATCGCCTGTGATGTTCTCCCGGAGGACTGCTGCCTGGTTCCTGAAAAACGTGAAGAGCTGACGACTGAAGGTGGTCTGGACGTCATCCGTTACGAAGCTTCGGTAACTGATGCCTGTGCAAAACTGGGTGATGCAGGGATTAAGGTTTCACTGTTTATCGACGCAGACCTGCAGCAGATCGATGCAGCTAAACGAACGGGTGCGCCTGTTATCGAAATTCATACCGGTCATTATGCGGATGCTGAAAATCTAAAGCAACAACAGCAACTGCTCAATGAGATAACTGTCGCCTGCGAGCATGCCGACAATATTGGTTTACAGGTCAATGCCGGACATGGCTTAAATCGACAGAATATTCATGACATCGCCAGCTTGCAACCTGTAAAAGAACTCAATATCGGTCATGCAATTATTGCCGACAGTGTATTTATGGGGCTGAAAAAAACGATCGCTGAATACAAGCGATTAATGCGAGAGTCCAGAAGTTAAAAAAACATTTGGTACGGATAAGCTTAAATGTATTAGTTCAAACTTGACCTGACGGTGGATGCCAGGAATCGGATGACT
>Ga0233409_10000101_pt1 | contig 13364 bp, 10 predicted proteins | sample Na_oxic_13_MG_FD_179871 | JGI IMG/M metagenome (GOLD analysis project Ga0233409, IMG submission 179871) | Seawater microbial communities from Saanich Inlet, British Columbia, Canada - Na_oxic_13_MG | ecosystem: Environmental > Aquatic > Marine > Inlet | place: Canada: British Columbia... | reverse complement strand
ATCAGCTTGTTTTATGGCTCGAAAGCAAGGATCTTGAGCCTTATCGTGCCATCCAGATCCTGAAGTGGATTTATCTTCGCCAGGCAGATACTTTTGAAATAATGACCGATGTGGGCAAAGAAATCAGAGAACTCCTCTCACGCCATTTTTCTATCGCCCTACTTGAGAAGGCCCGAATTGAAACATCACAAGATGGTTCCAAAAAATATCTTTTTAAACTCAACGACGGAAAATATGTTGAAAGTGTACTGATTCCTGAAAAAGATCATTATACACTTTGCATATCAAGTCAAGTAGGCTGCGCACAGGGGTGCAGATTTTGCCTTACCGCCAGAGGCGGCTTTGTGCGAAATCTCACAAGAGGTGAAATTATCAACCAGGTGCGCGACGTCTCAAAATGTCTTGATGACCCAAAGCGTCTTACCAACATTGTGCTCATGGGAATGGGTGAACCTCTGGCAAATTACAGCAACGTGGTCAGTGCCGTCAATACTATTACAGACAGCGATACCGGGCTTGGATTTTCAAGTCGCAGACTAACCATATCTACAGCAGGTCTGACCCCAAAGCTTTCTGACCTGGGCCGTGATACAACGGTTAATCTGGCAATTTCATTAAATGCTACTGATAACAAGAGCCGCAACATGCTGATGCCGATTAACAGAAAATATCCTCTGGAAAAACTGCTTGATGCATGTGCCGAATATCCTTTAAAGCCTCGCCGCAAAATCACTTTCGAATATATTCTAATAAAAGGGGTAAACGATTCCATAAAAGATGCAAAGCGTCTTGTTAAGTTGTTGAGACCGATACGTGCAAAAATAAATCTTATCCCCTTTAATGCGTATGAAGGGAGTGAATTTAACCGGCCTGAAGAATCTGTAATTCTCAGCTTCAAGGAAATACTGAACAAAAACAATTATACGGCTATGATTCGTCACAGCAAAGGTCAGGATATTTCTGCTGCCTGCGGTCAGCTCAGTGCAAATTTGATGCGGGATGCTTAATGATTCCTAAATTCTCCTATCGATTTGATTGGAATGGCCAGAAAGACCGAGAAGGTTATGATACTGAAGTGCGTGTTGCTTGATGTTAATATTATTCTCTTATGTTGCCAAGAATGTGAGTGGTTGTGATCTGCAGCAGCGACCAAAGGATCAGCTTATTTCTATGTACGTTGGAGGTATCTGCAATTTTAAAAGGATGATTTTATTGCAGAGAAATAGCAGTTGCCGCCACAACTATCGTTTGGTGATATGGCATTGTGGTATCACAAAAAAAATCATGCCATTGACAGCTTTTTTTCATTGCAGTTATCAAAGGTTCGCCCGACATTTGAATATAGGAGATAGCCCAATTCAGGTCGGAAACTTGTGTTATGATTTTATTTGTTTTGAAATACAGGTTTACGCTTTTCCAGAAAAGCTAAAACCCCTTCCATTGAGTCCCCAGTGGCTGCCGCTAATCCTAAAGCGTTAGCCTCGTTCGATAGTGCTTCAGTTTTAGATATTTCCAAACCTTCCAATATCGAATCCATGCACAGGCGCACGGCAACTCCAGACTTTTCAATTATCCTTTTAGCGTATGACTCAGCAGTTGGCATCAAGTCACCTTTTGGTACTACGGAATTCACTAAACCCATTCTATATGCCTCCTGCGCGTCTATCATCTCCCCTGTTAGAATCATCTCCATAGCCTTTTTCCGTCCCACCTGTACAGGGAGGCGCACTGTTCCACCCCAGCAAGGATTGAATCCCAAATTTATCTCCGGCTGGCCAATACGTGCGTTTTCACTGGCGATGGCCAGATGGCAAGCCTGAATAATTTCTGATCCCCCTCCCAAGGCATAGCCGTTAACAGCGGCAATAACGGGTTTCCCGAGATTCTCAATTGCAGTTACAAACCTTTGTCCTTTCAACGCGAACTCCTCTCTGGCAGCCATTGGTCCTTTTTCTAAATTAGTTTTAATTTCATTGATATCTGCACCAGCTATGAACGCTTTTTCACCACTGCCTGTCAGAATAACTACTCGAACAGAATCATTTTCTTTTGCATTGGCAAAAGCATGAGCTAACTCCTTTACGGTGAAAGCATTCAGGGCATTCATTGCCTTGGGGCGGTTAATTGTTATTTTTGCAATGCCATCCACCACCTCATAAAGTATATTGCTGTATTCCATGTTGACCTCTTTCTTTACTATTCGAATTAATAGTTATGTGAATAATGATATGACTGATTCTAAATCGGCCGATCAAAATTTGTCCTTCAAACTTTTGGTATATTGAGTTAACTTTATGAAAATCGGGCTTGTCAAAACCTGTGCTTTCTTGCCAATATTGCCGTCATTCGCAGCAATAATTGTTATACTGATATCATATTTTGCTGATGTCATGTCGAGCAAATCTTAATCTTGACTGTTGTCAAAAGATCTGCGTCGACCGACAGTTTTACTTGATTGAATCTTGGATATTATACGCTCTCTGGATATTTGTAAACGTTCAAACCGATTATAGCATCAGTACCCTCGACCTGATGGTTACCACGTGTACTGGCGATTGTTATTGTTTTGCCAGATTTAGAGGGTCCGAATTCCTTTGTCAAATCTATCTCAATAATTAGTTTGTCGCCTTTAATTTCCCATTCTACGTTTTGCATTTCTTCACCTTCTTTCGTGTTTTAGTCTATACCAATCTGAATCGTTACTTCTAAAACGTGTGCTATCTTGTGCCATGAGGTGAAATCCGCCAAATTGACACATATCAAATTGGACCTGTAAATATCAAGTCGAGATCGTTTTTCAGATATCCATTCCAAACCTCAGGTCTGGCATTTGTTGAGATAAATTGAGAGTATCTTACAAAAAACGGTCTTGTAAAAACTTGGATATCTTGCCAAACAACAACCTGAAGTGGTTCTATCCAAACTACATATATCATCAAAACGAAAAGGGCAAACCTTGAAAAAAGGATTCATCCTTATTGAAAGACGATATCCCAAATAATTTAGAGCCTCAAAAACCTGTCGTTTATAGCGAGACTATCGAAAAACCCGAAAATGGCAATTTATAGACTTCTAAGTGTTTGATATTATTATATGCGAATTTCGAAAAATGCAGGAATTGGACTTTTTCGACAGTCTCAGCAGAAATCACAGGTTTCGGATTGAAGATTTCAAAGCGAAATCGTAAGAATTTTTTGGTTTCAATTTTTCAAGGTGAAAGGCAGAGTCTCGCTTCCCTTGTTTGAAACTGAAGGGCTTTGAAAGGTATATTTACAAGGGGATTCGTCTATGCTCCTTAGATACAATTCATCACCGGTTACTTGAAGGTAAAATACTGGACATTCGGTCCAAGCCCCTGTGTTAATGTACCTAATACCATTGAAAACTATATCCTCTGGGTAGTGAGTATGGCCACAGGTGACCGCTTTATATCCATTTTCCATGGCACAATTGACCGCATTTATCATTACATTTTTACGGAGAAACTTGTAAAAGAGCTCCCATTTCTTGGCATATTGGGCCACATGCACTGGCCTTGCTCCCAATTTCACCCTCAAATCATGCATCAGTTTAAAAGCCTGCATGAAAGCTAGGTTTCTGGGCATGATTTCGTCAAAATCGTCTCCATGGGCAATTAATAGTCTATGCCCTAAGTTGTAAAGACGCGTAAAGTTGACCTTCTCAAACCCTTTTGGCACATATCCATTATCATGGTTACCTCGTACCCAAACGACCTTTTGACGGTAAGATTTCTGCTCAATAAGGTCAAGGATCCGCTGATGCGGTGGCTTTAAATTCTCATAAGGATTGTCTATAATATCCCCATTTAAGATAAGTTCATGATCTTCAGAAACATTCCCGAGAAAACGCTCGAAGTCGTCATATAAAAAATAGTGAGATCCTATATGCAAATCGCTGACAATGATTGCGTTCATTTCATACAAAGTGAAGCTTTCTCCGATCCTTTTGTTTTGCTAAAAATAAGGCAGGATCATTGAAGACCCTGCCTTTGCCGCCTTGAAAGCTTATAATATTAGTTTCAAGGCATCATATAGTTCGGTTGAGCCATCACTTTGATTGAGTGGGAGTCGCCCGAACTATGACGGCTTCCCTATATGCCGTTATTAAACTCGGTGCATATCGAAATTATGCATAAATAAAATACGGTTGACCGAGTAATAAGATGCACGTGCACCAGAGAAACCATTTCTTAACTACCAATTAAAATTAATGCAAAAATTATGCTAAATCGGATACTTGCGATACAATTCAATAAAGAACTCAATAAAATTAATCAGTTAGATGAATTAACAGATCACATTAACAGCACTCAATCTTAGCAAACTATATGAAATTATGGGGTAAACTACATAGAACCTGTGAAGTGTTTTACACAATTTTAACGCCACGGAATAGGCGCGTACGGCCTAAAAGGATGTCCATGGTTCCTGCCCGTGGGTTAACCAGTGAAGAAGTGAGGGGATTAATTTACGGTTTTGGCCACAATGATAAATGATATCACACGAATTTTATGGACGTGATATGTACATTTTTATAGCAGGTATCAACTCTTTCACCAAGAAATCTGCATACCAATATGTTGTATATGCTTGAAAAAATAAGGCATGGACTGCCTATTAAATTTCACACTTTCTCGATAATTGGTTTGGGTGAACTATGATAACCGAATCAATGATATAGCTTGTAGGTATTATATGAAAAAGCCTAAAATATATTTTCCTGCGACAAAAAGGATGCAGATACACAATATTCCTTTGATAATTTTGGCTGGAACGAATTTTTGCGTTCTAGCACCTAAATACATTCCTAAAATCCCACCGGCTCCGAATAATCCACCCAACAACCAATCCGGTGATACTGACATGTCCGGATAAAATTGCGCCAGAAATTGATAGAACATCACCCCCGCTACTGAAGTGATAAATGTTCCCATCAGTGCCGCCCCGGCGACGGTATAGACCGGGAGGCCGATGATGGCTACAAAAAACGGTGCGACAATGGCGCCTCCGCCTATTCCGTAAATTCCTCCTATGATACCGACCAGAAAACACAGTGTATAAATTGTTGGCGGCGAAAACTTAAAGGTCTCACCATCGTATTCAAATGTTACTTGTCTCACTGTGGAAGTTTTCACATCTACAACATGGGATGAAACCGGACTGGATGTTGAACCTTTATTCTTTCGTTTATTTTTAGACTTAACTACATCCATAAACAGGCGCCAACCAATATACAGTAGAACAAAACCGACAAAAAATTTGAAATTTTTAGGATTTGGTAAATATTCGATCCGAACCCACGCACCGATAAAGACTCCCGGTAAAGTGCCGATAATGACGGCCCATGTTAACGGCCAGAGCATTCGGCCTTCTTTGATGTAACGATAAACGCCGCTTGGAATTGCCACGATGTTGAAAACTTGATTCGTTCCGCTTACCGATGGTGCGGTATAACCCAAAAAACTCACCTGAAAAGGCAAAAGGAGGAATGCACCGGAGACCCCACCCATTGAAGTGAAAAAAGAAACAAAAAAAGCCACTATGAAAGGAATGAGCGGATTTACTTCAACACCTGATATCGGAAATAGCATATAAACCTTCAGCAGTCATTCTACAAAAAGAGACACACATGCATCTTATTTTGGTAAAATTAAACCAAATTACATGCCACTTAATATATAATTGAGCTTTCTTAAAAACATAAGAATCTCATAATATTATGGCAATCTTGGACCGTGAAACTCATTTTCGATATAAATTCTAAGATAGGAACCTTTGCATATTGTAAAAAAATCTGACATTTTCGGCAGGGTTCAGTAAGTATAAGAAGGCGAACACTATATTTTGTGATTTGCCCTTCACTTTTCAAATTACATGTTTCTAATAAGTGTTTTATCCATAGTCCCGCAGGAGATAAGCCAAAGATTATAGTTTTTTGGTTCTGTTGGCAACAGGATTTTAAGTGGGGATTTATCGAGGCGGGATTATTGATAAAACACTTATTAGATATAAAACAAATTTAGATTGTTGCGCTCTATTGCAGATAGTACAGGTTTTGATTTGAAGATTTCAAAGCGAAATCCTAACCATATTAGAGTGGTCTGAATTGAATGTTTAAGGCAGAAATCAATCATTGACAGGAGCCCAAAATATTGGAAAACGATATAAAAAAGCAGGGCCATCGCTGACCCTGCTAATGTCGCCTTGAAAGCTTCTTTTGTTTCAAGGCATCATCCGGTTCGGTGAGCCATCACCCTGATTGAGTGTGGAGTCGTCCGCACCAGGAATATTTTCATGATATGTACTCGCTACATATAGCACATACCAATTATTTTAATATGAAGGCTTCCCTAAATGCCGTTATTAAACTCGGTGTACATCTAATTTAGCATATTAATGCAGATGACCGAAGAATAAGATGCACGTACATCCGAGAAGCCGTTTATTAAGTGCCACCTCAAACTCCCTTTTAAAGTATAATCTTTGGAGGCTCATGGCCAACACATGGTTTTTTATATAGGTGTTGAAGTTGGGTGACACTTATTTGTTGATTACGTAAGGATTCCAAATCAACCGACATTAATCGACGCGACTGCTCCTAATTTATTACAATTTCATGTTCATTTTTTCCAATAAAGATAAGGTTTCTGAATTGCTTATTAAGGCTACTAAGTTTCTTTTGAAACACATCTCTACCAAATGGATCAATGGTCTTAAGGTCATTAGTGTCAATAAAAACTTGATGAAAACCAACCCCATGTTTTTTTAATGTGTTGAACAATTCATGTGCAGAACTTCCATCAAAATCACCATCCAATTTCAAGTGGAGGCTGTCTCTGGTTTCATGTAAGAAAATTCGAAAATTTGATGCCATTGGTTTGCCTCATTTGCAGTGCTTTAAATTACATTCTATATCTACGCAACAATCATGCAAAACTACATAACTTCAAATATTTTACAGATGTTCTTTACCTACTAAAAAAATCCAAAAAGCAAAGGTGCCTTTAATTTGCCTAATCGCCAAAAATCTTGTTCTTATCTGAAATTTTATACCCCAAAGCTAAAATAACCTTTCGTTTTGTTTCCATTCTGCATTGTTTGCCTTGCTCTATCCGTGTAATGGTCACGGGCGATATGTTGGCCTTTCTAGAAAGCTCAGACTTGCTAATCATAAGAGACTCTCTAACTTTTCTTAAGGAGTTTTTATTCATTTTCTGGGCCCTGGGATAGGATTGAGATTTTTCTGCTTTTTATATTCACAATGCAATTATTTCATTGACCTCAACATCCTCGATATCCGGCAATTCGTTTTCACGAGATGCAGCAAATAAGGCGGATATAGCAACACACAGACAAAAAATGGCCACCATTAGTGCAATGATCAGTAATATTTTAAACATGATTGATCACCAACCCAATCTTTTTAGTAAAAATAATTCATGTATTCATAAATACTATGTCTGTGTTCTTCTTTATATAAGCAAAGATCATGCAAAATCACCAAGTTATAGTAAAATAGTATGAATATTATGAATTTTCAGACAGTTATGCCTGTCATAGAGTAAGGACAGCTATGCTAATTAATTAAAAACTATCTGAAATTATGGGATAAATTACAGAAAAATTATGAAAAGATTTACATACTTCCAGGATAATACAAGGATATATAAATAAAGAAGGTGCTTAATAATATCATAGGATGCTTGATACATAACGATTCCGTGCTTCAATCTTCAATTATCGAAAATCGAAGATTTGCAACCGAAATCATAAAAAACACTGATCTCTTACCAATGGGCTACAAACAATTTAGAAGGCATTGTGATATCTTTAATTTTTGATTTAAATTCCTGCCTCCATATCAGTAACCAAAAGGTATAACATTTCTCTTTCTTGAAAAAATATTACGGTATATTGATCAAGCTACTTTAAGAAAGTCCACATCTTTAATGTAGAAGCTGAATGTCAGTGTATCACAGATTCTATCCAAATTATCTTTAAGGGCCTTTTTGCTGATATGCCCTGTCAGACGGTTTTCAGCCAGTGCTTTAACCATAACTGCAAGAAGCTGAACTTTTTGATGAAACACATGCTCCTCCTCTATCTCAACCTCGGAGGTAATACCCGACTGACTTTCTGATTCGTGGTTTTCAAAAAAGAGTGTTTCGCTGACCAATTGCAGGGAATGATAAAAAACGTGATGGGCGTTTTCGATGACGGCAGATTTTCGATACTTTCCAATGGGATAATTTTTTAAATAAGCCTTGGCCATAATAATAAGAAGTTTCAAACGTGATAAAAAAATGTCATTCACCGACATTGCTTTCGTTTCTCCAGGCGTCGGCCCTAATTTCATCATAATTCATCCTTTCAACTTTTAGTTTTCCATCACCGATTGCTCGAAATTTGTTCTTTCTATACTTTGAACTTATGTATCCATCCATTCTTTGCATGCAAATATCATGCAAAATCAAATAGTTATACTTAATTCTGCAGGAATATTAAAGATATTATACGGTTACACCAATTAGAGAGGAAAGACATCCATCGTAATTCACCTAAAAATTATGTAATTGTGTGGTAAATTACACAAAAAACTATTACATTATTTACATAGTATTAAGAAAAAATTCAAATGGTTATATATCACAATGTGGTAATGCTGGGAGGGATATTTTCATAGCAGGGAGAGATGTGTTTGATCCAATATATCTGGTACTCTTACCATAAGCACATCCTGAAATCTATTCATGCTGATTACATATATCGCATAATGTCCCCTCAAAGTCAAAAAGGGCAAACCCTGTGAAATGGATTTGCCCGAATTGAAAACGATATCACACGAATTTTTTAGATATGATACGTGTGTTTAATTGCAACTACATGAAATCAGGGTTAAGTGCATAGACGTTGGAGAGTACCAGAATAAAGTCAAGCTAAAATTTTCCACATTTTCAAAGCAATACTCCTCCTGTACCTGAACATATCGCATAATTTCTCTTGGGTGTTACATCAAAATTTATTGATACTGAGCTATAATAGTGGCATGGACTATCATATCTTATTTTTTCCTCAAACTTTATAACTTCCTTTTGTCATTTAATTTGACGATATTTGCCACACTTTTTTAATCATAGAATCTCCATAGTTAATCTAACCGCTTATAATATTTACATATATTATATATCATCATCCTGGTTCAATTTTTGCATAATAATCTCATGAACGAGAATAATAAAAGGAGAATCGAGATGTATTATAGTGCTATGAAAAGAATGATGTTTCTTTTAGCCATTGTTTTATTTGTATTTTCTTTCAGCGCATGTAGAACAACCGGAGGAGCGGTAGGTTTTGGATGGTGTGAGGGATCAGGATACGGACATCATCATAAAGTAAAAAAAGGAGGACCGCCACCTCACGCACCGGCCCATGGATATCGGGCAAAACATCAATATCGGTATTATCCTTCCTGCAGTGTTTACTACGACGCTTATAGAAAATTATATTTTTATCTTCAAGGGCCTAACTGGCGGATTGCCGCATCGTTGCCGCACGCTATTCAATTGGGATCTGCCGGCTATGTAAGCATCGAGATGGATTCCGATAAACCTTATATCTATTACGAAGAGCACAAGCGCAAATACCCTCCGGGTCAACTCAAGAAAAAGGGTAAGAAGAAAAATAAATGGCTTAGTTGATAGTTAGTACCAGCATTAAGTAAATTAAAAGCAGAAAACTAAATTAGATTTAATGACAAAGTCAAAACTGGTTCTGCCCTAGACTGAAAGTATGCCAATGAATGGATCAACAAAGAAAACCGATAGTGTCGAGAATCTAAGCCAGCGTGTTTCAGAGATGGAAAACCTTCTAAATGCAAATCAAATGCTATGCAATATTCTCGACCCTGTGGAGCTGTATTCTACCATAGGAAAACTAGTAAAAGAACAGCTCAAAGTCTCCACTATAGGCATTTTTGTTTATTACCACGATTTCGAGAATTTCGAATTGGTTTTCAGCCACGGACTCAATGATTTAGCTTTTAAATTTGATAAGAATAAAGGGCCTCTCTGGCAAAAAATCCTTCAAAAAGAACCATTTCCCATAAAAGACTTTTCCGGCAACCCAATTTTTAAGGAATTTTCTGAAAACGACAATCTGAAAAAAATGAACTCCGAATGGTGGTTCCCTTTTATAATAAAAGAAGAGGTGATCGGCCTTTTGACGATTGGTGAGAAGAATAACGGTCAACCCATTGATGAGATTGAATATGATTATATTAAACATATCTCCAACCAAGCATCGATTTGTTTAAATGCTTGCAATCTTTATATAAAAAGACAAGAAGAAAGGCAAGAACTGGATAAAATCCTCAAGAATTTATCTCTCCTTTACAACATCGGCAGAGCCATGACCTATATCAGTGATTTAAAAAATCTTCTCAAGTATATATTAGAAAAGGCGATCAGTATAACCAAAGCAGAGAAAGGTTCCATTATGCTTTATGATCCTGATACGAATCAATTGAGCATTAGTATTATAGAGGGATTGGAAGATAATGACTACCAGGAAAAGATAAACAACAAACAAGTGGAGTGTAAAAGCTTTAAACCCGGAGAAGGCGTGGCCGGGCAGGCTTTTCAAGAAGCAAAACCAATAATATTAAATAATACCAAGGGGGAAGACGAATTCATCGAGGCGGATTCCTCCTTTGTCCGTTCTATCGCTTGCATTCCCATGCTCGTTTACAACGAAGCTATCGGCGTCATTAATGTGACGAATAAACGGGAAGACACACACTTTACTGAAGTTGACATTGAAATGCTCAAAGCCGTTACCGATCAGGCAGCAGTGGCAATCAACAAGGCACAGCTCCAGGAGATGGCTATTACTGATTTTCTGACGGGGATGTATATTCGACGTTATTTTATGTCCAGGCTTCAGGATGAGTTAATAAGGTCTGAGCGCTACAACAAAGCATTTTCAATTGCGATGGTTGATATTGACAAGTTTAAAAATGTCAACGATACATACGGCCACACTGCAGGAGATCAGGTCTTAAAGACAGCAGGGAACTTTTTCAAAACAAGCACAAGGCAGATGGATATTGTCGCAAGATATGGTGGGGAAGAGTTTGTGATATTATTTCCTGAAACTGACAAAGAAGCAGCTTATGTTCTGGCAGAGAGATTGAGAAAAGGATTCTCTCAAATAAAACTGGATAATTTGCCAAGACTAACCATCAGCTTAGGCATATCAACTTACCCTGAGGATGGAAAAGATATCAAAACTCTAATTAACAATGCAGATATAGCTATGTACTCTGCAAAGCAGAGAGGGCGTAACAAAATAGTTAATTTTTCAAAAATATATCTCCAAAAACTCGAAAGATGAGTGTGCCCTAATGTGTTATTATCCTTTGTATTACGGGCATGGTTCACGCAATGCACCATGTTCGAACGATGTGGATCAAAAGGTATGTAGTCGTGGCTTTACACTTATAAAACACACGTATTATGTCAAAAAAATTCGTGTGATATCGTTTTCCAAAAGGGGAAAAAGCCCATCGACAATTCCATGAACTCGATTCTTCACTTCGGTTAACATTTGAACCAGCTTACGCCGATGACGAACAAGCGTGCGAAGATTACGATAGATGCCGGATTGGGCAGGGCAGCAGTTTGCACGACAATTCAAAAGCATGGTGGCAATCCCCATTAAATCTATTCGACCTGTACTGGCTTGCGCATTCCCACGCTGCTTTTTTGCGTCATGCGCATTAACACTGGCAACAAGCCAGCCTTTGCAACGCAAAGTGTTGACAAAATTTTCCGCAAATGAATTGGCATCTTCACCACCGAAAAAGACGTGCTTCTCTTTTATACCACGCCGGCGGCAAGAACGAGTTACTTGATCAGCAATATACGCTATGCCTTCTGGAGTGTTCTTCACCGAAAACGGTTTTCGCAGAATATCACCGTATCCGTTACAAAACATCACCAAATGATCTTTTTTGGCATAATCCATCGGCACACACATCACTTTTTCACTGCTTCCAGCCCCCTCAAAAAGATGAAGTAGCTCTTGACTTTGGTTCTGATAAATGTTTCGTTTTTTCATAGGTGAAACTCCTTTCGTTTCTGCAGCTGCTTCATTGCAGACTGCCCATAAATTATGCCACAGGTTAAAGCCTGATGGCTCATTAAACAGGGGAGTTTCACCTTTATTTGTATAGAATGAATAATTTGGGGGAAATTTAAGACTTGAAATCCCCTATCGATGGAGTTGGGGAGGCTCCGCGAGCTACACCCTACGGGCTCGCTCACCTCCCCAATATCTACCTATAGGAAAGGTACCAGATAGCACAGTTTTCAGGTCCGACTACATTACCACAATATCTTGTGTGTCCATACTAACAAGAAAAGCGTGAAATATTATCATCAATTTACGCTTTCTTGATAACCCTCATCAGTTCGTTGGAACCGTAACGATAGGTGCACCTGACTTGTCGCCTGTTTCAGTAAGTGAAAACAGCAGCATCAAGTCCAAAGATTTCGCTTTTTTTGTTGTGGATAGAACTGTGGGTATTGTTGTAAGCCGCCTTCCATAGACTTCCTCAAAAGACGAGGGTTTTCAATGCCATTAAGGCAAATGCGGCCGGGAACACCCAACGCATCCAGCGGTCAATCGCCTGAGCTTGGACGAGTTTTTCTCTTCTTGCGAATGAAGAAGTTATGATCACTTCAATCAGGCTGGCATATACCAAAATGGTCGAGTCTGGTCAGGTAAGAAATTTTGGGCACGGCCGTATCTACAGCGAAACGATAGGCGATCAGTGTGAGCATCGTGGTGATAGCAACACTGATTTGGGTGCCCGACTCAGCGGGATCGATCCAGAATACGACCCAGGACATGGCCACGATGAGAATGAGAGGTAAAAATACCTTGGCGATAAAATATCCGGTTTTCCGCTCGGCCTCGAAGGATATGGCGAACCCCGCAAATGTTCTTATTTCTGAACTGGGTTTAAAGGGGTGGGGTTCCGCCGTAAAGTTGAGGATCTCCCAATCGGTTATGGACAGTTGTTGGGAAATCCCGCTGGCCAGTTTTGTATCAGGTACTATTTCGATCTCTTTTGGGGTGTAACCGGTTGTTAGCAATTGAATCGAAAAAAGATGCCGATCAAAAGGGTAATTATGCAGTTTAAGGGGCTGGGAGAATGAACCCCACACACGCTGTCGGTATACAACTTCCCCGTCGGAATCGATCTCAACAACTTCTGGAAGCGTTCGCCATATTTTCTGTTGATTGACAATCAAAAAATGCGGATGCCACACTTCATGTAAT
>Ga0233409_10000100_pt1 | contig 13367 bp, 10 predicted proteins | sample Na_oxic_13_MG_FD_179871 | JGI IMG/M metagenome (GOLD analysis project Ga0233409, IMG submission 179871) | Seawater microbial communities from Saanich Inlet, British Columbia, Canada - Na_oxic_13_MG | ecosystem: Environmental > Aquatic > Marine > Inlet | place: Canada: British Columbia... | reverse complement strand
CACATGCTGGTTCCGATCCTGTGAGGCAGTCGACCACTGCTGTACGTAAAAGTAATGAGTATATTTTAAACGGTACAAAACGTTTTACTACATCTGGCAGGAATGCCGGGCTGATTATTGTCACAGCCATGACAGATGAAACCAAACGTCACCGCGGTATCAGTGCATTTATAGTTGAAAAAGAAACACCGGGGTTCACTGTGGGAGACGAAGAAGACAAAATGGGGCTGCGTGCTTCCGACACAACGGATCTTGTCTTTAACGATTGCCGGGTCCCTGCTGAAAACATGCTGGGGAATGAAGGAGACGGTTTTAAAATCGCCATGAAAGCCCTTGACGGCGGGCGCATCGGTATTGCGGCTCAGTCGGTGGGTGTGGCCCGGGCGGCATTCGATGCTGCTGTCAAATATGCCAAAAAAAGGGAGCAATTCGGCCAGATGATTTCCAAATTTCAGGGCCTGCGTTGGATGATTGCGGATATGGCCACGGAAATAGAGGCGGCCCGGCAGTTGATGCTTTCTGCAGCCGCCATGAAAGATAGGGGCGATAAATTTACGGCCCAGGCATCCATGGCCAAGCTTTTTGCTTCTGAGATGGTTAACCGGGTCACTGCAAAAGCGTTGCAGATACATGGCGGATACGGATTCATCAAAGACTATCCGGTTGAGCGATTTTACAGGGATGCCAGAGTGTTTACCATTTACGAAGGGACTTCGGAGATACAAAGAGTTGTCATATCCAACCATATATTAAAGGATAAGCGCCGCCCCTAACCCAAATTTCTCATGAATAAACGGTTTCAGGAACTGATGGCATTAAAAAAACTGCATCATCAAAAGCGGCGGCAGCACTCCCAAAACAGGGGCCATTCAGTTCAAAAAGAGTAAAATTCCTCTTGACAGGAATTAAATAGATGAATAGCATCCTTTTAAGATCAGCATTTCAATATTTCATTATTCCAACATTCCATATTGTCCGAGAGGGGATATTCCCATAAATATTGTTGATTACAACGGGTTGTAGATATTTCGAAACGTTAACTGCTGGAGGTGTAAGATGCATCGAAAACGGGGTTTTGCCAGGTCTGTGAGTTTTTTTATGATATTAACCATGGTGTTTATGACCATGCCTCTTCAAACGGTTTGTGCGTCCATGGTCGAGACAGAAACTGTACTTGCAATTACACAGGCACAAAATGCGCGTGAAAATATTCTCAATCTTCTGGAACGTAAGGATGTACAGGAGGCAATGATAGCACAGGGCATCAACCCGCTCGAAGCCAAAGCCCGTGTCGACAGTCTTTCCGATGCTGAGATCATGCGAATTGCAGATAAAATGGATCAGCTTCCAGCCGGCGGAGATGGGCTCGGCATCGTGATAGGCGCTGCCTTGATCGTCTTTTTGGTACTGCTTTATACAGATATTGCGGGTTATACCGACATCTTTCCATTTGTTAAACACCAAAAATAATATGGCAATCTGCCGTATCACCCTGCTATTGTGTGGCGGTTTGTTGTTGATATGCCTGACCGGATGTGCCGGTCTTAAAAAATGGGAAATGCTGCAAAAAGCGGGTGATTTGCCACCCCGCTTTGAGCTTAAGACGGTACCGTTTTTTCCCCAAAAGGCACATCAGTGCGGTCCTGCGGCCCTTGCAATGGCACTCAACTGGAGCGGGTTGCCTGTTTCCCCTGAAGACCTTACAGACGAGGTTTTCACCCCCACACGAAAAGGAAGCCTTCAAACAGCACTAATAAGCTCCGCCCGCCGTCACGGTAGAATCGCTTATATATCGATCGGAATGGACGTCATATTCTCGGAAGTGGCTGCCGGCCATCCGGTGATCATTTTGCAAAACCTCGGGCTTTCCTGGCATCCTGTCTGGCACTATTCAGTTGTTGTCGGTTATGATTTGCCGAAGAAATTTGTTATTCTTCGCTCCGGCACCACCGCCCGCAAGATCATGCCTTCCCGGGTTTTTGAGAACACCTGGGCTCGCAGCAATTACTGGGGGCTTTTAATTCTACGACCTGAGCAACTTCCTTTCATGGCCAAGAAGGACCTATTTCTGGAAGCTGTGCTGGGGCTTGAAAAGGCCCGCCAGTTCCATGCCGCGATCCATGGATATAAAACAGCGCTGACACGCTGGCCACAAAGCCTGGCTGCCCTTATGGGTATTGGCAATTGCCATTATGCTCTCGGAGAATTAAAAGATGCCGAGTCGGCCTTCAGAGAAACCGTACATCTGCATCCCAAGGAAGGTGCGGCTTTTAATAATTTAGCACAAATTTTATGGGATCAGGGACAAAAACAGGAAGCGCTGGAAGCTGTCAAAAAGGCGGTCTCTCTTGGCGGTCCATTAAGCGCCGTTTATCAAAAGACCCTTGAAGAGATTCAAGCCGGGGCACAGTGAAAAGTCAGATTTTGATGGCAAAGTAAAAAGCTCCAAATTCAAGGCGCGCAAATCCTGAGGAACGAAGCGTACATATAGTACGCTGCAGTGACGAAGGATGCAGTGCAACGCAGAAGTTGGACTTTTTACGAAGCCGTCAACTATAAACGATAACCCTTCTCGTTAAATAGCCTCAAGCAGGCATCGACCACTTTGGGATCATAAGAGGAACCGCGATTCTTTGAAATCTCCTTTAACGCAATATCGATTCCAAGAGCTGGCCGGTAAGGCCGATGGGAAGCCATAGCCTCAACCACATCAGCCACTGCCAGTATTCTTGCTTCGAGCAAAATATTTTCACCTGAAATACCATTCGGATATCCGGAACCATCCATCCTTTCGTGATGCTGTAGTACAATTTGAGCAATGGGCCATGAGAAATCCACCGTCTTCAATATATTATAACCCACCTGGGGATGTTCTTTGATTATCCCGAATTCGTTTTGGCTTATCTTGCCAGGTTTGCTGAGAATCTCTCCGGGCACCGATATTTTACCGATGTCATGGATTACTCCCGCCATACGGACTCCTTGAATCTGATCTTCCGAAACGCCCATTTCTGTAGCTATGCCACGAGCAAGATTGCTGACACGACGCTGGTGACCGGCGGTATAAGGATCTCTGGTCTCGACCGTCAGTGCCATGGCTTCGATGGTCCCCCCTAATGCTTTTCTCAAGTCATTCAGGGTCTTGTCAATTTGTTTACGGCTCGACACCAGCTCACTGATATCTCGAATTATGCCCTGGTATCCTAATTTACTTTTATCTTTTGCCTGCCGAACCGTGGAAGTAATCAAACAATCCATTTCAGTGCCGTCTTTTTTACGAAGCTTTGCCTTAAACTCCCTGACAGATTCTTTTTGTACTATTTCATCCTGCAGCCTCCTATATTCATCATGGTTTACAAAAACGGCCTTTGTATTAATTCCTAACATCTCTTCTCTGGAATACCCGAAGAGCTCCAGCGTCGACATGTTACAATCAATTAACTCACCTTCTTGATTGTTAAGATAAATCGCATCTCTGGAGTCTTCAAAGAGAACGCGATATTTCTCTTCACTCTTTCTTAACTGGATTTCGGTGATTCTGCGTTCCTGACGATTTTTGGCCTCGCGTAATTCCCGATCGACAGCAGAACTCAGTCGCGCAAGATTGCCTTTCATGATGTAATCGTGTGCACCGGCCTTCATGGCCGCAACAGCGGTTTCATCTGCGATAGTGCCTGATACAATGATGAAGGGTAGATCGAGCCCCTTATCCTTATAAAGCTCCAGGGCGGAAGACGCATCAAAACCGGGCATAGAATTATCACAAAGGATTACATCCCATGTCTGGTTGTCTAAAGCCTTACTCATAGCTTCAGCCGTATCCATTTGCTCGTAACTGGGGTTAAAACCTCCATTCTTCAAGTTTCTCAGAAGCAGCAAGCCGTCGTCCTCAGAGTCATCAACGATCAATACACGGATGGGTTTATCCATAACATATTCCTTATATGGGCGGGGATTCGTTTAAAACCAGCCAGTACAAACCGAGCTGCCGGATAGCTTCGGTAAACTGGGCAAAGTTAACCGGTTTACGGATATAGCTGTTGGCCCCCAAACTGTAACTCTCGGTTAAATCACGCTCCTCACTGGACGAAGTAAGAACAACCACAGGAAGCAGTTTGGTCCGTTCATCATTGCGAATACGCCTCAACACTTCCAGACCGTCTACTTTAGGGAGTTTTAAATCGAGCAGTATGATCTGGGGCATTACGCTCATGTCACGACCGGCGTAGGCCCCGGCGCCAAACAGATAGTCCAGCGCTTCGGTGCCATCCCTTGTAACCACCACCTCGTTCATAATATTATTTTTTTTAAGAGCGCGAATGGCCAACAGTTCATCGTCGGGATTGTCTTCAACCAGCAGGATTATTTTTTTTCTCATGTTATCCTTTCCAAATATTGATGGTCTCGTAAAAAATCAGATTTAGACGGTTTCGTAAAAAGTTTAAATTCAAGGCGTGCAAATTTTGTAATCATGAGGCGTACTTATCGTACGTTGAATGATTACGAAATGCAGCGCAACGCAGAAGTTGGACATTTTACGAAGCCGTCAATATTAAAGTGCAAAATAAAAAGTGGCACCGCGATTTACATAACCTTCGGCCCAAATACGGCCTTCGTGACGGTTAATAATGCGCATCACCGTAGCAAGACCAATGCCGAAACCTTCAAAATCGGTGTCTTTATGCAAGCGCTGGAAAGCTCCAAACAGTTTGCCGGCATAAGCCATGTCAAATCCTGCGCCATTGTCTCGAACGCAATAGACAAGCTCATTATCTTGCAAAACCGTATCGAACACTATCCACGCTTTTTCTTGCCTGGATGTAAACTTCCATGCATTGCTCAGCAGGTTCTCAAGCACAACTTCGATCAGGTTGGAATCGCAAATTGCGGTCACCTTATGACCGATAACAATATCTACCTTTCGATCCGGCTCCCTTTCTTCAAGCTTACTCACTATTTTTTCTGCCATTTCACTTAAATTGACTTCTTCTTTATGCAGTTCACGACGCGATATCCTTGAGAGGGAAAGTAGATCGTCAATAATCTGTTCCATGCGTTGGCTCGCAGAACGCACCCTGTTCAGATAATCTTTTCCTTCTGCATCCAGCTGATCATTATATTCTTCCAGCAACGCCATGCTAAATCCGTCTATACTGCGAAGAGGCGCCCTTAGATCGTGTGAAACCGAATAAGAGAATGCTTCCAGCTCCCTATTCGTAGCTTCAAGTTGTGCAGTCCGCTTATTAACTCGCTGCTCAAGTTCTTCATTAAGTTTGCGAAATTTTTCCTCTGCACGTGTGCGTTCACTGACATTCTCACTAATGATATATTCCTTGTCTTCATCAAGAATAACCTGCCTGAAAATAATATTCTCAATATTTCCGTTTTTGTTTGTTACATTGAACATACGAGGATCCCTGTTTAACTTTTTTGCCTTCTGCAAATCGTCTTTCCAGTGGGCAATAAAATCTCGCCGGGCAAAAATATTAGGGAAAATTTTATTATACCAATCGGTAACGGTGGGGATCTCTTCGAGCCGGTAACCAAAACTTTCAACAAATTCGGGATTTATATACTCAACACGTCCACCGGAATCCACTACGGTTATGGGGTAAGGCGAAAGCTTCACAATCTTTTGAAGAAGTTTTTCAGATGATGAATATTTGTTCATATATCTTGTCGATAATATCACTCCTGTTAGCAGGGCGATAAAAAAAGAGAGTCGCTCAAACAGGGCATATGGCGGAATTTTAAAGACGATTGAATCAAGAAGACTTTCAGTCCCCCCGGGAGGTATGGAATGAGAAAAATCCCGGAATATTAGACTAAAAGCACCATCAATCACCCAAAAAACACAACCGATTAAAACAGCAGCACCAAGAAGATAATTGGATCTCTTTTGTTCTTTAATCTCTTTTAACCCAAATATTTTTCTAATAGGTCCGAAAATTATCAAAACATCCGAAAGCAGTAGAATGAGATAACCATTAACCAAGGCTTCTATGGCTGTAATATTTACAAAGGTCAAAGAAACTGATGTTACGGTCATTTCAGAGGCCCACGCAGGCGGGTTAAATTGAAATACCCATCTAAATATTGTATATAATATTAGGGTATTAAATAATCGAAACGGAATCTCAAATAAATAGGGATTCCATTTTCTATCTCCGGTGTTTCCGAATCTTTTTGCACACCATCCGTGCCATACGATCCAGAGTATAAACATCGAAACCGTAACAACAGATATCCACCCGCCTTTAATCCATAGTGTATTAAAAGCCAAACAGAATATGGCGGAAAGTACTCCATATCTCCATCCCCACCTAAGAGATATGATCATTGGGCATACCAGACCCGCCATGAATTGAATTTCGTGATGTGGAAGTAAAAAAACAAATGGATGTATGTTCAGACAAAACCCTATTAAACCTAAAACAATAGAGATAAAGATTTTATATAAAATCTCTTTATTTATTTTAGGGTCGTGATACATAATTTTTTTTAATGTACGGTGAAATGTTAGAGTGCAATCTCAATATGTTATGAACATTGATTTATAAATCAGATATTGGAATCGAGTCGTCAAAAACTTCTGCCATCCTTTCTTATATGCAAAAATCAGGCCGAATCGGTTAATCAGAAAATAGTATAATTATATTAATGGAATATATAACTAAAAATCATTTAATCACGATATGTTATGACAAAATCAACAAAAGAAATGACAAAAATTGTCATCCTTGCCGGACTGTGTTAGTTATACTCAAGCTCGTTTATTGGAAACTACTTAGTGCTCAAATATATTTATGGATGGGCCTTAACTACATTAACAGTTGAACCTTGAACCTTTGAACCCTGAACCTTTGAACCCTGAACTTGTGAACCCTGAACCTGTGAACCCGTGAACCTGTGAACGGTTACAATAAACTGTTGATTTTAAGGTGCTGATCAGATATAAAAAAGCCTCCGCCGAAATGGAAGAAGCCTGTTTAATGGGATTCAGCGGAGGCTTTGAGTAAGGAAAACTGGTGTCAGCACTCCTTCAACTCAATAAATACATATCAATAAAACCAATGACGGTCAATCTAAAACCCTTTGGAGACCTTTGGTAATTTATAACCGTTCTGGGTTAAATCTATTATGCAATCTTCCATCAACCTTGAACCGGGAACCTTTGAATCTTTGAACGCTTATGGCAATTTTAATCTTGGAGATTTAAAAAAAATATGAAAATTAAAAAATTAAATTTAAGACTATTTTCCTTCTTTGCCATGGTTTTGACTTTTGTCGTTCCCGCCTTTTCAGCAGCCCAGGAACATGTTGAAATTTTTACACTCGAACAGACTATCGAGAAAGCTATGAAGGCCAACCTTCCCCTTAAAATTTCCAGAGAAGAAATCAAGGCGGCCGAGGCTGCAAAAAAAGTCCAGCGCACCAATTTTTTCCCCACATTTAGCGCAAAATATCAGTATAATAGAAAGGACGAGGGTATGAATATCGGCGATTTTGCAACAGGTGCGAAGGATGAATACTCCTTTGTTTCCTCTGTCACCCAACCCATATTTGCCGGGTTCTCTATACTGAGACAGTATGATATTGCAAAGCTCGGTCTTGATGCAGCAGAAATTAAAGAAAAACTTATGCATCAGGATATTATTTTAGAGGCGAAAACTGTCTATTTTACGTTGTTAAAGGCACAGAAGCTGCGTAAAATTGCGGAAGAGACCGTCGTCCAGATCGATGCCCAAAAAAGTGTGGCCGAAAATTTTTATCAGGTGGGCATGTCCCCGTTAAATGATCTATTGCAGGCACAGGTTGAATTGGCCAACGCAAAACAGGAACTCATTATTGAAAAAAATAATATGGAAAATGCTGAGTCGGATTTCAATACCCTGCTTCGCAGACCAATTAACACCCCCGTTGCAGTAGAAGACATTCTTGATTATTCTCCTTTTGAAAAAGATCTTGATTACTGCCTGGCCGAGGCTGATAAAAATCGTTTGGAAATCAAGATTGCCGATTTAGATGTCGAGATAGCGGAAAAGGAATTACAACTCGCAAAAAAAGATTATTATCCTTCAATAAATCTGGAGGGCAATTATTTCAGAGAAGGGACGGAATGGGATGTGGATGGCGGCGAAGGTATATTTGATCCAAGTGGGTGGAATATTTTAGCCGTCGCAAAATGGAATTTCTTTGAATGGGGCCGAACTTCCTATGGAACAAATGAAAAAATGTCACGTTTGTCTCAAACACAATTTCGAAAAGAAGAAATTCTTGATAATATACAACAAGAGCTAAAAAAGGCATACCTTAGAACACAGGAAGCAGAAAAGGCTATCATCACTGTAAAAAAAGCCATTGAACAGGCAAAGGAAAATTTCAGAATCAACCAAGAACGTTACAAAGAACAGATGGCGACCTCCACCGATGTCCTGGACGCCCAAACACTTCTTTCCAAAACCATGACAAATTATTACAATGCATTATATGCATATAAAATTTCAAAGGCTGCTTTGTATCGTGCAATGGGCCGGGAAATTGTTGAATGATTGACGGTCAGAAAAAAAGCTCAATAATCCGGATGTTCCATGTTCACAAGAATTACGGCGCCAAGAAAGCTCTCGTCAACATCACTCTTGATATTCCAAAAAACGAACTCCTTTTTATCAGCGGCCCAAGCGGAGCAGGCAAAACCACTCTGCTTAAGCTTCTATATTTTGGAGAAAAAGTATCAGAAGGTCAGGTATTGATCGAGGGAATAAATCTGTCGAGGATTTCTCATAAACGGATACCGTTTCTGAGACGAAAGTACGGGATAATATTTCAGGATTACAAACTAATAGCCACGAAAACCGTATTTGATAATGTCGCCATTGTCCTTGAAGCAACAGGTAAAAAACGACGCTTTATCGAAAAGAAGGTAAAAAGCATATTAAGAACAGTTGATATGGAGGAGAGTCTCCATTCCTTTCCCCCGAGTCTATCAGGCGGCGAACAGCAAAGAATAGCGGTTGCCAGAGCCGTTGTCGGTGACCCAAAGATAATACTCGCAGATGAACCAACCGGCAATCTGGACGAAGCTTCCGCCGATATCATCCTTGATCTTCTTAAAAGGTTCCATACCCGTGGCGCCACTGTTATCATTGCAACCCATGACAAGGAGCTCATCCGCAAAACGGGTGGCAGGGTAATCCATCTTAATCAGGGTTATATGCAAAAAACAACCAATGTTTGAAAGTTGTTCCGATGATTCTCAAATATAAACGGGCCATACAGGATATCCTGGACCACAGATTCTTAAACGTAGTGACTATCATTACTATCGCCATCTCCATCCTTATTGTCAGCGCTTTTGCTCTTTTTTTTGTAAACGCCAATGAAATAATCAATTCCTGGAAAAAAGGGATAAGGATCATGGCCTATCTGAAACCGGATGCCCCTGAAATAAAGATTCCGGAACTGAAACAGAAAATTCAGCACATTGGTGGAATCCAGGACGTCAGGTTCATTTCAAAAAAGGAGGCCTTTCAACAGCTTAAAAAACAGATGAGACGGCAGTCTTCTTTGTTCGAAAATCTAAAGGAAAACCCGCTTCCGGATGCTTTTGAAATCCGCCTTATAGCATCTTTCCAAAACCAGGAAAAAGTTGAGATGCTTGCCACAAGACTCGAATCGCTTCCCCAGATTGATGAGGTTGAGTACGGCCAGAGATGGCTTGGGCGATTCACGAATTTTTTTAATCTTTTCAGATTAACAGGATATGCAATGGGCGGTCTTTTCTTTATGGCCGCCTTGTTAATCGTTGCCAATACAATTCGTTTGGTACTCTATTCAAGACGCGAAGAAATCGAAATCATGCGTCTGGTCGGTGCTACCGATAGTTTCATCAAAGCTCCTTTCTACATCCAGGGTTTTATCCAGGGAGCATTTGGCGGAATTATCGGCCTGGCCGCATTATTTGTCACTTTTATGTTCATATCGTTAAGTGTGCAGCAGGGTTTATCTCCCGGTCTGTTTACTATCAGGTTTCTCTCCCCGGGCGCTTTCTGTGGAATAATACTTGGCAGCACATTTGTAGGATGGATAGGGTGTTATCTTTCTTTAAAACAATTTTTAAAATAATAATATTTACTTCCGCGGGTATTATTTTTGTGTTGCGGCCTGCTGAAATTTTTGGCGCTAAATCCCATGAAATTGGGATCATCACTACAAATAAGCTTAACGTACGGCCTGCACCGACAATAAGAAATACCCCTTTGAAATTAATCAAAAAAGGCGCAAAGGTTAGAATTCTCGAACACCTCAACGGATGGCTAAAAATTAGTCACCAGGGCAGGGTTGGTTATATTCGAAATTTAAAACAATATGTGCGCATTATATCCATATATCCCACAACGAAAAAGAAAAAAACCGGGGATAACGACAGCGATATTGAACGGTTCAGGAAAAAAACTGAAGATATCAACCGAAAGATAGAAAAAGGCAGGCATAGAGTTCTTACGTTCACAAGAGAGGAGGCCGCCATAGTTAGCAGCCTGAACCATATCGATCTGGCGCTTAACAAGGCAAGAAAACGTGTCTCGGCTCTCAAATTCGAACTTGCCGCCCTCAGAGATAAAACAATCGAAACAACCAGAGCATCCAAAAGCCTCAAAAAGAGGATTAAAGCCGATGAAGACTATATATTCAAACGCCTGGCGGCGCTTTATAAAATGAACTGGCTGGGCAGAATATATGTACTGGCTTCTGCTAAATCCATGTATGAACTTTTTAAACGCAAAAAGTCCATGGAAACTATTTTAGCTTATGACGAAAAGATCCGGCAGAACCTTCTGGACAACAATGCAAAGCTCCGGCAACTTCTGGTCAGGCTGAATTCACAAAAAACGGAAAAGCTCTCTCTTGAAGCAGATTTAAAAAAACAGATTGCGGTTATGTCCGATGAAAGAGCAAAACGTTCAATGCTCCTTGCCAGCATCCGCAACAAAAAATCGCTGGAACTGGCGGCTCTTGAATCCCTGGGGCAGGCAGCAGCCAATCTGAATCAGGCAATTAAATCACTAAGTTTAGAAACCGGTCCACTAAAACAGAAAAAAAATATTTCGCCAAAAAGCTTTTCTTCACTAAAAGGATTGCTTAATATGCCTGTTAAAGGTAAAATAGTGCTTTCTTTCGGCCCGCATAAAAACACAAAACTCAACGTAGTAAATTTCCAGAGCGGTATCGAAATAAAAGCAGACAGAGGCGAACCAATCCGCGCTGTTTTTGATGGACAGATACTTTATGCCAGCTGGTTCAAGGGTTACGGCAACATGATAATCATTGACCATGGGGATAATTATTATACCGTTTATGCCCATGCTGAAGAACTCTTTGCGTCAAAAGGAGATACCATAGATATGGGAGATGTTGTTGCCACAGTTGGAGATTCAGGGTCCATGATAGGCCCAAGCCTCCATTTTGAAGTGCGCCATCACGGAAAACCCGTGGACCCGTTAAAATGGATTAACAAAGGTTGATGAACTCGTAAAAAGTCAAAATCCGACGGCAAAGTAAAAAGCTCCAAATTCAAGGCGCGCAAATTCCGAGGAATCGGCTATCCGCCGGTCCCGGAGGGAATGTACATATAGTACGTCGCAGTGACGAGGAATGCAGCGCAACGCAGAAGTTGGACTTTTTACGAAGCCGTCAAGGTTAAAGGAGTAACCATATGAGCACCAAGCAAAAGCGAAACGTCAATCTGTGGTTAATAATAATAGGCGTTATATTCTTGGTCATAGGATTCGGTTTCTACCGTGATCTTTCAGCCAACGGAGAAGAAACGTATAAAGGCCTGAAATTATTTTCCGATGTGATTGAACTGGTTGAAAAAAACTATGTTGATCCGGTCGATTCAAAAGAAATGATCGAAAAGGCTATTCAGGGTATGGTCCACAGCCTTGATCCCCATTCTTCCCTGCTGCCCCCTGACGACTTTAAAGAGCTTCAACTCGATACCCAGGGCGAGTTTACCGGAATCGGCGTTAGTATAACCATGCGAAACGGATTCGTCACAGTGGTTTCCCCCATCGAGGGGACGCCGGCCTATAAAGCCGGAATAAAGGCCGGTGATAAAATTCTCAAGGTTGATGGTAAACCGACCAATAAATTGCGACATGCCGTAAAAATGATAAGAGGTCCCAAAGGGACTGAAGTTGTTGTAACCATAATACGGAAAGGGTTTAATGAATCGAAGGATATCAGGCTGATACGGGATGTTATACCCGTTGAAAGCGTAAGAGCGATTGTCTTAAAACCCGGATACGGATACATCTGGATCACAAATTTCAGGGATAATACCACGGAGGATATGGTAACAGAGCTAAAACGGCTCGAATCAGGAAAAATACCTTTAAAAGGGCTTATCCTGGATCTTCGCGACAACCCTGGCGGGCTTCTTAACCAGTCTATCAAGATCTCGGATCTTTTTCTTGAAAAAGGAAATATCCTTTCCATCAAAGGACGTCTGAAACAAAATACTCAAATTTTCAAAGCAAAGCCCAACGGCACAGATCGAAGTTATCCCATGGTTGTGTTGATTAACGGAGGAAGTGCCAGTGCATCGGAAATCGTTGCCGGTGCACTACAGGACCACAAGCGTGCCCTTATACTGGGGACCGCGTCCTTTGGAAAAGGCTCGGTCCAGACCGTGGAGCCTTTAAGAGACGGTTATGGCCTTAAATTGACCATCGCCAGATATTACACACCAAGCGGACGGTCGATCCAGGCCAAAGGGATTGAGCCTGACATAATTGTAAATAAAAGATTTATGGATAAGGATGAGATAAGTAACGGTGTCGATAGAATAAAGGAAAAGGATCTTAAAAATCATCTCGAAGCAAATCCCGATCAACTTCAAGACGATCAAACAGAACCCGGGGAAAAAGAGGGGGACAAAAACAAAACGAAAATCAACATCCCTGAAGATAGATTTAGTCATCTTAAGGTCGAACAATTGCTGTCTGACAACCAGATCACGCGCGCCCTTGACATCCTTTTAAGTTATGAAATCTTCAAGGGTGACAACAAGTAATTTAAACATTTCAGAAATTCTATATTTTATTGAAAATAAAGGTGTTTTTTAGATTTATATTTTTAACTCGGACATGGAAAAATGGAATGATAGAATATTGGAATAATGATTTAAAGAAGATGACATTCCTCTATTTAATTCCCATCAAAAGGAATTTTACAATAAACCAACTTTCCATTTTTTCAGAACCCAATATTCCAGTGTGCCAATATTCCAACATTCCAATTGTGAGCGAAGCGAACTAACTTGTGGCTAAAAAAAAAATCAGCCGGCAAAACAAACCCAAAAGAAA
>Ga0233409_10000098_pt1 | contig 13436 bp, 12 predicted proteins | sample Na_oxic_13_MG_FD_179871 | JGI IMG/M metagenome (GOLD analysis project Ga0233409, IMG submission 179871) | Seawater microbial communities from Saanich Inlet, British Columbia, Canada - Na_oxic_13_MG | ecosystem: Environmental > Aquatic > Marine > Inlet | place: Canada: British Columbia... | reverse complement strand
TGCCGGGGGCGAAGAGCTCAGCGCCGCGGTGTTGAGCGAAGGCGTCCTCTACGAAGCGCAGTCAGGCGACCCGGGCCTCGTGATCGCCAAGGACGTCGGCTCGGGCAAGGAACTGTGGCGCGCCGATCTCGGCGCTGTGGCAAGCAAGCCTGTGCTGTCGGTTACCGAAGAGCTTATTGAAGTCCAGATCGCGGGTACACCCTGGATGACGCTCGACCGGTCGACTGGCGATCCGGTGGAACCATGACCCAAACCGTCAGTGAAGCTCGATCGACTGCCAGCGCCCCCGCTTCCACATGAGGGCGAAGGTGAGCGACTGGAGGCCACGATAGGTCGCCTGAACGGCAAACACCACCACGAGCCCTAGACCCATGACCGGGCCGAATAGGTACACGAGCGGGAGGAAGATCAGCCACTGAAAGCTGGTGGCGATGATCATCACCCGTTTGACATCGCCCGCCCCCATCAGGGCGTTCATCAGGACCATGCCGACGGCATCGAAGAATAGAAACGCGGCTACGAGCCGAAGAGGGTTCTCGGCGAGCGCAAGCGTCGACGGCTCGTGAATGAAGCCGCTGAGGATCCACCCGGGCACCAAGACCGCGGGAATGCTGAGCGCTCCCACGACCAAGACCGCCATCTTGGTGACATCCCATCCCCATTGCTTCGCCTCGTCCGGGTCGCCACGGCCGAGCGCCTGACCCGCGAGCGACGCGGCCGCCAGCCCGAAGCCGATCCCGGGCAAGATGCCAACGAGGATCAAGTCGATGATCACCTTGGTCGCCGCAAGCTCCGGGGTTCCCATGCGGGCTACGAGCATGAGGAAAACCGTCATCCCGGCCGCAAAGAAGAACTGCTGAAGACCAGCCGGCGCTGCGAGCCGAATGATCGTCGACATGGTCTCTCGGTTTGGAAGCCCGTGGAGAAACCCGGCATCGCGCGCGTAGCCGCGTCCAAGTAAGAAGTACGAGGCGGTCCCAAACACGGTGGCAATGGCCGAAGCAACGCCGGCACCGGTGGCGCCAAGCGCTGGCGCTCCGAGGTTGCCAAAGATCAACACCCAGTTGAGAAAAATGTTGATCGCATGCATCGAGATGAGCGTGCGCATGTAGAGGATCGACTTGTCGACCGCGTTCCAATATCCGCGAAATGCAAAGTTCATCCCCATCGCGAACATCGCGAACAAGCGCGCTCGAAGATAGGGAACCCCTTGCTCGACGACCGCAGCATCGCTCGTGAGCACTGGGAAGTACTCGGGGGCGAGCGTGATCAAGATCGCCGACCAAGGGACCGCGATGATCAGCGCGAGTAGCAAGCCTCCGTTGAGCGGGATCGCCGTTTCGCTGAGACGCCCTTCGCCGACCCGCCGCGCCGCCATCGCCTGGACACCTGAGGAAAGGCCCAAAATGAAGGCAGAGAACAGGAAATTCGCAAAACCGCCGAGGCCGACACCCGCCAGAGCAGCGTCGCCTAGCGTGCCAACCATCGCCGTATCGACGAGGTTGAGCACGTTCTGCGAAAGCATGCCGCCGATGATCGGAAGCGCGAGGCCGAAGATCCGCCGCCGTCGCACGGGAGGCACGCTCAATGTGGCGAGGTGCGACAAATCTAGCGCGGCGCCATGCGAATGGCGCCGTCGAGCCGAATGACCTCGCCGTTGAGGTAGCTGTTCTCGACGATGTGACAGGCAAGCGCGCCAAACTCCTGGGGGCGCCCGAGCCGGCTCGGGTGCGGGATCGTAGCAGCGAGCGCGGTGCGGATCTCCTCGGGGAGCATGCCGAGCAACGGCGTGTCGAAGGTGCCTGGCGCGATCGTCACCACGCGAATCTGCGCCTTGGAAAGGTCACGTGCAGCCGGGAGAGTCATCCCGACGATGCCGCCCTTGGAAGCCGAGTACGCGACCTGTCCGATTTGACCGTCAAACGCCGCGACCGAAGCGGTGTTGACCACGACGCCACGTTCGCCGTCCTCGGGCTCGTTCTTGGCCATCGCCGAGGCCGCGAGCCTGAGGATGTTGAACGTCCCGATGAGGTTGACCGAGATGATCTTCTGAAACACCCCGAGATCGTGGGGCGTGCCGTCTTTGCCGATTGTCCGCATGCCCATGCCGATGCCAGCGCAGTTAATTGCGGCCCGAAGTGTGCCCATCGACGCCGCCCGCTCGACCGCAGCTTGGACCTCCTCGGCATTGCTCACGTCAGCCTGAGCGAACGTCGCGGCGTCACCGAGCTCGGCAGCAAGCGCCTTCCCACGTTCCCCATTGAGGTCGACGATGACCACCCGGCCCCCTTGACTCACCAGCTGGCGCACAGTGGCCTCGCCGAGACCAGAAGCTCCACCCGTCACCAACGCCACTGAACCCGCTATCTTCATCGAGACCTCCGGCCGCAGATGCTTGGTCTAAGCAGGCCCGCCGTCAAGCAACTAGCGTGCAGGGCCACCTGCGGCTAAAACCCGGCGCGTTCACACTGGGTAAGGGGACCAGTGCTCTTCAACAGCCTCGACTACATTCTGTTCCTGGGCATCGCGATCGCAGGATTCTGGCTGTTGGCGCGCCATGCCCAGCTGAGGATCATCTTCGTCTTCGTCGCGTCGTGCCTGTTCTACATGGCGTGGCACCCCGCCTACATCGTCTTGATTCTCGGGTCGACGCTCGTCGACTATGTCGTCGGCCTCCGAATCCACGCCACCGACCGTCCCAAGGCCCGCAAGCGCTGGCTGATGGTAAGCCTGGTGTCCAACTTGGGGCTCCTCGGCCTCTTCAAGTACTTCAACTTCGCGTCGCAAGCGACGGCGGATGTCCTGGGGCTGTTCTTCGGCATCGAGATCGCGAGCCCGCCGTTCCTCGACGTGCTCCTGCCGGTCGGCATCTCCTTTTATACGTTCCAGACGCTCAGCTATACGATCGACATCTATCGTCGGAAGCTCGAACCGACCCGCAATTTTTTCCAGTTCGCGTTCTTCGTCACCTACTTCCCGCAGCTGGTCGCGGGCCCGATTGTCCGAGCCTCCCAGCTCCTTCCGCAGCTCCAGCGAAAGATCACCCTTCGCGACGAACAGGTTACTCAGGGCCTCTTCCTCGTCGCGACCGGCATGGTGAAGAAGGTCGTCATCGCCGACTACCTCTCGGTCAACCTCGTCGACCGGGTGTTCGATCAGCCGGAGCTCTACAGCGCCGCTGAGGTCGTCATCGCGCTCTACGGCTTCACGATGCAGATCTACTGCGACTTCTCCGGGTACACCGACGTCGCCCGCGGCTCGGCCAAGCTCATGGGCCTCGAGCTCCCCGAGAACTTCGACCGGCCGTATCAGTCGGCGAGCCCGGCGGAGTTTTGGCGCCGCTGGCACATGACCTTGTCCACGTGGCTCCGCGACTACCTCTATTTCCCGTTAGGCGGCTCGCGCGTCGGCCCGATCCGCGCCTATTGGAACCTGTGGCTCACGATGTTCCTCATCGGCATCTGGCACGGCGCATCGTGGACCTTCGTGTTCTACGCCATCCTCCAGTCGATGGCGATGGTGATCCATCGCTTCTTCTATCGCCGATCGGGCCGCACCGCTGACACGGTCGACACCTGGAAAGTGCACGCCTTCAAAGTCTTTTGGGCGCTGCAGTTTGTCGTGTTCTCGAGAATCTTGTTCCGGGCGACCAACCTTCAAAACGCGGCTGACGTCACGACCAGGCTCGGCTCCGGCACGTTCTCCATTGCCCAGATTTCGCTCGGTGTATGGGCGATGCTGCTCCTCACCTTCGCCGCCCACTACACACCCAAGCGTTGGTTCGAGTCGATCGAGCTCGGATTCAAATCGATGCCCGCTCCCGTGCAGGGCGTCACCCTCGCAGTGCTCGGTTTCGTCCTGAGCGTCGTCGCCACCAGTGAAGTCGTTCCTTACATCTACTTCCAGTTCTGATGCTCAAACGAATCTACAACCAGCTCACGCCCTTGCAGCACCTGACCACGGTGACCGTGTTCATGTTCGCGGCGTGCGCGCTGACGTATGTGATTCCACCGATGGAGGAGCTGCGCCCTTGGATTCCGGGGGAGGAAGACTTCCCAATCGTGCGGCTCTTCAAGCAATGGGGCGAGATCCCCGCGTTCGCGGGTCACGGGGGATCGTACCGGGGATCGACCAGCACAGAAGCTGGTGCGGAGCGGCTGGCCGAAACGGTGGGCGAAACGGTGGCGGCGAACCTCGGTGCGAAGCCCGTTGTGGCGCCCCCGATCGAGCCAGACGACCGCCCGAACATCGACCCGACGGAGTACGCCGGCATCTCGGTCTACATCGAAGACCCCAGCGGCCGGGGGATGCGCGCGTTCTACGAGGCGCTCGAAAAGACGGCGCGGGCCGAGAAGGGCGCCATCACGCGCGTAGGGCACTACGGCGACTCGAGCATTGCGACCGATCTAATCACGTCGACCATGCGAGAAAATCTGCAAGCGCGTTTCGGAGACGCCGGCCATGGGTTTGTCCTCGCCGCCAAAGGGTACATCCCGTACAAGCACCGCGGCGTTCGGCAGTCTTCCAATCCCGAGGACTGGGATGTTCGCGAGGTCGTGCGCCGACAGGATCGCAACGGCCGCTATGGGTATGGGGGCGTGCAGTCGAGAGCGCAGCAAGGCGCATGGGCCCGCGTCGGCACGGCCAAACGGGGTGACGTCGGCACCCGAGCGTCCCGATTCGACATCTACTATGAAGAGCAGCCGCGAGGCGGAAAGTTTTCCGTGCGACTCGACAAAGGGGCGCGCGAGATCGTGTCGACCAAAGCCAAGGCTCTCGGCGATGCTGTGTATTCAATCGAGGCGCCCGACGGGCCGCACCTGCTCGAGTTTCACTACGCAAGAGGCGGACCGGTCAACTTCTACGGCGTGGTGATCGAGCGCGAGGGCCCCGGCGTGGTGTACGACTCACTCGGCCTGGTTGGCGCACGTGCCAATCGCTTGCTCAACTTCGACGAGTCACACATCAAGTCGCAGCTCGAGCAGCGCGGCGTGAACCTGATCGTCCTTGGATTCGGCGGCAATGAAGCAAGCGACGACCGAACCGAAGAGGCGTTCTACGAGGACTATCTGCAGGTGCTGCGTCGCATGCGCCAGGGGCGCGAGGATCTGGGGTGCCTCGTGTTCGCGCCCCTCGATCAGGCCCGACGTCACCGCGGACGTATCCGCAGCTTGCCGACGATTCCCTTGATCGTGGCCGCCCAACGGCGCGCTGCCCTCGATTCCGGGTGTGCCTTCTACGACACCTGGCAGGCGATGGGCGGACTAGATGCCATGCGACGCTGGTACAAGGCACAGCCCCGGCTCGCGATGGGCGACTTCCGGCACGCCACGCCTGCCGGCTACGAGATCATCGGCAACATGTTCTACAAAGCCCTCCTGGCGGGCTTCGCCGACTACCTCTCGGGCAAGTCTTCCACGGCTCCCGCGTCGTCGACCTCGACCGAGGCGGGATCGGGATCGCCCGGCTCTGGCATCCCTTCGAGCAGCGCCGACAGCAACACCTCGCCCAGGCGCTGATACCCGACGCGGGTATAGTGGATGTGATCTTGCGATGCGTACGCGGGATCGTTCGCGGCCCATTGCAGCATCGAGAGCGCGCCACCTTGGAACGCCACCAGATCGAAAAACCCGCAGCCGTGCTCGAGGGCCACCCGATGCTGCACTTCGATCAAACGGGCAGTTCGGCTCCGGTCTTCAAACACGCGCTCTTCGACTTGCATCGGCCGATCGGAAGGACCGATCAACAAGCAAGAGGCTTCGGGAACCGTGTCCCGCATGCGCTTGACCACAGCGCGAAGATCACGCTCGTAGTCTTCGAGCGGCGATTCGTCACCGCTTTCGTTTGTGCCGTAAGCCAGCACGACCAAATCGGGCTGCCGCCTACGAAGGTGTTCGCGGTACACCTCATCATCCCAGAGAAGCTGATAGCGGACGCGCGAGCCGTTGATTCCAAGCGTATCGACGACTACTCCGGGTTGGTCCCGCTCGACCGCAAGGCCAAACACCCAGACGGGCCGCTTGCTCAGTGTGCGAATCTCAAAACGGTGGGGGGCGTCAGGCAAGCGGAATGTGGCGTATCCGGTCGAAATCTTGGCCGCGCGCGTGGAAATGCGGCGCGCCTTCCGCCCGTCGATCAAGACGTCCATGTCGCCGCCGCGGGGGTGCTTCATGTAGTACAGCTCGAAGAAGCCTGCGGTTCGGCCGTACTCGCCGTTCTCCGCGGTGTACACGGCGCCGAAGGACCCCTGCCGCTGGCTCATCATTGCAATTCCGGCGAGGCCGACGCGCTCGACTTCCGAGTCACCCACGCGAATGCGCTGCGTATCCCAACGATCCCCATCGCTCTCGATGTTGATGTCGCGGTGCCGGTAGGTGCGCCACGGATGCACGGGAACTAGAAATCCGTGACCGGCATCGCCGTAGCGCGTCTGCAGCTCCCGGCGAATGTGTCCGGTGAACAGGTCGCTCGCGACGTGCGACGCGCCGTAGAACGCCAGGCGGGCCTGCCCTTCACCGGCCGCAGCCCGCGCCAGGGCTCGATGCAACGCCTCCATCGACGTGCCGTCGCGATCTTCGATCGCGATGTCGAGGCCGAGCTCATCGTTGGGCGGCGGTTGCAGAAGCTTCGGCCCCATGCGCTGCCCCGCACGGACTGCTTCGAGCACCCCGCTTTCATCGATCGCCGCAGGCGTCTTGGGCGAGGCGTCGGCAGATGTCGCGGAAGCGCCGTAGCCAAGCGTCCAGACGGTTGCCAGCACTACCCCAACCAGCACGATCGCCAACGGCGAGCCCCATAGTTTCCCCAGCCGCACGCCCCCACAATGGCGATCCCGCCCGATCGAGTCAAATTGACGTGAAACCCCAACAAAAGTCGGCCATGATGCGCGCCATGAAATCACGCGAGCTGCTCCTCACCACCGAGCTCTTTCGGGTCGCTCGCTTGAGATTCGACGGTCCAGATGGCGGGGAAATCGTTCGGGACGTGATCGAGCACCCCGGAGCGGCTGTGATCTTGCCACTGATGGACGACGGCCGGGTGGTACTGATCCGTAACGTGCGCCGGACGGTGGGCAAGGTGCTGTGGGAGCTTCCAGCCGGAACGCTCGAAGCCGGCGAGGCGCCGGAGACGTGCGCAGCGCGGGAGGTCGAGGAAGAGACGGGCTATCGGGCCGGATCGCTTGCTCCCCTCACCGAGTTCTTCGCATCTCCGGGCATCCTGAATGAACGCATGTACGGGTTCCTCGCCACAGACCTCGAGCAGACCTCACAGGCGCTCGACGACGACGAGGAAATCGAAGTGTTCCCGATTCCACAATGGCAGGTGCGAGACATGCTCAAGGACGGGCACATCGAGGACGCCAAGACAATCACCCTTCTGCTCTATTGGATGCACCTCTACTCCCCCTGAGATCCCCCGGCTGAACGTCAACGTCGATGGAACTGCTGACTCGCATTCAAGACAACTGGATCGTCCTGCTGATCCCGCTGATCAGCGCGCTGGTCGGTTGGTTCACTAATGTCGTCGCCATCAAGATGATGTTTCATCCGGTCGAGTTCGTCGGCATTCCGCCATACCTCGGATGGCAAGGCGTGATTCCGGCCAACGCCCTGCGGCTCGCCAAGGTTTCGAACGCGCTGATCACGCAGAAGCTGCTGTCCCTGCGGCAACTCTTCGACCAAACGTTCAACGCAGACTCGTTCGCTGGAAAGCTCGGCGTCGTCATCGACGACGTTACGGAGCAGGTGATCGACGAGGTCGCCAACAAGCACGCCAAAGCGATGTGGGACAACGCGGGCGAGTTCATGCAGAGCAAAGTGCGGGAGCACGTGCGCGCGGAGGTGATCGAGGTCTCACGCGCGATCGCCATGGACATGGCGGATGACATCGACAACATCATGGACATCGAGAAGACGGTGCTCGAAGCCATGGAACGCCACAAAGCGCTCATGGGTGAGATGTTCTACGAAGTCGGCCGCAGGGAGTTCAAGTTCATCGAGCGCTCGGGCCTTTACTTCGGCTTCCTGTTCGGAGTGTTCCAGATGATCATCTGGGTCCTCTATCCCGTGGCTTGGATCCTTCCGGCGGCAGGGTTCTTCGTCGGGTATCTGACCAACTGGATCGCGATCAAGCTGGTGTTCGCTCCGCGTGAACCCGTGAAGATAGGCCCGATGACCGTGCAGGGTCTATTTCACAAGCGTCAGAACGAAGTGGCCGAGGCGTTCGGCCGGACGGTCGCGACCCGTGTACTGAGCCCGGACAACATCGTGACCACGGTCATGGAGGGCGATGGCGCGACGCGGATGAACCAGATCGTCGAGCATCGCATCAGCGACCTGATCGGGAAGTACGAAGCGCATCCGATGGCCAAGCTGGTCTTACCGGAAGAGAAGCGCCCTGCCCTGCGGACCGAGCTCCTCGAACGAATCAAGACCGAATGGCCGAAGCCCGGTGGATTCTTTCACACGTTCGCCGCCGAGTCGGTCGACCTCCAAGGGGAGCTCGAACGCCGCATGAAAGCCCTCGACCGCGAAAGCTACGAAGGGGTGCTGCGGCCGGCGTTCCAGCAGGATGAGTGGAAGTTGATCGCCGCCGGGGCCGTGCTTGGCACCGTCGCCGGCGTCTTGCAGCTCGTTTACATCTTCGGCGACGCCATGGAGCGCCTGAGCAGGTAGCCGGACGGGCGCTGGCCGATCGCTCGCTCAACAGCTAAACACACGGTTGTGGAACAAACCGCAACCCTGCTCGTCTGCTGCCCGGATCGCAAAGGCCTCGTCGCTGCGCTGGCGCAACTTCTCTATGGGCACGGGGCCAACATCCTCGATGCCGACCAGCATACTGACCCCGTTGCGGGGCAGTTCTTCCAACGCATCAAGTTCGATCTCTCCGAGCTTCACACCGACCGCACGAGCCTCGAGACAGCGATATCCGAGGTTGCCGCACGCTTCTCGATGAATTGGCGCATCGCCAATGGGCTTTATCGCGGCAAGACTGCGATCTTCGTTTCGAAGTACGATCACTGTTTGTACGACTTGCTGTTGCGGCAGCGCGCGGGCGAGCTGTCGACTGAGATCCCGATGATCATCAGCAACCACTCGGACCTCGAGCCGGTGGCGAAGCAGTTCGGGGTCCCGTTCCATCACTTGCCTATCACCAGTGGGACGAAACGCGCGCAAGAGGAGAAGGTCCTCGAGCTGCTCCGGGCGGCGGACGTCGACCTGGTCGTGCTCGCCCGGTACATGCAGATTCTCACCGACGATTTCCTGAACCGTTATGAGGGTCAGGTCATCAACATCCACCATTCGTTCCTTCCCGCATTCATGGGCAGCAAGCCCTATCACCGGGCATTCGAACGAGGGGTCAAGCTGATCGGCGCGACTGCTCACTACGCCACTGCGGACTTGGACGAAGGCCCGATCATCGAGCAGGACGTCGTCCGCTGCTCACACCGCGACTCGGTGCAGGACCTCGTGCGCAAGGGACGCGACCTGGAGAAGGTCGTGTTGGCGCGCGCCGTACGTTGGCACCTTGACGACCGAATCCTCGTCTACGACAACAAGACCGTCGTCTTCACCTAGGGAGTCCGTATGTCCGAACGAGTCCAGCTCACCATCGACAACCACGTCGCCACCGTTCGCATGTCGCGCCCTGAAAAGCGCAATGCCCTCGACGCAGAGATGTTCGACGGGCTCATCCGCATGGGGAAGCGAATCATCGCGGACAAGAGCGTCCGTGCGGTCGTACTGCACGGGGAAGGCAAAGCCTTCTGCGCCGGGCTCGATTTCGGCTCATTCCTCGGATCACCCGAGCTGATGCAGAAGCTGCTCTCGCGGAACGAAGAGAGCCCGGCCAACATGGCCCAGCGCGCAGGGTGGATTTGGCAAGAAGTGCAGGTTCCGGTCATCGCCGCGGTCCACGGCTTTGCCTTTGGAGGCGGCCTGCAGATCGCCCTCGGCGCTGACCTCCGCTACGTCACCGCCGATTCACAGTTCTCGGTCATGGAGATCAAGTGGGGATTGATTCCGGACATGAGCATCACACAGACGATGTTGCAGCTGGTTCCGCTCGACGTCGCGAAAGAGCTGACGTTCACGGGGCGCATGATCTCTGGCACCGAAGCCGTAGGGCTCGGGCTCGCCACTAAGGTCTCCGAAGATCCACTCGCGGACGCGCTCGAAACCGCCAAGCTGATCGCGACCAAGTCGCCGCACGCCATCCGCGCGGGTAAAGCGCTCCTCAAAGATGCGCCTGGTATGTCGCGCGCCGATGCGCTCAAGTTCGAAACCGCGCTTCAGGTCACGCTGCTCGGCAGCCCCAACCAGACCGAGGCGGTGCAGGCCAACATGATGAAGCGCGCGCCGTCCTTCAAAGACCCGGAATAGTCAGCACCGCTCAAGCGGGCTCAGGCGGCCGCGACACGCGTGGCTGGTACTGGCAGCAGTCGGGCGGGCAGTCGTCGCGGAACGGGCCGCGCTTGCCCAGCGCCTGGCGCACGGCGACCCTGCCAAGGCGCTCCTCGATGAGCTCGCGAATCATCGAAACGAACGCGGGATGCGTTCCCACGGTCGATGCCCGGGTCAGGGTAATACCGAGCCCGCCAGCGTAGTCCCGGGCCTCGTGGTCGAGGTCCCAGATCACCTCCATGTTGTCCGACAAGAACCCGATCGGCGCGACCACCACGTCTTTCACGTTGATCTGCGAGAGCGCATCGAGGTGCTCGAGGATGTCAGGACCGAGCCAAGGTACGTGCGGCGCTCCACTGCGGCTCTGATAGGCCAGTTGCCAGCGCTCGTGGCGGGCTCCCTCCGCAACCAATCGAGCGGTCTCCTCGATCTGCTCCGCATAGTCGGAGGTCTCGGCCATCGCGACCGGAATGCTGTGCCCGGTGAACGCAACGCGGGCGCACTCGCGTCGCTCTTTGGGTAAGGTCGCGAGGGCGGCGAGCAGGTGGTCGACGTTGGCTTCGATGAACCCCGGGTGATTGTAGAACGCCCGCAGCTTGTCGACGACGGGCGCGCCTTCGCCCAGCTCCTCGCGTGCCTTCTCGATGTTGTCCAAGTATTGCCGGCACCCGCTGTAGCTGCTGTACGCCGAGGTAAAGAACGCGAGGGCTCGCTTCTTCCCGTCGTCGCGCATCGCGCGAAGCGCCTCCAAGATGAACGGGTCCCAGTTGCGATTGCCCCAATACACCGGCAGGGCGATCTCGCTGCTGCGAAGCTCTTCTTCGAGGGCTGCAATCAAGGCCCGGTTCTGGTCGTTGAGCGGACTCTTGCCTTCGAAGTGATTGTAGTGCCCCGCGACTTCCTTGAGGCGGTCCGGAGGGATGTTCTTGCCTCGGGCCACGTTCTCGAGGAACGGCATGACGTCCGCACGTTGCTCTGGCCCCCCGAAGGACACCAAGAGAACACTGTCGTATTCCAAGTCCGTATCGTCCACGGCCGGACTCTCGCGCCTAAAACCTGGAGTTGCAAGCTAAGAGTCTTGCCAAGCAATCGCAGCTGTGCTCTAGGTTTCTCGTGCGGGTAACGATCCTGGGAAGCGGGAGCGAAGGGAACGCGCTTCTTTTGGAGTCCAGGACAACCAGCGTCTTAGTCGACGCGGGGCTGTCACACCGCAAGCTCGTTCAGCGGTTTGCGGCGATCGGCCGGGGAGCTCCAACAGACGTGTCAGCCGTGATTGTGACGCATAGCCACACCGACCATGCGGCGCACGCGTCTACTTATGCGACGCGTCTGGGCTGTCCAGTTCGTGCCAGCGAAGCAACGCTGCAATCGATCCGACTGCGCACATCGGTGGAAGCCGAGCCGTTCACCGTGGGCCGTCGCTTTATGGTCGGCGACATCGCCATCCACTCGCACGCTTTGCCGCACGACGCGCCTCAGGTCGCGCTGCGCTTCGAAACGAAAGTGACCACAGTTGGCCTGGCAACGGACCTCGGGCATGTTCCGAAAGGGTTGACCGGCTTCCTGAGTGAATGCGAAACGCTCTTGCTGGAGAGCAACCACGACCCCGACATGCTCGAGGCGGGTCCTTATCCCGAGATGTTGAAGCGGCGCGTGGGTGGATCGCTCGGTCACCTGTCGAACGGCCAAGCCGGCGACTTGTTGGCCGGGATGGCACACGCGCCCAAGCGCGTCGTGCTGATGCACCTTTCCGACACCAATAACTCCCCTCGGCTGGCGCGGAGCTCGGCGGAAGCCGCGCTCGGACACCAAGGCACCGAGCTGCTCTTGGCGCAACAACATCAGCCCCTCGAGCTCGACCCCGCGCGCGACCAACAACTCCAGTTAGGCATTTAGAGAACAGCTCATGGGCCTTTGGTACGACGAAACCTTTCACGACCACACACGGCTCGGCCTCCTCTCCAAGGAAACCCTATTTTCTGCGCAGAGCCCGTACCAGAAGATCGAGGTGATCGACACGGTCGGTTTCGGCCGGGTATTGATCATCGACAACGTCTTCATGACGAGTGAGTACGACGAGTTCCTCTATCACGAGATGCTCGCCCAACCTGCGCTGACGACCGCGCCGAGCATCGAGCGCGTCCTCGTCATTGGTGGCGGCGACGGCGGAACCGTCCGCGAGGTCCTTCGACACCCCGATGTGAAGGAATGCGTGATGATCGAGATCGATGAGATGGTAGTCGATGCCTCGAAGCAGTACCTTCCCGGCATTGGAACCGCGTGGGACGACCCACGCCTCGACGTCCGATTCATCGACGGCATCGAGTATGTGAAGGAGAGCACCGACGCCCAGTACGACGTCATCCTGCTCGACGGGACCGACCCGGTCGGCCCAGGCGCAGTGCTCTTCGACGAAAGCTTCTACGCGGGGTGCAAGCGAATGCTCGCCGACGACGGCGTCATGGCGTTGCAAAGCGAGTCGCCCCTCCTGATGATGGACATCTTCGTCGAAATCCAGCACAAGCTCCGCAACCTGTTCTCCGAGGTCCACCCCTACCTGGGCCCCGTGCCCCTCTACGGCACTGGAACCTGGAGCTGGACGTGGTGCTCCAACACCGGCGAACCGCTACGCCCGGATCCAGAACGCCAACAAGCCATCGTCGAAGGCTCGAAGGCCTACAACGAAGACCTCCACCAAGCCGTCTTCGCCCTACCAAACTACGTCAAACGCGCCCTCAAGCTCTGAGCCAGCAACTAGATCACCGGAGAACGGCACGCGACGGGCGTGCTCGCGCTTGGGAGCCCCGTCGCCACGGCTCCATACGTCGACACACGGCTAGGCGCCGACCCAATCACTGTGCTGCCCATCGCGAGCCGTTCTCCTGTGTAGAAGTCGACGTACGGGGGCATGGCGCGTGTGGCGTGCGGAGCATTAGCCCTTTTGAAAAGGGGTCTGACCCCTTTTCGTCAGGAAGCTGGCACTGTTTGGTGTGAGGAGTCGTCCGTAGGGGCTCGGACAAACGCGACATGGGG
>Ga0233409_10000096_pt1 | contig 13572 bp, 9 predicted proteins | sample Na_oxic_13_MG_FD_179871 | JGI IMG/M metagenome (GOLD analysis project Ga0233409, IMG submission 179871) | Seawater microbial communities from Saanich Inlet, British Columbia, Canada - Na_oxic_13_MG | ecosystem: Environmental > Aquatic > Marine > Inlet | place: Canada: British Columbia... | reverse complement strand
AATCTTGCAGAGGTATTCTTGCGATCTGTGCATTGGATTCCTGAGCTGCAGGGCTGCAATTTCGCTCCACCCTTTTTCTTCGAAGATTTTACGTGATTCTTCAGGCCTCATATAGGTGCCGGCAAATTCGGTGGGATACTCTCCTTCGCTCAAAACCTTAACAGGACCGGCAAGGTTGAACTCCTTCTGCTCCATGACCATCTGTACACCAGGATGATCCTCGCCTGCAACCTTCCAGAATTCCTCGGCTGTTGGTGTGCCTTCTCCCATGTAAATTTTTTCACATTCAAACTTTTTGTCGGCTTCGGTCATTTCATATTTTTCCGAGACCTTCATGGTTGCCATGATTTCGTCGCCTTCAGGATCGTAAAGCGCGATGTCATCGCCTTCGTTGATACTGTCTGCATCTTCCTTTGACGCAGACAGGGTCACAGGAATGGGCCAGAAGGTTCCATCAGCCATTTGAAAATTGTCGCATACACCTTTCCAGTCCGCCTTGGTCATAAAACCTGTCAATGGACTGAATCCGCCGATACCCATCATGATAGTGTCACCTTTTTCACGCTGGGAAATAGAAATTTTTTTAAGACCTTCAGCCTTTTTCTTTTCCGCTTCAAGTTCAGCGCCTTCAAGTAAGCAGCAGGTTAAGCCCTTGCCGCCATGTGGTGAAATTAAATTTGACATTTGTTACCGTCTCCTTTCATCTTTTTATTTTAATAATAAATGGTTTTCCCACACCATTTCAATTTTCCCAAACGAAAACTTCTAATAATGAAAAGATCATTTGTCAAGGATAATCGCCCTCTAAATTGCCTAAAATGTCTAAAATGTCTAAAATTAAAGATATTGGTTTTTTGAAAGGGAAAGGATTCCTTAAATATTCAATTATCAATCCTGTTTGGTCCCTGTGATGGTCACTTCAATAGCCCGTGTCCGTGGACGGTTATCGTGATTGATTGCAACCACCTGCTGCCAGGTGCCAAGTTTGAGCTGACGGTTTCGAACCGGCAGGGCAATGGAAGGCCCAAGCAATGCGGCCTGGACATGGCTGTGTCCGTTGCCGTCATGCCATGCCTTTTCGTGCTCGTATTCCATATCCGGAGGGGCCAGCCGGTTTATGGCTTGTTTCAAATCCTCCACCACACCGGGTTCGAATTCAATGGTTGTGATCGAACCTGTTGATCCGACTATTGTGGCAAAAAGACTCCCGAATACAATATCAGATTTGCTTACCAATTGGTCGAGTTCTAACGTAATATCGCAAATATCCGGACCGGTTTGCAAGCTGACATCGATTGATTCATAACATATTGATACCTGTTTCATAATCATCCTCCGATTAAAAGTTTGAAGTGTCTAAAGTGATCTAAAGTGCCTAAAATTGAAGATAAATATCCCAACCCGGACAAGTCGGAACCAAAAATATTTGCCACAAAGTCACGAAGACACGAATGATTTTATTTTGTTATTCGTTCTTAGTGTCTTGGTGCCTTGGTGGCAGAATAGAAAAAGTTTTGCCACTAAAAGCACAAAATATACAACTAAGGAACTAACATAAGACACGTAATCGAATTTACGGATTAGAACATTAAAGAAGACAGTCTCACAAAAAGTCACAGTCTGACGGCAAAGTAAAAAGCTCCAAATTCAAGGCGTGCAAATTTTGAAATCATGAGGCGTACTTTTCGTACGTTGAATGATTACGAAATGCAGCACAACGCAGAAGTTGGATTTTTTACGAAGCCGTCAAAGAAGATCCAGGTTCCAATTCCACAGACCGGGTCTTTTTTTCAGGGTCACCTCTTTTGGAAGCGGTTCCACAAGATGAACGAACAGACGGTATCCTGCTTTTTCAAGCTCATTTTGTTTGGCACGTATATCGAGTTTCCAGTTGGGATATACCCAGTAGTCGGATTCGATTTTTTTGACCCATGATTCTTCACCCTTGGGGCTTATCAAAGGGTTTTGGATGTCCATTTTTTCCGAAATTATGCGCGAAACACATAAGGGCCAGTTGCCCGAGATTACGATTCCCAGCGGCAAAGGGCTGTGTTTGGGCAGCATAAAATAATCTTTGCGGCCTAGTTCCGGGCTGACAATAACTCCTTTAAAGCCGAGCGATGCCAGTGTTTTTACGGTCAAAGGATTGGCGATATTACAAAACGGCCCTGCCCAGAGGTTCAGCTTTTTTGGCACGCTGAAAAAAGCCAGTTGCCAGGGCGTGTTGAGCACGAAATTCCGAGCCCCCTTTTTCAGGACACGGTTGACGAGTTCCTTGAAGTTTATCTCATCTTCGGGCCAGATAACCGGCGGAAGCCACCACCAGAGCCGGTGGCCGGGGCCTTTCGGCATTTTATTTTCGGTCTGAGACCCCAGCCACAGTCCTGTCAGCCCCCTGGATTTTGCTTTTTCGGGTTTACGAAAGACATGAAAATCAGAAACCGTTGCTTTGTTTCTTGATCTTTTTGGCAGCCTGACATTAAAGGCTGCAGAGGGAATTTTCAATGCCGGTTTCTTTTTCAGCTCTTTTTCAAGCCCGGACAGCATGTCCTCAAGAGATTTTTCCCGCCGGTCTGTGAGGAAAACCGGGGTTCCTTTTTCAGGACTTGTTTTCGAGGAAGTTTTAAGAAAAAATCGCCCCCCTTTGGGTACGTATTTACCCACCCTTTGGGTGCCGTGCCATGACTCGTCCTCATATCCTGTGCGGAGGAGATCGCCGGGCAAAAGTTCTTCTCTCGGGATTAAAAAAAGTTTTTGTTTGGTTCCTTTTACCTTTCCCACAAGAAGACCGGAGCCGGTTTGAATGTCAATGCCTACCGGATTCTGAGGCCTTTGGGGGAGAAAATTATAATGGGTGCCGGTTCTGCCCAGAGCATAAGATAACAGTGTAAGCGCCTGTTTTTTCATTTTGGGATCGCTTCCATGATCCCTTAAGATCCGGTAAGCTTTGACCGTATAGAAAACGTAATGCGGACCTTTTTTCCGGCCTTCAATCTTCCAGGCCCGGACCCGGGGAATGGTCAGAAGGACTTTGACAAGCACATCCAGACTGAGGTCCCGGCATGAAAAAAACCTTTTGCTTTGCTCTTTTTGAGTATAAACCCTGCGGCATGGCTGGACGCATCTTCCCCTGAGCCCGCTTTTACCGCCCAGATAACTGCTCCAGTAACACCTTCCGGAAACACCATAGCAAAGGGCCCCGTGTATAAATAGTTCCAGATCCAGACCTTTGGGGCAATCCGAAGCCATGGACTTGATTTCGTCAATGTTAAGTTCTCTGGGAAGAACGATCCGGTGGACCCGGAATTTTCTTTTAACAAGGTTAAGGGCTGATGCAAAGCTCACATTGGACAGGGTCGATAAATGGAGTTTTCCCGAAAAACCGGTTTGCCGGGCCAACTGCAAAAGGGAGAGGTCCTGAACGATGAGAGCGTCGGGTTTCACCCACCGGTCGAGCAGCTTAAGAAACGTTCCTGCCCTGTCCAGATCCTCGGTCTTTAATAGGGAGTTTATCGCCACATGGACTTTGGTCCCCTTGTCATGGGCCAACCGGGTCAAAGCCGCAAGTTCCTCGAGTGAAAAATTCTTGACCTCCATGCGCGCTGAAAATTGTTTCAGCCCGCAATATATTTCATCGGCTCCGGCCGCCAGGGCGGCCAGAAATGAAGCCTTGTTTCCGGCCGGAGCCAAAATGGCAGGAGGATTAAATTCTGATGGTTCATCTTTCATAGTTTTAACTGCGTAGTTTTAAAAAAATAATTTCTCAATAAGTTCTGGTATATTAATGGATGATAATGACCCGCCAGCTGATAATAACGCCAACTGATAATACAATGTAAAATATCTGAAACTCGTATGATAAGAATCCTCAGACCGATCGAAAATTTAAGACCGGTTGCATAATACATGGTTTCCAAGCTATTGAACAGGGTAAAATGAACGAATCAGAATTGTGATACATCCAGGAATTAAGATCTTGAGAAGCTTTTTTTCAAGGCACCTGCTGCGTCGAGGGCAAGACTTAAAAAGGCCGGAATCAAAAATATGGTAAACACCGTTGAAATCAAAAGGCCGCCCACAACCACACTTCCAATTCCCCGATAGAATTCGGAACCCGCACCCGGGGCAAGCACCAGAGGGAGCATTGCCGTTATGGTTGTAATAGTGCTCATATAAATGGGGCGAATACGGGAGCGGACCGATTCTGTGATGGCATCGCGGGGCAACATGTTGCCGTCCCGGATATTATTTAAGGTTTGATGGACAATCAAAATCGCATTGTTGACCACGATGCCCACCAGGATCACAAAACCGAGCATGGTAATGATATCCAACGGCTGATACGCTTTAAACGTATTTACCAATGATAAGCCGACAAAGCCTCCGGCTGCGGCCAGTGGAACACTGAACATAATAATTAACGGGTAGAAAAAATTCTCAAATAAAGCCGACATTAAAAGATAGCTGATGACAATGGCCAGAATAAAGTTCCACATCAAAACCTTCCTGGTGCGCGTGAGATCGTCAGCCGTACCGCCAAGCCTGATACTATAAAGTTTCGAAAGTCCGTCCCCGGCCTTGATCGGAGCCACTACCTTTTGCTCAACGATTGCCATGGCTGATTCAAGAGCCATCTCCCTTGCCGGAATCACCTGGATCGTAATGGCCCGCTGCGAGTCGATATGATTTATCTGGATAGGACCTTCTTCAATCTTAACTTCCGCTAATGAATTTAAGGTCACCTTTTCTCCGGATGGCGCGACAACCGGAAATTGGGCCAGGTCCTGGGTACGTTCGAGTTTTCCTTTTTTGCTTTTTACCACCAGATCTATTTCATCGCCATGCAGGTGGTAGGTAGTGGCTTTGGCCTCATCCACTATGGTATCCACGATTAAGCCGAGGTCGGATGTGGTCATGCCCAGACGGGTCAGACGGTCCCGGTTGGGAATAACTTGCATCTCGGGGTTTCCCAAATCCAGGCTGGGTATCGGCCGTATCTGGGCACCGGGAAGTGCCTGGGCGGTCAACCCGTATATTTGTTTGCCAAGGTTGATCAATTGAATCAGGTCCGGTCCTTTGATTTCTATCTCGATGGACCGCCCCTCGCCGAAATTTCGTGAAAAGAGACTGGGCTGCTGAACAATTGCGATCATGCCGGGAATTTTATTTAATATACTGTAAACATAGGGAAGCAATTCCCTGGTTCGTTGCTGAACCTTGGAAATAACGCCCATAAAAACCGATTGTCCCCGGGCAACATAGAAAAAACCGCTGGCCGGCGGAAGATTCAGTTTTTCGGCCAGTGCACTTTTCTGACCATGTTCGATGAGCGGTAAAATACCTTTTTCAACGGTTTCCCCGATTTTTTCAAGCTCCTCCAGATTGTACCCCGGGGGCGGCAACAGAATCCCGTACAACACCTCACGGTTGCCCTCAGGCAGATATTCTGTTTTCGGCATCAGAAACCATGCCAGGCCAATTGCCATGAGGGTCATGATAAGGACTATGCCCAGACGTGCCGTAACCCATCCACTCATCCAGTAAACAAACTTTGTCGTGTAATTTACAAATCCACCGGCAAAAGCATCGAGCCCTTGGCCGATGATATTGACAGGCCTCCGGATAAGAGCAAAAATCCCTTTGGCTTTAAAGGCCGGATGGTTATCCTTTTGAATTTTTCCCAGTATTTTGGCAGACAGGGTCGGAATAACCGTAATGGAGACGAGCAGACTTAATGTCACGGCACTGCTGATGGCGATGGCGATGTCACGGAAAAGTTGGCCGGCCTCCTCCTGAACAAACACGATGGGAAGAAATACCGCTACCGTGGTCAAGGTGCTTGCCAGGACTGCTCCCCAAACTTCAACGGTGCCGTCATAAGCGGCCTTAATCCGTGTTTTTCCCATCTCCCGGTGACGGAATATGTTTTCAAATACCACGATGGAATTATCCACCACCATGCCGATGGCAAAGGAAAGGCCGGCCAGGCTGACCACATTGATATTCCTTCCCATCAGGGTCATTACAAGGAACGTACCCATGGCGCTGATCGGGATGGCGACCGATACGATAACGGTACTGGCAAAATTCCGCAAAAAGATCAAAAGCACCAGAATTGCCAGCAATCCACCGATAAAAATATTCTCCTTTACCAGATTTATCGCGCTATAGATGTAGCGGGTATAATCATAGACCACAGTAACCCTTAAATGCTTTTCTTTTAATAAGCCGTCATTCAGCTCTGTGAGCGCTGTTTGCAATCTCTTCACCACCACCAGAACATTGGAACCGGGTTCGCGAACGGCATTTAGAACAATGGTCGGAGTACCTTCATGCCGGACCACATGTTCCGAATCTTTAAAACCAAACTTAACAACGGCAATGTCGCCCACGGTGACGGGTATGGATTTTATCCTTTTGATGATAACCTTTGAGATATCCTCCACGCTCTGATACTCGCCCACGGTTCGGGCGATATAGCGACGCTTGCCCTCGTCAAAATCACCGGCACTGATATTTTTGTTTTCTATATCCAGTGCTCGAACAAGTTCAGGGATGGTCACTTTTCGGGCAGAGAGAGCATCCGAATCTACAACTACTTGAACCTCACGTTCCCGCCCGCCGAATATGTTTGAAGACGACACCCCTGAAACCCTCTCGAGACTGGGCTTAACATGCTCGTCAACAAAATCGTACTCATGCCGTAAATTGCCCTGGTATCCGTCCAGCGCCTGCAATACCATCCAGACAATTGCCTTTTCGCGCCTTCCACCGGATTTTATAATCGGCTTTTCCACATCGTCCGGATACTTTTTAACCCGTTCGAGATTGTTGGATACCCTGAGCAGTGCTTCATCGGTGTCCGTACCGATTTCAAACATCAAGTTGATATAGGCTCTGCTGTCACTGCTTTCACTTTTAATCTCTACCAGGCCTTCCAGGTTTTTAAGCTCATCTTCCTGGACATCGACAATTTCGCGTTCAACTTCCACCGGACTTGCTCCCCGCCAGATGGTCATGATGGAGATTTCGGGCAGATCAATATTGGGGGTCAGTTGGATGGGAATTCTGTAAAGTGAAATAAAGCCGAAAAGAACCAGCAGGATAACTCCTACCGTAACGGTAACAGGCTTTTTTATGGCGGTATCGACTAGTTTCACGGCTTAATAAGAACTTTATATGATTAGATTAATCACGAAAACACGAAAATTAGTTAACTATTCTTTATTTTAAAACAATTACTGCCTGTCCGGGTCTGAGGCGTTCATTCCCGCGGATGACAACAGGGGCGCCTGGTTTGAGGTTTCCCTGGACGGCTACCTTTCCGTCATAATAGCCGAGGATTTTTATATTCACAGGAACGGCTTTGCCGTCAGCCACTAAAAAAACCAGCCTGTTGTTTCCGGCGGTAACCACGCTGTCTTTTGGTATTAAAAGGGCGCTTTTTTTATCTGCCAGGTTGAATGTAACCACCGCCTCCATGCCGCTTTTAATCTTAACGTTCGGATTATCAAGACGTATCCTTACCGGGAAGGTTCTTGAATCGGGATCTCCCTGTGAAAGCACGGCATATATCTTACCCGGAAGCGGATCATTTGATATGCTTTTTATGACTACTTTGACTTCACTTTCAGGGGCAAGCAAAACCGAATAGCGTTCCGGAACATCCACGGTTATTTTAATCTGACTGAGATTAAGGAGAGTAACGACAGGCCCTCCGATCTTGATCCATTCTCCGACCTGGGTGTGTTCCTTTGATACAAAGCCTGAGAAGGGTGCTAAAACTTTTTTTTGTTTTATCTCGTATTCAAGCTGTTCTATTTCAGCTTTGCTCTGCAGTAATGCCTGTGAAAGGGCAAGGTGAGTATAAAGGGCGTCATCATATTTTGTTTCTGCAATACTGTTTGTCTCTTTAAGCTTGCTGAGTCTATTAAGCTCCTTTTCTGCGTTCTGAAGGTTCGCTTTGATCTTCTCTTTTGCAGCGATAGCGCCTTTTAAGCGGAGTTCGATATTTGTAGATCTCAGCCTTACGAGCAATTTACCCTTTCTGACAAAACGGCCCTCTTCTACCGGAAAGTATTCAACCACGCCCGACACTTCGGCGGCAACGGTACTTGTTGCAATGGCCTCTGCTGTTCCAACCAGGGATATCTGATCTGAAACCATCTTTTTTTCTACTGTGGCAACCCGGACCGGTACAGGGGGTGGCCCTTTTTTTTTGCCGTTATCTTGAGCCGGGAGGGTTGGCGCTGAAATAAAAAAGACAGCTAAGGTTATTAAAAAGTATCTTAAGAAAGACGCTTTGAAATTGAGTCTAATCATTTATTCTTATTTCCTCAGGAAAGATGATAATAAAAAAATATAAAAAAATGGCCCGATACAATTGGATCTGCCTGCGGGGCAGGCGGAAACACTTAACTTTCCAGGATCGGAGGCAAAATTTATATGAACCTATATTTAAAATCCATGGGCGTCAAGAAATTAACAAAAAATACATTTTACATTTTTTCACCAGTGAGGCCCATAATTTATTGAAAAGTTGCAATTGAAGTATATACAGACTAAAAAATATATCCTCTTGTCTGAACAGTACCATGTGTTATATTACACCTAATCGAGTCAAAACTCGATTAGGTGTTAACGGATAACAAATAACCCATAATTCCAGGTGGTACGTTTTTGTTCAAACGGGGTTAAAAAAAGGAAGGATATATATGAAACTTGCAGTCAGCGGTAAAGGAGGGGTTGGCAAAACAACATTTTCCGCCCTATTGATACGGACATTGAATGAACAGGGAAAACATGTGCTGGCAATCGACGCTGATCCGGATGCAAATCTTGCAGCAGCACTGGGTATTCCTGATGCTGACAAGATTGTACCCATTGCCGAGATGAAAGAGCTTGTTTTTGAAAGAACCGAGGCACAACCGGGAACCATCGGCGGTTTTTTTAAACTCAACCCTAAGGTGGATGATCTTCCTGATTCGCTGTCGGCGAAATTAGAGAATATCAAACTTATGCGGCTCGGCGGTGTTAAAAAAGGGGGCTCCGGATGCATATGCCCGGAAAGCACTCTTTTAAGAGCGCTGATGCTTCATATTGTTCTGGCAAGGGACGAAGTGGTGGTCATGGATATGGAAGCCGGAATCGAACATCTGGGCAGAGCCACGGCATCTGCAGTGGATAAACTTATTGTGGTTGTGGAACCGGGACGTCGAAGTATAGATACCGCAGGCCACATAAAAAAGCTGGCATCCGAGATCGGCTTAAAAAATATTTGTGTTGTCGGCAACAAAATCCGCAGTAAAAAAGATGAAGAATTTTTAAAAAAGCACATGAGCGGTTTTAAATTACTCGGTTTTATACCGTATGATGAAGCTTTGATAGAGGCTGATCTGGATGGTGTTTCACCTTTTGATGTGAATTCGACAACAAAAGCAGATGTCAAAGAGATGATTGCCAAACTTTGATGGCGTCGTAAAAAGTCCCATCTACTGCGTTGTAGTATTTTTTCAGACACTCGGTATACTACATGTATGGCCTCGTTCCTGAAAAAATACTACGTCTTGTATATGAACCTTTTGACTTAGCCATCTATAGTTGAATTCGTGACTTTTTACGAGACCGTCAACTTTAATGAATCGAAGAAAACGATACGTCTTTAAACCAAAACAGAGAAAAGGAAAATTCGGCTACAGATCTCGGGTTATTAAAATCAGACCCGGAGCTGATGCGGGCTTGAAAAAGGTTTTCTCCTCCATAGGAGTACCGGATAAAAAACCGTTTAAACCCGATCCGTTCCAGCTCAAAGCACTGCAGGCAATCGAATGTGCAGACTGCCTTGTCACCGTCCCTACAGGTGCCGGAAAGACCTGGATTGCACAACAGGCCATGGCCCGGGTCCATAGAAAGGGAGGGAGATCTTGGTATGCTTCCCCTTTGAAGGCTTTGAGCAATACAAAGTACAGTGAATTTTCAGAAATCTTCGGGGCGGAAAATGTCGGGATTTTAACCGGTGACAGAAAAGAGAATCCTGATGCGCCTGTTATCGTCGGGACCACCGAAATTCTGCGCAATCAGCTTTACGATGCAATGCATAAGGGGGTAACTCTTTCAACCGATTTAGTTATTCTTGACGAAGCACATTTTTTAGGAGATGAAGACAGAGGAGTGGTCTGGGAAGAGATTATGATATATCTTCCAGCAAGGATACCTCTCCTTTTGCTTTCGGCCACAATAGGCAATGCAAATATTATTGCAAAATGGCTTTCGTCAATTCGTTCAAAAGAATGTATTGTTGTTGAAGAAACAAAAAGGCCGGTGCCGCTTTATCCTTTGTTTTTTCATCCTTCAGGGACGATTTTCCCCCTTACTGACACTAAAAGTCCTAAAAAAAGCAGGCTTAATAAAAAAGTTTCTGATTATGTTAACAGCAATCGTCCTCCTCTTCTTGCCCCTCCACATAAGCTGCCCCCTTTTGGGGAGATCATGCGAGTTTTTAATAAATACCGTCTCCTGCCGGCTATATTTTTCCTTAAATCACGGGCAGATTGTGACCATGCGCTTGATCTGTGTGCGGACATCCCGACATTGGATGAAAATCGAAAGGCAAGGCGCAGCAAAATAATTGAAGAGCTTGCATCCCAAAGTCCTCATATTGCCAGACACCGCCAATTGTGGCACCTTGAACATCTGGCTGTGGGTTCTCATCACAGCGGGCAGTTGCCGGCATGGAAGCTGGTGCTTGAGACATTGATGACAGAAGGGCTTCTTGATGCTGTTTTTGCAACATCCACAGTTGCGGCGGGTGTAAATTTTCCTGCCAGAACAATCATTCTTCTTAATTCAGACAGGTTCAACGGCAGGGACTTTCTACCGCTCAGCCCCACTGAATTTCACCAGATGACCGGGCGGGCAGGACGAAGGGGAATGGACCATATAGGATTTGCAGTGACAGTTCCAGGAAAATTCATGGACATAAGGTTAACTGCAAAACTAATGGCGTCGCCTCCTTCTGATGTGGCCAGCCAGATCAAAATAAATTTTTCCATGGCCCTTAATCTGCTTTTGTCCCATACTCCCGACCAGATAGAAGATCTTCTTAAAAAATCTTTTGCAACCTATATGATCATCAAGGCAAGAAAAAAAAGGAGCACCTGTAAATCACTCATAGATGAACACAAGCGACTGTGGCGAGATTTTTTACACCATCTTAACTTTCTAAAAGATACCGGTTATGTAACGGAACAGGGGATACTGACGGCAGACGGGATATGGGCATCCCAGTTGAGGGTGGATCAGCCGCTTATGATAGCCCAAGGTTTCAGGCTCGGAATTTTCCCTGAATCTGATCCCGCACTCCTTGCCGCCGTGATAACATTATTTGTAAATGAGCGGGAATCGGATGACACTATTGAAAAGATGTTCAAGCCAAAAACGCTGTTGGCGACCTTTCGCAAAGTAAAAACAAGCCTGGAACCGTTTGCAAAGCAAATGACCGATCGAGGGTTTGAAGTCAGACCCCTGTTTTTACGGCCGGCTGCCACAATTTATGCCTGGGCCACTGGCCAGCCCTGGGAAAAGGTACTTTCCGTAGCCAATATGGAAGAAGGAGATCTTGCCATGCTGATTCTCCGGACCGCCGATAACTTAAGACATATCAGAACCCTTATGCGAGTTTTTCCTGAAGCTGCCGAAACATCTGCAAGGTCCATTGAGCTGATTATGAGGTATCCTGTGGTGATCGAGCATGACATTTGATGGCTTCGTAAAAAGATGATTACACATACACAAAATCTTACAGGCGACCGGACGATTCACCAGTTCATGGGCAAAGCCAGTAATATTTATATCATTGAGGATAACCGTCAAAAAGCTACATTTCTTGTTGACTGCGGTATGCCGTCTGACAAAGAAGGTCTGGTTGGGGCTTTGCGCTGTCTGCTTCCTTTAAAACGGGTTGTTTGTACCCATTTTCATGTGGATCATGTTTCAGGATGGACTTATCTAAAAGCAATTTTTAAAGAATGCGAAATCTGGTTTCACGAAAAGGCAAGACCGTTTGTAATAGGAGATAAGCGCATCCCGTTTCCATCTTATGATGATTATAACACCATAATCATACCGTGCATGAAAGAGTCAGGCTATTTCCCTGGTCCAGGTGATTTATTGATGGGCGGGTTGTATGGAACACCATTTAAAAAAGGTTTTCCTTTGGATCGAGTAGAATATTTTGCAAACGAGCAACCGGTACTGCCGGGTTTTAAAACCATACAGACCCCCGGACACAGACCCGACTCGGCATCCTTTTTTGATCGGGAAAGCGGAGTCCTTATTTCCGGAGATTTTCTGGTGGTCATGAACGGAAAGCTGACCAGCAACACTTTTGTGGCAAACAAAAAGGATCAAAAAGACTCCATTGACAAAATCAAGCGTCTGGCCGGTTTAAGGTTTATTTATCCGGGGCACGGAAAATGCGTGCCGTTTACCAGAGACCTTTGAAAAACGCCCTCTTTTGACCAATTACGACGCCTGCCCCGTGGAATGCTTGCCCAATGAAATGCAGCGCCTATTTCATCGGGGCACAGCCTATTCCTCTGGGGTCAGTCCCGAATTATCATCACAGCATGCTATTAATAAGGCAATGATTTTTCTGGTTGATAAAATATAAATTGTATGATATTAATAATTGCATAAGACAAAAATCAAATTGTTTTTCGCATTCATGCTAAATCTTATTAAATGAGGTCAATCATGCCTATTGTTACAACATCTAGCCGTGGACAGATCGTAATACCAAAAGAAATCCGGAAACAATTGCAGATCGTCCCCGGAAAGAAGCTTTCGATCAAGCTTGAAAATGATCATGTCCGTCTAACTCCGCTGCCTGATGATCCGGTAGATTATTTTTGCGGTATTTTTGAAGAAAAAGATTCTATAACCAAAGCGCTGATCGATCACAGGCGAAAGGACAAAATTCGTGAATCGAAAAAGATTACTGGATAGCTTTGCTCTGCTGGCTTATCTGAATAAAGAAGCAAATTTTGAAAGGGTCAAGCAAATTCTTGCGGTTGCCCAAAAGTCAGGAGACTTTGTTTTGATGAATGAAATCAATATCGGAGAAACATATTATATCCTTTTCAGAAAAAGGGGGGCGCAGCAGGCGGAATATTTTTTGGATACGATCCTTCCCGGGCTCCCCATCACCCTTGTTTCCAATAATTTCGAATCCGTCATCGAGGCAGCCCGGATAAAAGCAGAATATCCGCTTTCTTACAGCGATTGCTTTGCTGTGGCCAATGCTCGCCGTGAAAACGCAATGATTATGACAGGTGACCCTGAATTTAAAAATGTCGAGCATATTGTTGAGATCGAATGGCTTACCTGAATCCTGGTTAGTTCCTTAGTTGCAAATTTTGTGCTTTTTGTGGCAAAAAAATTTTGATCACACCACGAAGTACACGAAGGTTATATATTTTTTGCTTCTTTTCCTTCGTGATCTTCGTGGTAAAAATAAAACCGATCTTTTTTGGTTCTGGTTTATCCGGGTTAGGTAAAAGTGTTTTTATAAAT
>Ga0233409_10000090_pt1 | contig 13950 bp, 15 predicted proteins | sample Na_oxic_13_MG_FD_179871 | JGI IMG/M metagenome (GOLD analysis project Ga0233409, IMG submission 179871) | Seawater microbial communities from Saanich Inlet, British Columbia, Canada - Na_oxic_13_MG | ecosystem: Environmental > Aquatic > Marine > Inlet | place: Canada: British Columbia... | reverse complement strand
TGTGTTTCGTCAGTATTTTTTTGCTTGGCATGATGAGTCCTGCCAGTGGTCTGTACTGGATGGCTGGCGCGTTAACCTATCAGTCTGCCAATATCCTTTTTTTCGTTGTGCTTGGATTGATGGTTCAATTAGCCGTTCGACAAAAGGACTCGAAAAATTATTTCGGGTTGTTTGTTGTTTTGCTGCTGGTACTGGTCTTTGCCATCGGCACCAATGAGACCAGTATGCTTGCTTTAACCGGCCTGGCCTTATTGGGGGTTGTCGTCCACCTGCGCTCTGGCTGGATCATGTTAAAGCCATGGCTCGTTATACTCGTGGTTGCACTGCTTTGTTTCAGTGCCGTTTATTTTTCTCCCGGTAATGCAATACGTGCTGCAGACTTTCCGCTTCGGCATGATCTGCCTCGCTCGATAAACGGCAGTCTGTCCGTCGGTTTAAAGATACTGTGGCTCTGGGTTAGCAGCCCTGTACTGATCGTATCGAGTATTCTTGCGCCATTTGCCATAACAAGGCTGTACCTGCTGTCAGCAAGGCCGTTCGCGGTTTCGAAAACAGTGATTATCGTACTGCTGTTAGCGACATTTGCAATGCCTGTTTTGTTGCAGTTTCCGGCTTGGTGGTCCATGGGCGGCTGGCCGCCGGCACGCACGGTAGATGCTATCTATTTTCTGTTTCTTATCGGCTGGTACTTGAGTATTGGTGCTTTCACGGTACATTATTTACGCAAGGGTAGATGGCGCCTGGTTGTGCAACCGTACAGGCCTGGTGCTGCTATTACTCTATTGCTTTTGACGGGGTTGTTCACTGTTGCGGCTTTAGAGAGTCGGGCTTACCAACTTGCAAAAACCGATCTGTTTCATCAGGCTCGGCCATACCATGAATACCTGAATCAGCGTTATGAAATAATTGAACAGGCGATAACAAATGACCAGTCTTACCTTGTTGTCCCGGATTTTCAGCAGGAATATCCGCGTAGTATTTATTTTAACGACATCATGCATAACCCGGATCATTGGCGCAACGCCTGTTATGCTGATTATTTTGGGCTGGAAAAAATTAAAAGAAAAAAAGCGAAGAAGTACGGGTCGAAATGAATTAATAAAATCACTTAATCAGAGTTGCCCCGGGTAAAAACAGGTCTTCTCATTTGTCACCGCGTCCTTTTTTCTTATAATGGAACCATAAACATCGTTGCTTCAGAGAGTATCAGGAGACATGTTATGAAAGATGATTTTGCACCCCGTGGCACGATTACGTTGCCACCGAACACCAGGGTCACCCATCCTGATGAATTGCCCGAGCTTGTTCATTTTGATGATCCGGCGGTGACCGTATTCACCGATTTCACCAGGGAGCATCCAGTCACGATCAAACCTGATGCCAGCATCGACCATGCGCTGGAACAGATGAAGCATTCGGGTCTCTGCGTGTTGCTGGTCATCGATGAGGACAAGCGCCTGCTGGGCGAGATCATCGCCGATGATATCATGGGTGATAAACCGGTCCGCTTAACTGAATCCACAGGTATGGATCATAGTGAGATCACCGTTAATATGATGATGATACCCAGGGAGGAGGTTCGGGTGCTGGAAATCGAACATCTGCGCAATGCTTGCGTCGGCCATATTATTGCAACCCTGCATGCGCTCGAGAGCAGGTACGTGCTGGTTATCGAAAATGGCAGCATCCGTGGCCTGTACGCGGCGGGCCCGATCAGCCGGCAACTGGGGCGCAACATCATGGACGAGGAAGTGCCAGCACATTCTCTCGCTGAAATGGTGCACAGCCTCGGTTGAAATCAGGCTTGTTTCATGTCTGAATAACTGCTTGAGATATCTTATTGTCTATTAAGACTAAATATTTGTGTTTAGTTGCTAACTTTAAAATTATCCAGAAATTCAACGACAGCATCCCAGTAGGCCTGACTGTCAGCATATTTCTTCCACAATGCTTTTGAACCATGTTTGCCGGCCGTTTCAGGTATGAAACTTTGCCGGTGTGCGGCATCAATAACATCGTAGATAGGCGCCCAGTCACTGGCTTCATTTTTTGATGAGGTGATAAATGCCGGTGCCTTAATGTTTTTCGCTGAGTCGCGTATCCATGTTTTGCTTTTGCCGACATGAGCAAAATACTCACCTGGTGAAAACGCTAAGACACCATCGACTAGCTCAGGATGATCCCCAGCCACTTTGAGTACCAGTGCTGCTGAATAAGAACTGCCCCAGGCGATGATATTGCTGTGGCTGTGTTGTTTGTTTGCATACTGTAAAGCGGCAATGATATCGGGCAGTGCATCCGCATAACTTGTCGCCAGCCCCGCTTTGCCTGCGCGTATTGCCGTTTCGTTGTCCTTGCCCCTGGAATATTCGCCTGAGCGCAAGTCAACGGCGATGCAGTTGAAACCAAGTTTGTTTAGCCGTGGTGCAATTTCATTGTATTCGCCTCGGCTCGAGCCGGCCTGATGGAATAATACTATTAGTGGCGTTGTGTTTGAGCTGTGTGGTGTATAACGGTCAGCAGTTATTAATAAATCATCAGATGATTTGAAGTTTATGCTGTGTTCATCTGATGCTATAGACAGGGCGGCGCTCAGCATCAGTATGCAAGTGGTTAAGAATTTTTTTAACAGCATGATTTTGCTCCCTCCCATCTACGGGCGGTAATATGCTTTTGAACGTGCCGCTATTCTAATAGCTATAGTCTTATCTATGCTTCTTTAGCTGGCCGACTATCTTTGGGAAATTTTCTGGCCACACCGGTAGCGATCGCTGCTTTCGATACTGCGCGAGGAATGGTGTCTATAAGGCGCGGATCTAAAGGTTTGGGGATAATGTAATCCGGCCCGAATACCATCGTGTCAAGATCATAAGCATCCAGTACATCCTGTGGTACTGGTTCGTGAGTAAGTTTTGAAAGTGCATGCACCGCTGCGATCTGCATTTCCTGGTTGATGCAGCTCGCGCGTACATCGAGTGCGCCTTTGAAGATGTAAGGGAAGCCTAAAACATTATTAACCTGGTTCGGATAGTCGCTGCGTCCGGTTCCCATGATCAGGTCATCGCGTGTTATATGCGCCAGTTCGGGAAGGATTTCAGGGTCAGGATTTGATAATGCAAATACCACCGGGCGTGGCGCCATGGTGGCAAGCATGGCGGGTGATAATAAATCAGGGCCGGAGACACCAATAAAGACATCAGCGCCGTCCATTGCGTCGGCAAGTGTGCGTTTGTCAGTATGTACGGCAAAGGCTTTTTTGTATTTGTTTAAGTCGGTGCGCTCACTTTGAATGATGCCATTGCGATCAATCATGAATAATTTTTCAGGGTCAGCACCCAAGCCCTGTAACAGCCTCATCGAAGCGATGCCGGCGGCGCCTGCGCCTAAACAGACGACGCGAACATCTTCGATTTTTTTGTGCTGCAGTTCCAGAGCATTTTCTAAAGCAGCGGCAATAATGATGGCGGTGCCGTGCTGGTCATCATGGAATACCGGGATGTCCAGTTGCTCGATTAATGCTTCTTCAATATCAAAACACGCGGGTGCTGCAATATCTTCCAGGTTGATGCCGCCAAAAGTAGGGGCAATATTTTTGACTGTTTTAATGAAATCTTCAGTGGAGTCGGCTTTGACTTCGATATCGAACACATCGATATCTGCGAAGGCTTTAAATAAAACGCCTTTGCCTTCCATCACTGGTTTGCCGGCAAGCGCGCCAATATTGCCCAGGCCAAGCACTGCGGTGCCGTCAGTTATTACTGCCACCAGGTTGCCTTTGGCGGTGTAGTCATAAGCGGTTTCTTCATCACGATGGATCGCACGGCATGGTTCGGCTACGCCCGGTGTGTATGCCAGAGAAAGATCAAGCTGGGTCTTACAGGGTTTGGTGATCTCGATGGCGATTTTCCCCGGTTTCGGGTTTGCGTGATAATCCAGAGCTTGTTTTTTGAAACGTTGAGGCATGGCAATAGTGTGTGATTGATATCGGATGAAGATAAATGGGCGACTATACTAGCATTTTTATACGCTAATTTCGAGTGCCTAGTCGTCTCGATAGCCGTGTTATGGGTTAAAAATCAGAGGCTTATATGTTATGTGATCTAGCTGCAGGCAAACGCGGTTGCTAATTGGATGGATGAGGGATGGCGAATGCGTATGTAATAAGGCCGGGTTGCCGGCGTGGCTTTTTTACTTTTATTGAGCCAGCCGCGGACGACAATCTTTTGATTTAACATCTTGTGAATGGTTTTGATGTCAAACAGTGACTGATTGTCCGGCCGAATACCGATCGTGAGCTTATCGTCCAGATTGAGCCAGATGCCTTTTTTGTTGATATTGATATTTTTCAGTTTGCCTTTGACCAGTTGAAACCCGATGTGTGTATCGTTGAGCTTTTTAGCGGCGAGAAGCTTTGTTTTTTTCCATAAGCCAGCCTTATTACAACGTGCTTTGCGTTCCTGTTGCTGATAACACGTGGAGAATTGTGCATTGGGCGGGAAAGTGATGGCGCGGGCATAACCTTGTGTTAATAATGTCGCCTGAATATTATCACCATCGTCGGTAAAACCGTGGGCAAGAAGCCGTTCATAGCGGTCATATTTTTCTTCACCGTAAATCAGGGAGATCGATTTTTTGTCTTTAAACAGCGCTTTCAGGGCATTGGTGGCCTCTGCAGCAAAGGGCTCGGCGGCGTTATTGCCATGCGCGACTTCAGGGGTATTGATACCGATCAACCTGACTTTTCGACCGTCCTTAAGGTGCAGGGTGTCGCCATCATGTATGTATTTTATGCTGGTTGTTTCATCATAATTTGCTGCCGGGCATGCCGTATCGGCCCATGCTGGGGCGCTTATGGCAGAAAGGCCCGCAAAAAAGCACATGCATAACCACATCGCCGTCCTGGCTCTTTGCGATATACCGTTCATCCATGGACATAGCCGCATCGCCGTCCTGGCTCCTTGCGTCATACCGTCCATCCCTGGACATAGCCGCACCGCCGTCCTGGCTCTTTGCGTCATACCGTCCATCCCTGGACATAAAAAAAGACGCTTTAAAGCGTCTTTTTTAGTAAACAGCATTTGGTAGAACAACTTAAGATTTGTTACCAAAACGTTTGTTGAATTTATCGATCTGACCGGCAGAGTCAAGAATCTTCTGTTTGCCGGTATAAAACGGGTGGCACTCAGAGCAGACATCAATCGTCATATCGTCTTTGCCGTATGTAGAACGGGTGGTAAAGGCATTGCCACAACTGCATTTTACGTTTACATCGGTGTATTTAGGATGGATATCAGCTTTCATGTCGGTGTTACTCTTTGTGTTTGCTCGTAATTAAATAAAGCCCGCAATGCCGCGTATTGACAGTTAAGGCTAAAAAACAGGGGGTGAATTCTACCTGTAACTGCTAACTGAGGCAAGTTCTTATTCGACGCAGCTAATAACCGTATTTTACAGCCAATATGCTGAAATTCGACGCTTGCTGGTCCATACTCATTAACAATTACTCTAGTCAGCAACCGGTTTAGCTCAGGGAAATAACATGAAACTGAAAATCTTAGCGATGTTAGTCACTTTAGGGATACTGTCTGTCACCCCAATGATTTACATGGGGAAATTTGATCCGATGTCGTTTTTAAGCTCTGGGCTGGACAGTGGCGGGTCTGGATTTGCGAAATTAAAGGCCAAGGCACCGAAAAACCTCTCCAGCGTGGTGACCGATGAAAGAGTGCAGGTTTACAAATGGCGTGATGAAAACGGTGTGATGCAGTTTAGTAATACGCCACCACCAACTGTCAGTGATGCGGAAAAAATCGTGTTGGATCCGAACAGCAACCTGGTACAGGCAGTAAAAGTACCAGAAAAAGAACAGCCAAATGAAGTGGCGCAAATGAAAACGCCCAGCCCTTATTCTGTTAAAGGTATGAAAAAAGTGATGGATGATGCAAAGGGTGTTGAGGGTTTGCTGCAACAGCGGCATGAAGATCAGCAGAAGATGTTAGATAATCATTAACAGGAATAGCATGGCCATTAATAACTCGAAGAAGGTTTCTATGAGAACACTAAAAATTTTAAGCATAGCTGTTTTTGTCTATTTTCTGGGTGCATGTGGCGATGCTGAATCACCGGTAACTGAGAGCACTGCTGCTGAAGCGCAGGAAAATACATTGGACACTGGCAAACCGAACCCGCATACGGTGCGGGGCATGAAAAATGCGATGGATGATGCTAAAGGTGTGGAAGATTTGCTGCAGCAGCGACATGACGAGCAGCGTAAAGAAATAGATAGTTTATAAGAGTATTTTATTTTTAAATGAGTTTCTCCAGAACCTCGTTTAAAAACAAAAACCCTTTGTCTGTGGTGGCTATCTTGTTTTTATCACAGACGAGTAGAGATGCATCAATATTTTTAACGGCATGTTTTAGTGTCTTGTAATCCAGCCCTGTATGTTTTTCAAAAGTTTTAATGTCACTACCAGCTTTTAGACGTAAAGCATTAAGTAAAAATTCAAATACGATATCCTGCTGACTGAGTACCTGCTGGCCTGAAGATGATTCATTACACAGTGCCTGTTTAATATACTGCTGTGGCTGCCGGTGCTTCCATCGTCGAGTAATTGTAATATTTTTGGTGCCTTTGCTTTTCTCAGTAATTTTTCCATGGGCGCCAGCACCGATACCAATATAGTCACCAAACAACCAGTAATTTAAATTATGTGAACATTGTTTGCCGGTTTTTGAATATGCAGATATTTCATATTGTTTGTAACGGTTTTCTGAAAGTAGCTTTTGGCAATGTGTTTGCATTTCCCATACCAAGTCATTTTCAGGTAGCACAGGTGTGTGTTTATGAAAATAAGTATTTTCTTCGATGGTGAGCTGGTAGTGTGAAATGTGTGGCACGTTAAATTCACAGGCGGTTTTTATGTCATCAATCGCCTGTTGTATAGATTGCACTGGCAGGCCAAACATTAGATCCAGGTTGATGTTATTAAAACCTGCATTTTTTGCTGTTTCAATTGCCGTTAGCGCCTGTTTTTTATCATGGATGCGTCCGAGTGTTTTTAGGTGCATATCGTTAAAACTTTGTATGCCAATCGATAGACGATTTACTCCAGCTGTTTTATAGTCATTAAATTTTTCCTGTTCAAATGTGCCGGGGTTTGCTTCCAGTGTGATTTCAATGGTTTCAAATTTAAAAAGCTTTTGAGCGTGTTCAATTATTTTATTTATCGAGTCTGCTGAAAACAAACTGGGCGTGCCGCCGCCAAAAAAAATGCTGCTTAATGTACGCTGCTGGCTGTGTTTATATTCGTCATCAAGATCAGCCAGCAATGCTTCAACATATTTTTTCTCATCGAAAGCCTCATTTTTTTCATGCGAATTAAAATCACAGTAGGGGCACTTTTTTACACACCAGGGAATGTGTACGTAAAGGCTTAAAGGAATGTTGTTTTGCACGGTTGAATACGGGTGAATATAAGGGGCGTAAAAAAAGAGGCATAACCATAGCAGTTATGCCTCTCACAATGTAGTCTGAAAACAGCCAGGCAATTGCTAGACCTGATGAGGGTAAGTGCTACTTACAGGCCACATTGCTTGTTGCTCCTATTAGCAAGTCATTACAGGTACATAAAAATCTATTTATTAATGACAGTGCTGTAAATCATGTATGCTGCCGATGTTGGTCACATCGGTGAAACCAAGAGAAGCCAGTATTCTTTCCGCGATAACTGCACGACCACCAGAGTGGCAATAAATTAATACAGGCGTATCTTTTTCCATATACTCATGTGCCAGTACCGGCAAGATGTCTAATGGAATATTTATAGCATCAGGCAGGCAACCAGCCTTGAACTCATCAGTCGTACTAACGTCGAACAAGGTGGCGCCGGCTTCTAATGTTTGGCGAATTTTGTCACATTTTAAACTGCTCATAGCGTTAATTGTTGTCATCTTCCTGGCTGCATTCTGCAGGCAACGAGAGACCAATAACGACGACCGACATTATTGCTACAACAGCTATAATTGAATAGGTCATTGCATCTAAAATCATCACAATACTCCTCAAAAGTTAATAAATATTAATACTATATATTAGTATAACTGAATATTATAAAGTTCATAGTTATTTGCCAATGATGATTGTCAAATTTTCGACATTTTATAAAAGACACCGCCAGAATAGGCTTTAAGCTAGTTTTGCTTATGATGGAAATCGATAAATCAATAACTTACAACTGCTTTAGATGATGATTAATTAATAATATAAGCAATTATTTGATTTGAATCAACTTTCTGCTGGCAGTTCGACCGGGTTTCGTATCAGGTAGATGATGAGAATAATGGCAGGAATGCCAATTAAAGCGGTATAGATGAAAAACGGGACAAAACCCAAAGCATCGACAATCTCGCCGGAAAAACCACCAAGAAACTTGGCAGGTAACAGCATCAGGGAGCTGAACAAGGCGTATTGAGTAGCAGTATATGCGCGGTTGGTCAGGCCGGACAGGTAGGCGATAAATGCAGAACCGGCAAGACCGCCGCTCAGGTTGTCGGCACCAATGACCACAGAGAGGTAAAGTGTGTTTGCCGGCAGTATGGCGAGTAGCGCAAACAGCAGGTTGGTGATCATGACCAGAAAAGCGCCAAGCAATAATATGGGCATTACGCCATAACGAATCACCAGCATGCCGCCAAATATAGCTCCCATAATGGTAATGATCGGGCCGATGGTTTTGGTCACCAGGCCGATCTGTAGATCACTGTAACCAATATCAACATAGAGCGGATTCGCCATAATACCCATGGTGATATCGCTGATACGAAACAGCCCGATAAACAATAAAATAATCAGTGCATATTTGCCGTTACGTATAAAAAAGTCGGTGAAAGGGCAGATGACCGCGCCGGTAAACCAGGCATAAATGTCTCGCAGGCTTTTAGGCAGGTGTGCCGACCTTTCCAGAAATTGAATAACTTTTTCTTCCTGTTTCCATGTGTTACGTGAGATGACATGTTCAGGTTCAGAGATTAATAAGGTTGTAATGATGCCTATCGTCATAAACATGGCGAGCACGGTATAGGCTAAAGACCATGAATAGTAATGCGCGATAGTAAAGGCGCCGCCACCGGCCAGCAACATGCCCAAACGGTAGCCGGTCTGATATGTGGCAGCCATCGCGCCCTGTGATTCTATCGGCATGGCTTCGATGCGCCAGGCATCGATAGCGATGTCCTGTGTGGCGGATGAAAAAGCAACTAACAAGGCAGAATAAACAAGAATAGCCAGCTGCGCGTGAGGGTTGCTGGCTGCCATTAAAAGCAATCCCGAGATGATGCCGATCTGTGCGAGCAGCATCCAGCTGCGGCGCTGGCCAAAAACAGGGTTGAGTAAAGGCAGTTTCAGGTGGTCTACCAGGGGTGACCAGGTGAATTTCAGGCCGTACAGCAAAGCAACCCAGCTGATGTGGCCGATGGTGCTCTTGTCGATACCTTCGCGAGCCAGCCAGCCGGACAATGTGCCAAAAACCAGCAACAGGGGAAGACCGGCAGAAAAGCCAAGAAACAACATCGCTAATACGCGAGGCTGGCGATAGACGATTAACGCTTCAAACCAGCTTTTGTGTTTTATGGCCTTGTTTTTACCGGTGTGGCTCATTTAAGTGTGTAGTCGTAATCGATAATCAAAGGTGAGTGGTCCGAAAAGCGTTCATCTTTGTAGATGTCAGAGGCCTTCACCAATGGTGCCAGTTTTGGTGTGATCACCTGGTAATCGATACGCCACCCGGTATTGTTTGCCCAGGCCTGTCCGCGATTAGACCACCAGGTATATTGATCCGGTAACTGGTTAACAACGCGAAAGGCATCAACAAAACCAATCTCATCAAACAGGGTGTCCATCCATGCGCGTTCTTCAGGCAGGAAGCCGGAGTTTTTCTGGTTGCCTTTCCAGTTTTTAATATCGATTTTTTTATGTGCGATATTCCAGTCACCGCAGATAATAAATTCCCGCCGTTTGCGGCGCAGTGCCTGCAGATAACCCATAAAACGTTCCATGAAATCAAATTTTACATCCTGACGTTCTTCGCTGGCAGAACCGGAGTGCATATAAAGCGAGATAACACTGAGCTTTTCAAACTGAAATTCGATGAAGCGGCCTTCGATATCGATATCGTGCCAGCCAATGCCCTTGGTGACTTTTTTGGGTTTCACTTTACTGTAGATGGCAACACCGCTGTAGCCCTTTTTTTCAGCATCGTGGTATTGGCAAAAGTAATCTACAGGACAAAATTGCGGATCAGTGAGCTGGTGTTCCTGTGCTTTTGTTTCCTGTATGCAGATTACGTCAGCATCGACTTTTTTAAGCCAGTCAAAAAAACCTTTTTTCGCAGCGGCACGGATACCGTTGGTGTTTGCAGAGATTATACGCATCATTGTTCTTCTTATTATGTAGCTGTCTATGATACCTGAAATTTTTATATGTGGTCGTGATGACAAATAAAAATAACGTATACTTCGTGTATAGCAATTCAGGTGAGATATGCAGGAAAACAAAAAACGGTTTATCGAGTTAGCCATCAAGTACCAGGTGCTTCGCTTTGGCGAGTTCACGCTTAAATCAGGACGTATCAGTCCGTATTTCTTTAATGCCGGATTATTTAATAGTGGTTATGCGCTGGCTGAATTAGGCAGTTGTTACGCTCAGGCTATTATTGAAAACAAGATAGATTATGATGTTCTATTCGGCCCGGCATACAAAGGCATTCCACTGGTAGCAGCCATCGCTTACGCACTTTCAGTCAATCATGATATCGATAAAGCCTACGCCTTCAATCGCAAAGAAGCGAAAAGTCACGGCGAAGGTGGTTCCATCGTCGGTGCAGAATTAAGCGGCAATGTGTTGATCGTCGATGATGTGATCACCGCGGGTACGGCTATCCGTGAAGCAGTGGATATCATCCAGGCGGAAGGTGCGACTACCTCGGCAGTTTTGATCGCGCTGGACCGGCAGGAAAAAGGCAAGTCTGAGTTATCGGCGATTCAGGAAGTGAACCGGGATTATGGAATCGATGTGTTTAGTATCATCACCATGGCGGATCTGATTGACTACCTGGCGACGGATGACTCGTTTGCTGAGCATCTTGATGCGATGCGGGCATATCGCAGTGAGTACGGTATCTGATTTTTAGTATCAATGAAAAAATTTCTTAAGCAGTTATTCGCAGGCCTGTCTATCGTCCTTTATGTTGCTATCACGACGGCATATGCATCAGATGACAGTGCTGGATCATCGTCAGAGGCGAGTGCCGAGCTCCATCATAGCATTCCATTTTTAACGCTGCGCAACAAAACCGGCAGCGATGAAGCTTCGGATTTTTTTGGCGGTGAGCGTGATATTCTGCGTGCTGGTTACTGTGATGTCTCCCGTACACAATTGCAGACATTAAAGTCCATCGCGGATAATGTGCCGTTTTATGTGCCGGAAGACATCCTGCAGCTTGATGCTGTCCGTGAATCGTCAGTTGATGATTTCTGGACAGATTTTGAGAAAAGTGCAAAGGGGCTTCCGCCGACTTTGTACACTCACGGTTTTTATGTCAGTTTTGAGAGAGGCTGCAGAAGAGCCTCAGATTTTAAACGGTCGCTTGACCTGGCCGGACGTTTTGTACTTTTCAGCTGGCCGTCTGATGGAGTAATCGTAAACTATACGCACGATGAGGCAGACCTGTACTGGAGCGTGGATCAGTTACAGGAAGTGCTGAGCTTCATGGTCGAGCGTTTTGGTACAGGCAAAATTAATGTTGCTGCACACAGTCTTGGCACTCGCGGTGTGATGCTGGCGCTCGTCAGGATGGCCAAAGCAGAGCATGTTGGAAAACTCGCAGGTCAACCATTGATAAACCAGGTCGTACTGATCGCTCCCGATATCGATGCGGGCATATTCAAACAGTATCTGCCGCATATAAAATCACTGGCGAAAAATATCACTGTCTATGTGTCGGAGCATGACAGTCCACTGGCGCTTTCGATGCAGGTTCACGGTTATCCGCGCCTGGGTGAGCCCGGTTCACATCTTGATGGAATGGACGGAATAGAAATTATCGAGGTCTCCGATGTGCCGGTACAATATCCTTCCGGTCATCTTTATCACCTGTACAATGACAGGGTAGCCGCCGACCTTTATCAACTTTTAAATAAAAATAAAGCAGCAGCAGAGCGTAGCAACCTCAAACAGACAGGTAAAAATTACTGGCGTATGCAGCCAGCGATAGTTGATGCCCCGGCAGCTATAGATAAGTCAGCAGACGGACGATAATCTGATATCACGCTGAATTATCACAAAACACTAAAATGAAACCCACCTTACTATCTCATTTTAAACGTTACAGCATGAAGATACTGCATGCTTTATTGTTTGCTTCGCTGGGTGCGGTACTGAGTGCTGTTGTCGTCTTTATCTATCTGATGGACAGCCGTCCCGACCTGTACCCCTGGCACACCGTTGAGCTGGACGAGGAATATAGCGTAGAAAAACAGGATGAAATAACGTCGTTTGATGATTACCTTAGACTTGAAGACAAACTGTTTGAACAGTTGCAAATAGAGATTTACAGCGCAGCATTAACGATGCCCAAAAGTCAGCTCAACCGTTTTGATAAAAATTCTCTGGCTGATCCGACACACTATCAAAAAAACTGGAACCGCAGTTTCATCATGACGCCGACACAACCTAAGGGTGGCGTTCTATTGCTGCATGGGCTTTCAGATTCACCTTACAGTCTGAGAGCACTGGCAACAGATCTGTATCAGCAGGGTTATTATGTGCTCGGTCTGCGTATGCCCGGTCACGGCACCGCGCCATCAGGCCTGGTTCATGCCAGCTGGCAGGATATGGCGGCAGCGGTAAAGCTTGCGGTAAATCATGTCAACGAAAAAGTTGGTTCGCAGAAACCGCTATACCTGCTCGGTTATTCTATGGGGGCTGCGCAAGCCGTCAACTATTCTCTGGATGCTCTGCAAGATAAAAATCTGCGCCATGCCGATGCCATGGTCTTAATTTCACCGGCCATCGGAGTGTCCGCAATTGCTGCGTTGGCCGTATGGCAGGCGCGGTTGTCAGTTATATCCGGAATGGAGAAACTGGCATGGAACTCTATAGGTCCCGAATATGATCCCTATAAGTACACCTCTTTTGCGGTAAATGCCGGTGATCTGATGTATCGCCTGACATTAGAAATTGACCGTAAAATAGCGGCATTGAATGCATCGAGCGGAACGGCAGAATTTCCGAGAACGCTTGCGCTGATGTCACTGGTCGACGCGACTGTATCGACGCATGCTGTTGTTACGCACCAGTTTGATAGACTGGAGAACATCGGCAATGAGCTCGTGCTGTTTGATATCAACCGCCACGAGGCTTTCACCATCTTTCTCAAATATGACCCTGTCGTGGAATACCGTGCCCTGCTGAAGCGCAGTCGGCTGAATTTTGATCTGACATATTTTACTAACACAGCAGCAGATTCAGACTCAGTGCTGGTGCATCGATGGTTCCGTGTTGATGGCAGTCATGTCACCGAGCCAACTGATATGGTCTGGCCAGACCATGTCTATTCGTTATCGCACGTGGCGCTGCCGTTCCCGCCGGAAGATTCACTCTATGGTTCCGAGCCGGAAGAGAGCGAAGGTCTGCACATAGGTTTGCTGGAAACAAAAGGTGAAAGAGGTGTTCTTAATATTCATGCCAGTGATATGTTGCGCCTGCGTTACAATCCTTTTTATTCAAACATGCAGAAGCAGATAATGGACTTCCTTAATGCGGCGCCGGTTTATTGAAGGTGTCTTTTATTGATTCCTTGTTTTTAATATTTACGATTGATTTTTAGTTAGGCATTGCGGTATTCGCACCGCGGGCGAGGCACTTTTTTGCTACAGCCCAAAAAAGTACCC
>Ga0233409_10000089_pt1 | contig 13994 bp, 14 predicted proteins | sample Na_oxic_13_MG_FD_179871 | JGI IMG/M metagenome (GOLD analysis project Ga0233409, IMG submission 179871) | Seawater microbial communities from Saanich Inlet, British Columbia, Canada - Na_oxic_13_MG | ecosystem: Environmental > Aquatic > Marine > Inlet | place: Canada: British Columbia... | reverse complement strand
ATTTCTTCATCATTTCTCCTCTAATTAATTGAGTATTTAGTTTTAATCTAATAATCAGTGTAAATTTAATAAATGGGTAAGAAAAATGCTACAAGCAGAATCTTTTTTGTTTTAACGCAAAACAACGTATCTCTAATAAATATCTTTAAGTAAATCGTTATATTCTATTATTTCCCTTGACTTTATGAAAATCAAGAGCTAATATTTAGTTAGAAAATACATCTTTTTTTATGTTTATTGTCTAATTAAAATTTGAAACATTCTTAATCCAATATTCGTCAGAAAAAATGATCATATTCAGAATAATCATGCAAAAAAGCTTTTTCCTTTTTCTCACCTCATTATTGCTAATTAATGCTGCAATTTTTCCACAATCGATATCCGAAAAATTTAGCCGCGCAATGAATGCATATAATAACAACTATTATGCTGATGCCCAGAAAATGTTTGAAGATATTTTTACAGATTATGGAATTGAAGATGAATTGTATACCGCAGCAAGGTATTACTCGGCTGATGCGCTTTTGAAAATGGGAAAGAAAGATGAAGCCGCAACCGGGTTTGAATTTATTGTAAACAATATTATCTGGTCCAACTTCAGGGAAGAATCTCTTTACAATCTTGGCTTAATTTATATTGATCAGGAAAAATATTCTAAGAGCAGGGCAAGGTTAATCAAACTGCTCGATGAATATGAACAGAGTGAATATACCGGCACTGCATTTTACTGGATTGGAGAATCTTATTCCCGGCAGAACCGTCTTCAGGATGCAATAGATTTTTTAGAACGAGCTGTCAATGATTCAAAAAATAGTAGCTTTAAAGATTATTCCATTTATACGCTTGCAACGGTTTACGAAAAAACTGAAGATTACGAAAATGCTGTAAAATATTACGATCAGCTTTTATCTTACTATCCGGGAAGCAAACTTGCAGTTCCTGCACATATTAGAATTGGTATCTGCTATTTTTATCTTAAAGATTATCAATCTTCAATCCTGGAATTAAATAATCCTGTTCTTTCAAACCTGCCGGAAGATCTTTACTCTGAAGGATTGTACCTGCTGGCAAATTCACATTATAGAGTACAGGAATATGAAAATGCTGAAAAAACCTATTCAGAAGTAATCGAAAAATTTCCTAGCTCAAAAATAATTAGAGATGCACGTTACGGTTTGGCATGGTCATATTTTCAACAGAAGAAATTTAATGAAGCTTATACAGTTTTCAATTACCTCTCTGATGGTGAAGATAGCATTGCTGTGGAATCATTCATCTGGAAAGGTGAAGCAAAAAGATATGATAACAAACAGGGTGAGGCACTCCTTATTTACAGGGCGTTCCTGCAAAAATTTCCAACAAGTAAATCTGTATCGCACGTAGAATACCTGATAGGGTTAACTTATTTTGACCAGGAGAATTATACTGTGGCGGATAAGTTTCTTATCAATGCAACTTCTTCTGAAGATGAAATGGTTAGAGCAAAAGCATTTATGATTTTAGGAGAGATGGAACTAAACAATAAAAAATTTATTAAAGCAAAACAATATCTTAAACCGGCTTTAATTCTAAAAAATAAAACACTCGATATTTATAAACGCTCTTCCCTGGCTTTAGGTATTGCGCTCTATTTTCTAGGAGAAAATGAAGAGGCAGCAAACCACTTATTAGAGATTGAACAGATTGATGCAAGCTTTGAACAGGAGAGGATTAACTTTTACCTGGCTGAAAATTATTTTACTCTAAAAAATTTTCAGGAAGCTTTAAGAAGATATACGCTTGTTAATACGCAGGATGCTGACATTGCAAAACAAACACTTTATGGAAAAGCATATTGCTATTTTAATCTTGGAGATTATCAAAGCGCAGCGTACCAGTTCAACGAGTTTTTGGAAAGGTATCCGGGTGATAATCACCAGCTTGATGTAAAGCTAAGACTTGCAGACAGCTACTTTGGAAGTAAAAACTTTGTAGCTTCCAGCAGAGTTTATAAAGAGATGTATGCTTCCTCTAACAAGGCAATGGACGATCCTTATACGAACTACCAGTATGCTCAGGCATTGTATAAATCAGGTGAAACCAGTTCAGCAATAAAAGAGTTTGCAAATCTTCAGAAGAAATTTCCATCATCTAAATATGCAGAAAATTCCCTTTACACAGTTGGGTGGATACATTTCCAGGAAGGTGAATTCTCAACTTCTATCGATGAATACAGAAATGTATTAAGTATTTATAAAAACTCATCACTGGCTCCAATAATTTACTATTCAATAGGAGATGCATTTTTTAACCGGGGTAAGTATGATTCTGCAATTGTTAACTACCAAATGGTTCTCACAAAGTATCCATCATCCGAATATGTGTTTGATGCTGTAAATGGAATTCAGTACAGTTATGTTGCTATGGGAAAGTCGGAAAGAGCAGTTCAGCTTATTGATCAGTTTACTACGCGGAATCCTAACCTAAAATTTTCTGACCAGATCTTCTTTAAGAAAGGTGAATTGTTTTACAGCCAGCGGGATTATGAAAACGCAAAAATCAGTTATCTTGAATTTGCTGCAAAATATCCAAAAAGCAGTTTTGTTCCTGAAGCTTACTACTGGATTGGTAAAAGTGCAGAGAATCTTGGAGAGAATGAAGAAGCAGTATTTCATTTTAACAAAGTGTTTGAAAATTATCCTGAATCAGAATCTGCAGCAGCAGCTGTATTGGAAATAGGAAAAATTCAAAATGCTTTAGGAAATTACCAGGCAACGATTGATCTGTTTACAAATGCGGAATCTCAACTTAAAGGTTCGCCCCGCATGCCCGAAATTCTTTTTAACAAAGGAATGACATACATAGTTATGGATAACATGCAGTTGGCTTACGAAGTTTTTGATGAGCTGGTTATGTATTACCGAACCACCTTATTTGCAGATAAGGCGAAATTTGAATTGGGACTAATAGACCTGGCTGTTGGAAGATACGAGAAAGCAGATGCATTTTTCTCCGATCTTTCCAGCACAAGAACGGATGACCTTGGTGCAAAATCTCAATACTATTATGGATTATCACTTTTTGACCAGGAAAAATTCACCCAATCTATTTCTGCGCTGGTTAGAGTTCGTACTGTTTTTTCTAATTACGATGAATGGCTTACAAGATCTTACTTATTGTTAGGCGATTGTTATGTTAAGCTTGGTGATAAACGCAAAGCTGAAGAAATGTACAGAACCGTTATCAGCAAGCACCGCAGCGATCCGTTTGGTGAAGAAGCACGACAAAAACTAAGGAATTTATGATGATTAATAAATCAATATTTTTTCTTCTGATATTTTTTGTTACAGCGTTTTCGCAGGATGATAAAAATCCAAATGTAGAACTGCCTGACTTTGTAATTACAGGTAATGATGTAATTTCGGTTAGAAGAGTTGAAAAAATGAAACCGGGTTTTGTTGGCACAGTTACCAAAGAATTTATCAATCCTGTTTTTGCACCTGATGAGTTAGAACTCGCAGTATTATCAAACCCGCTTGAAGAAGATCTAAATTTGCTGGATTCATCTAATTATTACAAAGGTAGGCTCACATTGGAAGCTGGAATATATACATTACCTGCAGGCGAATTGAATTATGCGTATCCTTTTACACGCGGAAAGATACATGGAAGGATGAAAGGTAATAACCAGCGTTCTTATATTGATAACAGCGGAAAAGTTTATTATGAAGGTGCGGTGGACATTGAATATTCTCTTTCTACTGAAGATAATATTTTACCGGGAACTAAATTTAGTTTAAATGGTGAACATGGGGTAACTTCTTATAATTTTTTTGGTTCAAATAACCCGGAAAGAGAAAGAAAATTGAACGCCGGCAACGCTTACTTTGGAATTAAAAATCTTTACTTAAAGGAATTTATTTTTGATGTTAATGCAGCCGGGGATTATACATACCTTGATAATGAAAATTTTAATGAATCTCTTTTAAAAGCAAATGCGTTCGGAAAACTGCAATTGGATAATTTTGGCTTAACACTAAAATCAAATTATCAAAAACAATTTTTAACTACTACTTCACAAGGAAAAACAACTTCCGATTATTTCTTTTTCAGACCCTCAGTTTCTTTGGAATTATTCGATCTTATAATGGCTGATCTTGGTTTTACATTTTCCGGCTCACAAGGAAATACATTAAATACGGTTTTTGCAGCATTCGGTTTTGAAATTTCAGAAAATTTAGTTCTGCTTGCTGAATATTCTCCTATGGCAGAGTTTGTAACTGCAGGAAGTTTTTTAAGAGAAAATAATTATTTCAATCCTCAAATATATTCAAGTTATGTGGTGAAAAAATCTAACGCAATGGAATTTGTATTAAAGTACGAATACGATAAATACTTCCAGATAGATGGAGGCTTTAGGTATTTTTCATCAAAAGAATTTCCATACTTTACAAATCCAGCCAACACAGGAGTTTTTGAATTAGCATTTATAGATGCTAAAAGTTACAACGAGTTTATTAATCTTTTATTCCATCTTGGACCTTACGGAATTTTTTACGGCAGCTTAGATTTTCATCAAATAAAAAATTCAGAAGGTCTCTTTATTCCTTATCATCCTAAAACAAAAGGTTCTTTAACTTATGGGTACAATTTTGGGAACGGATTTAATGGTGAAGCAACACTGGAATATCTTTCAGGCAGGTTTACTGATATTGAAAACAGCAAATCTGTTAAATCGTTTTTTAATGCAGCATTCAAATTAGAGTATCAATTTAAATCAAAAATTCTCCTTTCTTTGCAGGTTACTAACGTGTTTAACACAAAAAGATTTTTGTGGGAAGGATACCAGGAAAAACCTCTGGATTTAATTTTGGGAGTTAATTTACTCTTTAATTGATTAAATGATTAAAAATTAATTACATTTGTATGAATTTATCTATCCGTTAGAATAAATTTAAATATCGGATAAAGCAAAAAACTTATAAGCGCAGATATTAATTGAAATATTAAAAGATGACCGGAACTGAGTTAATAAAAATAGTAACAAAAAAAGCTGGTATCCCTGAGTCGAGGGCAAAGTTATTTTTCGAACTGTTTATTAAGAGGTTATCTGATATTATGAAGCCAGGTGAGTCAGCTAAATTCAGTGATGTTGGATATTTTCATTTAAGGACTACACAAAAGACCGCAGACCGCAAGGGACATGAAAAAGCAACTTCTGAAGACGATAAAATTAATATTATGCTTTTTTCTAAAGAAGTTGAGCAGATGGATGACCTGGAGAACAATGTGGTCTTTACAATTCATAATATTCCGGAGAGTGAGCATGATGAAATTGATTCATACTTTAGCTTAAGTGTGGGTAAACCTGTCTTTCCGGTTGATGGAATTACTGATGGTGAATTATTTTCACAGAAATCAGCAATTGAAATTAGAAAAACATTAATCTCTAAAGCAGAAGAGCTGGTTAGTGCAATTGAGAAGTTTGAAGGGGTAATGGGTGAGGAAGAAATTATAATTGAAAAATCGCCCTTATCAAAAAGAAAATCAGAATCGTTATCTGATGAAACTCCAATTACGGGCGAAGATACATTTCCAAGTGCTGAAGATATAAGAAATAGAGAGTTTAAATTTGGAAAAAATATAGCGAATCAAATTAAAAATGAAGTTACTCCTGAACCGGGACAAGAAGCAAAACCAAAAATAGGAATGGATGTAAGTGATTCTGAAAAACTTCCGTGGAATTTTGGTAGAGAGGTATTCGATAAAAAAGTTGAGTACAAAAGAGAAGATTCAGAAGATATTCCTGAAGAAAAAGAAAAATCTATTCAAGAAATTGAATCCAGGAAACTATCTGATGAATTAATAGAGACTAAAGAAGATGAACCTGAATCTTCTTCTGTAATTAATGAGGAGATAGACTTCAGGATTGAACAGGAAGAGGCGCGAACAGCAAAGGAAATTGAGCATGATGAAAAATTAAAAAGTGTTATTGATGATTTTATTACCAGAGATGAACCGGAAAAATTTGGCACTTATGAAAGAGTAAAATCATCTGTTTCTAATTTTAATAAAGATAAAAACATTGATAAACCCGAGATTGAGGAGAGTGAAGAAGAAATTGAATCAGAATTGGCTGAGATTTTGGAAGAAACGAGTGAAGATGGTTTCATGGAAGTTCAGAGCAAATCATCAGCATACCATCTTGAAGACAAAAAAGTAAAAACTAAGAAGGAGGAAGAAACTGTTCCAACTAGAAAATCAAGCAGAGAAGATAGTTATTTATACAAAAGCAAAAGGAGGAATATGGTTCCTTTCCTGGTTGGGTTCTTTGCGATTGTATTTGTTGTGGCAATAGTCTATTTGTACCTGGAAAGTGATACTATTTTTAAAAGTGAGGCAGTTGAAGAAAATATCTTACCTATTGTAAGACCAGTTTCAGTAAAGGTAATAGAACGGGAATACATTTATCCAATAACTTTTCCTTATGCAGTTTCGGATACCGATGAGGAAATTTCAGGTATAAATTTAGCTTTATTTTCTGATGAAGAAATTGTTTTTAAACCACCTGTTCCAAAGCAAGAAATTGATAAAGAAGAGGAAGAAACTACCGTTGCTGTAAAGGATGAAAAAATTTCAGGCAAAGAAAGTATAGGACTGGTAAGTAAACATGTTTATAAGTATAAAGATTATTACGTTGTACAGGTAGCGTCGTTCAAATCTTATTCAATAGCCGAAGAAGAAGCAAATAAATATAAAGAGATGGGTTACAATACTTTTGTCGAAATTGCAGAAATAACAGATACAGGAACCTGGTTCCGCTTGCGGGTAGGCGATTTTACTACACGCGAAAAAGCAAATAGTTTTGCTAATAAATATATTAAATAGAATTTAACAATAAGGATTGCTATGAATTTATTCGACATATTCTTAAAAGGTGGAGTCTTAATGTGGGCTATCCTGCTCAGTTCAGTTATTGGGCTTAGTGTTGTGATAGACCGTTTTATAACATTACGAAGAGCCAAAATAAATGTTCCGGCATTTATTATAAGATTAAGAGGTTTTATAAAAAACAAGGATATGAACGGGGCTCTATCATTCTGCATGCAGGAAAAATCTCCGATGGCGAACATGGTAAGAAAAGGACTTAAAAAATTTAATCTTGGACATGAACGGGTTAAAGAAGCAATTGAAAATGCCGGCAGACAGGAGGTGAGCAAACTAGAAAAGGGCTTATCAATTTTAGCCACAGTTGCAGGTGTTGCACCGCTTTTAGGATTTCTTGGAACTGTTACAGGCATGATACAGGCATTTATGACGATTGAAGATCTGGCTGGTGCTGCAAACCCGAGTGATCTTGCGGGAGGAATTTGGGAAGCGCTTACAACAACGGCTTTTGGTTTGATAGTCGGTATTCCTGCGCTGGCATTTTATAATTACTTTGTAAATGCTGTTAAGAGGTTTGTGGGTGATATGGAAACTGTTGCAAATGATGTTGTAGATTCAGTACAAGACAGTGCGCATTTGCAATTAGGTATTGATGACGAAGTTGAAATTGAACTTTAAGGTGAAGAAATGAGATTTAATACATCAAACCAACCCATAAGCATTTTTAGTTATTCATCTCTAACAGATATTGTGCTCCTGCTGGTAATATTTTTTCTTCTTACATCCCAGTTTGTGATTCAAACCGGTGTAAAGGTAAAACTGCCCGGCTCTAAAACGAATGAGCAATCAGAATCAACACTGTTGATTGTTACAATTACATCAGGGGGAGTAGTTTATGCAGGACCTGATGAAACAGGAATTGACCAACTTCCGCAAAGATTAAATGAGCTTAAAGGAATTAGTGAAGAGAACAATCTTGTTATCAGGGCTGATAAAACTGTTCAGATAGAACTGGTAATAAAAGTTATTGACGCTGCAAAATCCATTGGTATTGGAAGGTTTACAATTGAAACAGAAAAAGAAGAATAAAAGAGAGGTTAGCTATGTCCTCTGAAAAATCAACAGGAATATCGTACACAGTTTCAATTTTTGTGCATGTAATTTTAATCGGGCTGTTCTTACTAATTAATATGTCTTTCGATTATTCGCCAGCCGATTATATTGAACTTTCCTTTGGCGTTTCTTCAGAATCAGGTTCATCAGGTGCTGAAGGAAACCTGGTTGAGAATATTGAAGAGATATCCGAATTAGAAATGCAAAGTACCACCGAAGAACAAAACCGTGAAGTAAATGAAGTTGATCTGCCGGTTTCAGAAAATACATCCGAAGAAAACATTATCATCCCTGCAGATGAGGAGAAAGAAATTGCTGAGGAAAACAACAACGAAAACACCGAAGAGGTAAATTCCAATGTAACCTCAACAGGGCAGGGTAATGAATCGGTTGGAGATGGAAGTCTTGGTTTTGATATTGATTGGGGCGGAAACGGTACAAGGAAAATTTACAGCTTTCTTCTTCCTCAATATCCAGAAGGTGTAAAAAAAGAGATAGATATTAAACTTGAATTTACAATTTTAGCGGATGGTACTGTTGGAACTATAATTCCTAAAATGAAAGCTGACACACGCCTGGAAAATGCCGCAATAAATTCACTTAGGCAATGGAGATTTGAAGCTTTAAGGAATAACCAAAGGCAGGCAGAGCAAAAAGCGCTTATTGTTTTTCCGTATCGTTTACAATAGCTGGTTCTTTATAATAAATTCGGTAGAAAAAATATTCGACTATGGTTAATATTGCCAGCGAAAAATCATCCCGCGTTAAGTAGAAACCTAATCCTTCCGGTTCCATAAAAAATTTTGAGATCATTCCCGTAATTGACCAGCCAACAGTGAACAGGATGGCAATTAATCCCATATTTAAAAAAGCGAACGACAAACCTTCCTGCTGCCACTTTTTGGTAAAGATGAGCAGTGCAAAAAGAAAATGTAGAAAAAAAACAAATGCGCTTATCATTATTTTATTTTAGACCTGTCAATTATTCTGAATTCGCCGGTTAAGAATCGCAGCACCAATTGCTCCACCTAATATTCCGAAAATCGTATAAGTTAAAATATTGCTGATAAAAATCATTATTGTGTAAAGTGCCGAAAACCCTTTGGCTTCAATATCTTTAGCCATCGTTTTAATAAGTTTTAAGGATTCATCCATTATTGGTCCCATATTCAAATCATTCATAATCAGTTCGGTTTGCGGTAGTCCAGCAATAAACTCATTTGTATGTGTGATGTAAGTAATCAACAGATCGAAAAAAGTTGAGAACAATGCAGCAACTATTCCCGTAAGTAAACCAAGAATGATTGCTTTGTTTACTGCGATCTTTTCATTTAACCGGTTTGTCTTTTTGTAGAGAAGAAGTGCAACAATAGAAGCTGCCGGAACCAGCAGGCAGCATCCAATATTTTTAAATCCGGGAATTGTTGTTAAAACCGCCGCACCAAATCCGGCTACAATTGCAGGAAGATAATCTTTATTCATAATATCTTTTTTGGATTAATTAATTTCATATATTCCACGAAAACCTGAACTATATAAATATAAATTACTGCACCAAATAAGAATCCTGAAGTAAAAGCTATCCAACTTATATAATTATACAAATGGGTGTTTACAAAAACCACATCAAGCAGAATAATTGATGATGAAATAATTAATGACTTTAGTGAAATATTAGTTCTTAAATTAATCATTAGCAGAGAAACAGCCATAAAAAGGGCTCCAATATATATGCCGGTGCATCTTGCACAAAGATATGTACTGCTGCCATCAAAATAAATTAATTTATGTTCAGCTTGATGACATACTATTGAATAAGTGTGATTTAAAAATGCAGAAACAAAATGATTAACATTATTTGCCGCAAGAAAAGAGTAAATGTTCCCCGCACACCATAAAAGTAAAAGTATGGCAAAAACAACTTTTAAGAAGTTTCTGGTAAACACAGGATTAAAAGATTTTTCGGAAGTGGTATTTATAATTACAGCTTTCACGTATAGCAATCTACATTCTGTTAAAAACCAGGATGTTGTTTTTGCAAAGAACGTACAGCTTACTATTAAACACAATGGCGGATACTATTCCGGGATTGTAATCTACTCCTTCTAAAATTACTTCTTTAATATTTAGATCAGGATATTTAAGATTAGCCAGGTAGATTTTGTCTTCAGTGCAAACTGTCAACCAGTTAAAAATTATCCTTATACTTATAAAGTTTTCATTACCTTCCGCTTTACCAATTCCGTTTCCATACGCATCAAATATAATTATTTGGTTATTATCGATAACAAAAATATTGTTCTGCATGGAAACAGCTAATTGTTTTGGCTGCTGCATAGAATAGTTTCCATAGTCGTACCCGCCAAAATTCTGAAGAAAATTTCCAAACAGGTCGAATTTTATAATTCGTGAATTTTCAGAATCGAGAATAAAAATATCTCCAAGGTTTGATGTAACCGCACTTAACGGGTACCCGAAGCTCTGTTCTTCAATTTCGCTTTCGCGAGTTGAAACCTGGAAGATGAAATTCAGGTTTTTATCAAAACGCTGTATCCGGTGATTATTTTTATCTGCAACAAAAATCGTTAGTGCATCAGCAAAAATATCTACAGGGCTATCAAATGCACTGTTGCTCCATCCGTATCCGCCAATACTGTGAATCATATTGCCAAGTGTATCGAGTACATATATTTCATCAGTGTCAATATCAGTTACAAAAATGTAACCCACCGGATTAATATAAAACGATGAAGCATTTTCAAAATCTCCAAAAGATCTTTCATACAGGAAGGTCTGTGGAAACGATAAAAAGTTAAATAAAAGTATTAAAATTATAGTACGCATATATTTTTATTACTCAGCTTAAAATCAATTTAAATTTTTCAAATTTCAATTTGAAATTTACTAATAAGTGATCTTATAATTATACATAAAAATTGATAACACAGATTTTATATGTTCTAAACATGGTAAAATGGTTCATCATCTTACATAATTACTATTGGAAATGAAACATTTTAATAATTACTGAATGAGAAACTGCTTAACGTGCTTAATTTTTTAATTATTTGATTGGAATGATCTTTGAAAAAACCTGTGTTGTCTCTATATTTGCAACGCTAATTTGTCCCGTGGTGTAATTGGCAACACGTCGCACTCTGGATGCGAAGAGTCTAGGTTCGAACCCTAGCGGGACAACTATCAAAATCTTTAGGTTTTGGGGTTTCTTTTTCAGATAAGATTTTGAATAATTGTACCGTGCAATAAAAAATTTATGCAGGCGCGTTCGTCTAGTGGCTTAGGACGCCGCCCTCTCAAGGCGGAGATCACGGGTTCGAATCCCGTACGCGCTACTACGTCTAAATAACAAATCGTAAATAACAAAAACCAAACAATTTCAAAGTAATAATTCTCAATTAACAATTTCTTCTTACTTTACTATTTGAAAATTAGAAATTTGGAATTTGTTTGATGTATGGGATTTGTCATTTGAAATTTTATCCTCATACACTTTTGATTAAACTTACTGTATTGGAATAAAGAATAACATCAAAATTGAAAAGATATAATAAACATATTTTCGTTTGCGAAAATAAAAGACCAGACGAGGACCCGCGTGGTTGTTGTGCAGATAAAAACAGTAAAGAGATTAGAGCAATTTTTAAGACGCGGTTAAAAGAGTTAGGAATAAGTTCAAAGGTTAGGGCTAATGCTGCGGGATGCCTGGATGCCTGCGAACATGGAGCTACAGTTGTTATTTACCCTGAACAGGTTTGGTACGGCTTTGTAACTAAAGATGATGTTGATGAAATTATTGAAAAACATATTGTTAATAACCAACCTGTAAAAAGATTGATGATACAAGATAAAAAGTTTAATAAAGATGCCAGCCAATAGTGAAATAAAAAGAGCGCGCAAAATCTTATCAGCACTTAAGAAAGAGTATCCAGTTGTAAAACCTGCTCTTGCATATAATTCTCCATTTGAGCTTTTAGTTTCAACAATACTATCTGCACAATGTACAGATGCAAGAGTAAATATCGTTACAAAAACTCTCTTCAGAAAATATAAGAAACCGGATGATTACATCAATGTTTCTGATGAAGAGCTGCAAAAGGATATTTACTCAACCGGTTTTTATAAACAGAAAACAAAGAGTATTAAAAATTGTTGCGCTGATTTAATGAGAGATTATAATGGCAAGGTACCAAATGATTTTGATAATTTAATCAAACTTCCGGGTGTTGGAAGAAAAACTGCTTCAGTTGTTGCAGGTAACGCATTCGGGATACCTTCTATTCCAGTTGATACACATGTAAAACGATTATCTAATCTTCTGGGTTTTATAAATACCAATAATGTAGATAAAATTGAAGAAAGACTAAAAGAATTATTCTTAAAAGAAGATTGGATAAATCTTTCACACTGGATAATAAGCCATGGACGAAAAATTTGTATTGCCAGAAGACCAAAATGCAATGCCTGCGTTATCGGAATTCTTTGTCCTAGCTTTAATGAAGTTGAAAAATGATTTAACAATTTAAATCGGAAATTTTACAATGAATGACATTCATCAAGATAGAGAATATTGCTTATCACTTTTAAATGAATATACAAAGAGTGATAGCTTATTGAAACATGCCTTTGCTGTTGAAACCTGTGTTAGAGCTTATGCAGAAAAATTTAACGAGGATGTTGAATATTGGGGTAACATAGCATTGCTTCATGATTTTGACTATGAAAAATATCCCACAGCTGAGGGACATCCATTTAAAGGTTCGGAAATTTTGAAGGAAAAGGGTTTTAGTGAAGATTTCAGAAATGCAATTTTATCTCACGCCGATTATACGGGCGTACCGCGTATTTCATCCCTGGAAAAAGTGCTTTTTGCATGTGATGAACTTGCCGGATTTATAACAGCAGTAACTTATGTTCGTCCATCAAAAACAGTTGATGAAGTTGAAGTGAAATCAGTTAAGAAGAAAATGAAAGATAAAGCATTTGCCAGAGCAGTTAGCCGTGATGAGATAAAGAACGGGGCGGAAGAATTAGGCTTATCACTGGATGAACATATAGAATTTTGCATTAAAGCAATGAGAGCGAACAAAAAAGCATTAGGACTTTAATGGTTGGCGAAATTGCAGAGGATTTCACTTTAAAAGACCAATATGGAAATATTTTTAATCTTTACGAAAATCTTGATGAAAATATTTTACTTGTTTTCTACCCTAAAGATGATTCATCTGTGTGTTCAATGCAGCTTAGCAATTACCAGAAGGAACATCAATTACTTAAAAATTCAGGTATAATAGTAATTGGCATAAATACTAATTCCGAAAAATCTCATAAAAGCTTTTGCAATAAATTATCACTTCAATTTCCCTTATTGTCAGATAAAACAAAAAATGTAAGCAAGCAATTTAATGCACTGAATATTTTCGGAATAAATAAGAGAAAACTTGTTCTTATTAACCGGAATAAAAAAATAGAATTTGAAAAAACAGTTTTGCCAAACAGGTATCTTCCCGCATCAATAATAATTAAGCTTGTAAAACAACTTATTTAAGCATTATTGACTTGACTAATAGGTAAATACTTTTCTAAATTTAGCGCAAAACAAGGAGAATTTATTCGAGATTTTGTTACAAGCGGTTTTTACGGACAAAAATTACATAAACTAATCAGGTAGTTCGATTTAGAATCACCAAATTTTCGGGTAATGAGCAACAAAATCTTAATAATTTTCTTTACGTTTTCTTTCCTAATATTTCCACAGGAAGACTATCGCATTATCTCATCGGATTATAATTCGATTGTGTTAGAATATAATCCGCACTATCTGGATACTTCCTACAGGAAGATTGATAACCAGGAATATTTTGAAGTTGTTTTAAATTCAGGATATTTGGATAATACAGATGATTGGGGAACTCCTTCTATACCTGAAAGACGATTTAATTTTGGCGTACCAGTAGAGTTTGGAAATACAATTACACTCCTTAAGACAACTTATA
>Ga0233409_10000088_pt1 | contig 13995 bp, 13 predicted proteins | sample Na_oxic_13_MG_FD_179871 | JGI IMG/M metagenome (GOLD analysis project Ga0233409, IMG submission 179871) | Seawater microbial communities from Saanich Inlet, British Columbia, Canada - Na_oxic_13_MG | ecosystem: Environmental > Aquatic > Marine > Inlet | place: Canada: British Columbia... | reverse complement strand
GGAAGAGTATAAAAGCAAATGAAACAGAAAAATATCCTAAGGTCTGCTTTATAAGAAAATGAGCGGTGTGTGCGCCTATAATTCCAAGCCAGTTATTTATATCAGATTTGTCACCCGGTGAGAAAATATCTTTGAAGAAATCACCCATCAAGGCTTCATCATAACGGCTGTAAGAAATTACAGACAGGAATAAAAAGACCGATAGCACCAAAAGAAAAATGGCAAAAATAGTCTTTTTCTTTTCGGGAGAAATTGCAAAATAAGACTTACCCCCCGATTTATTTTCCCGTTTTTTAGTTGTCTTCCTTTTAACAGCCATTATTAACTAAGATCTTTTTAAGAAAGTAATTATACTTTAAGTGATTGCAATGCGCTTCCATTAAAGAAAGGGACTGTGCTGGTTACGCTTAATTTACTGCAAATTTTAAGATCATCTTCAAACCCGCGGGCGGCAAGCAATTTACCATGCTCTGTTTCTTTAAGCATTGTTAAAATGTTTTTACCAAAAGATTGATTTAATGCTACAGCACATTTAGCGGAGTCTGATAATTCCACATTGTCTTTTATTGACCCGAGTTCCTTCACAAGCCTGCCTGCACAAACAGAATCTTCCATGGAAAAAAGATTGTTATTTCCCGCACATAGAATTTCGACATCTTTACCGAGGTTAGCAAGTTGCTTTGCAACAGCATTTAGATTATTGAAGGAACAAACTAATAGATTATTGGAAAATTTTGCCTTAACAATTGCTTTTGATCCATTTGTGGTATAGTAAACTATCGATTTGTCCTCAATCAGTATTCCTTCATATTCGGCTGGAGAATTACCAAGCGCGAATCCATCTATTTTTTGTGCGTTTCTTTCGCCGCCAAGTAAAGTATGTCCGCCAAACATTCCCCCCGAAACTTTAACAGCAAATTCAACTGTGGCTACTGGTATCACTTCCTTTGCACCATTTGAAAGGGCAGTGATAATAGTTGTTGAAGCGCGAAGAACATCAATGACAACAGTGGTTTTCCCAGAAAAGTAAAGTTCATCTTTATTAACCGGCGAAAACGTTATGTTTATTTTCATAGCGTTGTATCATCGTTTAGTTTTTAATAAAAGGCAGCTTAACAACTTTAGCCGCAAATTCTTTTCCCCTGATTGAAATATTTATTTCGGTTCCAACTTTTTTATAATCTGAATCTATATAACCCAGGGCTATAGGTTTTTCAAGAACCGGGCTAACAGTGCCGCTGGTAATTGTTCCAATCTTTTTATCACCATCAACTATATCATATCCTTTTCTTGGGAAGAATTTATCAGCAGAAATCATTGCAACGAGTTTTCTGGTAATTCCGTTCTCTTTAACTTTTTTTAGTGATTCCCGTCCTATAAAATCTTCTTTGTTTAACTTGGTAATCCAACCAAGCCCTGATTCAATTGTGTTTGTAGTTTCATCAATATCATTACCGTATAAACAAAAACCCATTTCGAGTCTTAAAGAATCTCTTGCCGCAAGTCCGGCTGGTTGAATATCATATTCTTTTCCAGCTTTGAACAGTTCATTCCAAACATGAGCCGCAGTTTCTTCATCGCCTTTAAAATAAAGCTCATAGCCAAGTTCGCCGGTGTAGCCGGTTCGCGATACTATCATCTTTACGCCGGCAACCCTATCAATTCTAAAATGATAATAAGCCAGATCAATCTTATTATCCATTAGTTTTTGCACAACTAATTCCGAATTATGACCTTGCACCGCAAGCAGGGAATAATCATCACTTAAGTTTTTAATATCAACACCAAATTTATTCTTCTCAACCATCCAGTTATAGTCTTTTTCGATATTAGCTGCATTAACAACAAGCATGTATATGTTTTCTGCAATATTGTATACAAGCAGGTCATCAACAATTCCACCGTTGGGGTAACACATAGCAGAATACTGGACCTTGCCAGGAGTGAGCTGCGAAGCATCGTTAACCGTAATGTGCTGAACAAAATTTAAAGCGTTACTGCCTTCTATAAATATTTCGCCCATGTGCGAAACATCAAATACTCCAACAGCATCGCGGACTGCTTTATGTTCGGCTATGATGGAAGAATATTGAACTGGCATTTCATAACCGGCAAACTCTACAATTTTTGCACCGGCTTTTTTATGAAGCTCGTAAAATTTTGTTTTCTTCATATAAAAGAACTAATTATTTCTTATCTAATTTTTTCCAGTCACTTAAAAACTTATCAATCCCAATATCAGTTAAGGGATGATTGAACAGTTTATTTATAACAGCAAACGGAATGGTACAAACATCGGCACCCATTAGTGCTGCTTCAACAAGATGAAGCGGGTGCCTTATACTTGCAACCAGCACTTCTGTTTGATAATTATAATTGCTGTAAATCTGAACAATCTGTGAAATCAAATCCATCCCGCTGGTGCTTATATCATCTAACCTGCCTACGAAAGGGCTAATATAGGTTGCACCTGCTTTTGCAGCAAGCAGTGCCTGCGAGGTGGAAAAACATAGCGTAACGTTTGTGTTTATGCCTTCACCTGAAAGTGTTTTAACCGCTTTCAATCCTTCTTTAATAAGCGGAATTTTTACCACAATATTTTTATGAATAGCAGCAAGTTCGTGCGCTTCCTTAAGCATTCCATCATAATCAGTTGAAATAACTTCTGCACTTATTGGGCCATCTACTATTTTTATTATTTCATCCAGCAACTCTCTGAAGTTTTTCCCTTCCTTGGCTACTAAAGATGGATTCGTTGTTACACCATCTAATATCCCAAGTGAAGCTGCCTCCTTTATTTCATCAATGTTTGCTGTATCAATAAAAAATTTCATGGTTAGTCTCCGAATAATATTATTAAGAATTAAATTTATTAATCAAACAATTGTGTTAAATCTTTACCTGTTTTTGAAGAGATAAACTTAAACTTACCCGGTTTAACAGATACTGTTTCTTCAACTTTTAAACGCGTAAAATATTTTATTTGAAACTTGGTTAAAGATTTAATTTTCCCTTCACGCAGATTTGCTGCCGTAGACGGATGGCACTTAATAATTAAACTTCTCTCTTTGGAATTTCTTTTAAACTTTTTCAGCCAGGATTCAAGATCGTAGACAAGGTGCGATCCCTTAGTTAGCTGACCTGTTCCAAGACAAGATGGGCAAACCTCCTTTATTGCCTGATCAATGTTCTGTCTTATACGCTGCCTGGTAATTTGGATAAGACCAAAATCAGTCATTGGTAAAATAGCAACTTTGGCTCTATCTTTCCTGAATTCCTTTTTTAATTCATCATATACTTTTTTACGGTTTTTATCTTCTTCAAGATCTATAAAATCGGTAACAATTATTCCTCCTATATCTCTTAATCTTAACTGGCGGCAAACTTCACGAGCAGCTTCCAAGTCAGTTTTAAGAGAATTCTGCTCCTGCTCTTTATTCCTGGCATATCTACCACTGTTCACATCAATTACAACCATCGCCTCCGTATGTTCAATTATCAGGTAGCCGCCGCTTGGCAGGTGAACTCGTCTGCCCATAAGTGTTTTAATCTGCTCTTCAATTTTAAAATCATCAAAGATTCCATCGGAAGTTTTATACGGTTCCACTTTTTCAGCAATTGCCGGTTGAACGACCCGCAAATAACTGTTTATCTGTTTATATAGTTTTTTAGAATCAATAAATACTTTGGAAACATCAGAATTGAAAAGATCCCTGATAACGCTAACGGTTGTGTTAAGATCCTGGTAAATTAATGAGGGGGGTTTTTCTGTTTTTACTGATGACTCAATTTCGGACCAAGTCTTCATCAACGAATTTAAATCATCTTTTAGTGATTCTTCAGATTGCTTTTGAGCAACAGTTCTTATTATAAGCCCATAATTTTCGGGTATGATTCCGCGAGCAATATACCGTAATCTTTTTTTCTCACGGTAATCTGTAATTTTTTTCGAAACGCCAATTTTATTATCGAAAGGTAGAAGAACACAAAACCTGCCCGGTAACGAAATTGATGAAGTTACGCGAACTCCCTTATTAGCAACGGGTTCTTTTGTAATCTGGACAAGTATATCCTGTCCTTTACGTAGTTTTGGTATGGGTCTGTTCGAGCCATTTCTGCCGGGAGATGCTGCGGCTTCAATATCAGTTGGAGAATCTTCTTCCTCAACATCTGTTGCATCTTCGCCAATCATATCCTGCAGTTGCTGTGTTCTATCGCCAATATCTGAAAAATGAAGAAATGCATCGTGCTTCATTCCAATATCTATAAAGGCAGCCCTAATGCCGGGAAGGACGCGAGCTACCCTTCCAAGATAAATATCTCCTACCGTTCTGCGATTTTCAGGATGGTCGACAAAGAAGTCGACTAAACTTCCATCTTCCGTGATGGCTACGCGCGTTTGGGTAGACGTGGAATTGATAATAATTTCTTTTACCATATAGGTTAAACTCTCTTAATGAAATAAAATATTTCATTATAAAACTTTTTATACTTACAAAACCTAGATTAAAGATCTGCACTGCATGATTAAATCGATGCAGGGTGATATCAAATAAAAACATGAATAATGTGTTGAAACTAAATAACATACAATAAGGTTTTTATAAGTATTAAAAAAATACTGGAAAAATTCTATTAGTTAATAATCAATAAGGTGCTACTTTATTGCAACGCCTGTTTATTTATTTTGATTTTTATCGTCGTCTTATAACAGTTCTTTTCTGCTTAAAGACAGTTTGCCGTTATCTGTTTTAATAAGTTTAACTTTAACCTTGTCACCGGTTTTAAAGTAATCGGATACTTTTTCAACTCTCTTATTATCTATCTGCGAAATATGAAGTAAGCCCTCTTTACCGGGTAGTATTTCAACAAACGCTCCAAAGTCAACAATTTTTACAATAACACCATCATATATTTCCCCAACTTCCGGGGTTGCAGTAAGTTGTTTGATATATTCTTTACACTTAGTGGCGCTTTCTCCGTTTGTTGATGAAATATTAATGGTTCCATCATCTTCAACAGATATTTCAACACCGTATAATCTCTGCATACCCTGGATTGTTTTTCCACCCGGACCAATTATAAGACCAATCTGGTCAGTTTCAACACTCATCGAAATTAACCTTGGTGCATATTCTGATAATTGATCTCGTTCTTTATCTATTGCTTCATTCATTACGTTAAGAATGTGCATTCTTCCTTCCTTTGCCTGCTGCAGGGCTTTTTCCATAATTTCAAATGAAATGCCCTGTATTTTTATATCCATCTGGAATGCAGTTATTCCATCAGCAGTACCGGCAACTTTAAAATCCATATCTCCCAGATAATCTTCATTTCCAAGAATATCAGAAAGGACAGAAAATTGATCATCTTCTTTTACAAGTCCCATTGCGATACCGGAAACAGGTTTCCGAATAGGTACGCCAGCATCCATCATTGCAAGCGACCCGGCACATACTGTTGCCATGGAAGATGAGCCGTTAGATTCGAGAATATCGGAAATAATCCTAACCGTATAAGGAAACTGACTCACTTCCGGAAAAACAATTTTCAAAGCTCTTTCTGCAAGGTTTCCGTGTCCAACTTCTCTTCTTCCAACGCCGGTCATTCTTCCAACTTCGCCAACGCTAAACGGGGGAAAATTATAGTGAAGCATAAATTTCTTTTTATATTCTTCACGCAAACCATCAATAATCTGTTCATCACGTTTTGAACCGAGTGTGATAGTAGTGCAACTTTGGGTTTCTCCTCTTGTAAAGAGTGCAGAACCATGTGTTCTTGGTAAGTTACCAAGTTCAATGGTAATAGGTCTTACCTGTGTGGTGGTTCTTCCATCCAACCGTATTCCATCTTCAAGAATGCGCTTACGCATAAAATCTTTTTCAATATCGTGCAGGATGTTTGAAATAGCACCTTCCTGCTCAGGATATTTTTCTTCAAGCGATTCTTTAACTTCTTTTTTAAGCTCACTGTTTTTCTTGGCTCTTTCTTCCTTGGCAAGAACGGAGTAAACGATATCTTTAAACTTTTGTTCGCCCAATTGGTAAACATCGTTTTTCATATCTTCATCAACTTCCTTTTTTTCTACCTCCCATTTAGGTTTGCCTACTTCTTCTTTAAGATCTAGCTGGAGCTTAACAATTTTCTTTATTTCAGACTCAGCAAACTTTAATGCATCAAGCAGTTCTTCTTCACTCACCTCGTTCGATTCACCTTCAACCATCATAATCGAATCTTCAGTTCCGGCAACAATAAGTTCCATATCGCTGATATCTATTTCAGCGTGCGATGGATTTACAACAAATTTTCCGTCTATCCTTCCAACCCTTACTTCAGCCATAGGACCATCAAAAGGGATATCTGAAATTGCTAAAGCAGCAGATGCACCTATTGCACCGAGCACATCGGGATCGTTTTCACCATCGTACGAGAGTACGAATGAAATAATTTGTGTTTCATTTTGGAAATCTTTTGGGAATAAAGGTCTTATCGGTCTATCTATTAATCTTGCAGTTAGTATTTCTTTTTCGGTAGGTCTCGCTTCTCTTTTAAAGAACCCGCCCGGAATTTTTCCTGCAGCAGAGGTTCTTTCGCGGTATTCAACTTGCAAAGGGAAAAAGCCCCTATCTTCTTTTGCTTCTGTTTCGGCAACTGCAGAAACCAAAACCATTGTATCTCCATAGCGAACCATAACGGCGCCGTTTGCTTGTCTTGCATATTTACCGGTTTCTATGGATAATATTTTCCCGCCAATTTCAACTTCTTTTTTAACAATCATTTTTAAACCTTACTTTCTAATATTCAATTCTTTGATAATTACTCTGTATCTTTCTATGTCTTTTGCAGTTAGATAATCCAACAGTCTTCTTCTCTTGCCAACCATCATCATTAATCCTCTTCTGGAATGGTGATCCTTTTTATGCGTGCTAAAGTGGTCTGTAAGATCGTTAATTCTTTTTGTTAAAAGCGCAATCTGTACTTCCGATCTTCCGGAATCATTTTCACTTTTGCCAAATTTCTTAACGATCTCTTGTTTTTCTTCTTTTGTCATTCTACTATACCTTATATTAATTATACAATGTAACCCCAGAATTAACCGGGATCAATTAATTTGCTTTAAAATTTTTAATCCTGTTTCTTTATCATTTTTCATCTGCTTTACAAGCTCTTCAGCAGACGAAAATTTTTCTTCTCCTCTTATTCTATCTACAACATTAACCCGAACAGTTTGGTTATAAATTTGTTTGTTGAAATCAATAATATACACTTCGGGGATTATCTCTCCCGCCTCATGAAAAGTAGGGCGGCTGCCAATACTTAAAAGGGCGTTATGTTTTTTTTCTTCAACAATACACTCTGCAGCATAGATGCCTGTTGCGGGTAAAAGTTTATCTTCATTTTCTACCAGAAGATTTGCTGTGGGAAATCCAAGTTCCCTTCCCCGTTTGTCTCCAGGTACAACTACTCCTTCGAAAGAATAAAAGCGCCCTAACATTTTATTAGCATTTACAATATCGCCCGCAATAAGTGCCTTACGTATCTTTGTGCTGCTAACAATAATATCATCAATCTTATATTCCGGAACAGCTGTTACACCAAATCCTATTTCTTCCCCTTTCTTTTTCAAAATTTCTATATCTCCGCCTCTTCCTTTTCCAAAGTGATGATCGTAGCCGATAACAATTTCTTTAACACCAATACCATTAATTAGATATTTATCAACAAATTCTTCAGGAGTTTGCTGCGAGAATTCTTTTGTAAATTGAATAACCAACAGGTTATCCATTCCAAAAGTTTCAATTATTTTTTTCTTTTCAGAAAGTGTGCTTAACAGTTTAATTTTATTGCCCCCGGGAATAACTTTACGCGGGTGAGGTGAAAAAGTTATAAGCAGACTTCTGCCGCCAAATTCTGTTGCTTTCTGAACAACCGCTTCAATAATTTCTTTATGCCCCAAATGAATTCCATCAAAGGTTCCAAGCGTGATAATAGTGTTGTCGTTATGTTCTACTTCTAAAAAATCTTGGTATATCTGCATATTATCTCAGAATATGAACTAAAGCTTATAAATATACTTTAATTAACAGGAAAATGAAATGAAAAACCCACTACCATTTATATTAATACAGGCTAAAGCAATCTACTTTAGCAGATTTTTTTCGTCAATTGATTTCAAAAACTGATTAACTTCCAAAGCATCATTTACCGAGTATTCGCCAATTTTTGTCCGGCGTAAATTGCTTAAAATTCCCCCACATCCCAGTTTTTCACCAAAGTCGTTTGCAATTACCCTAATGTATGTACCTTTAGAACAGCTAATTTCAAAATGAATATCGGGCAAATCAATCTTTAAAATATCAAAGCTGTAAATAGTTACCTTGCGCGGTTCTCTCTTTACAGTTTTCCCTTTTCGGGCTAATTTATAGAGTTTTTGCCCATCAACTTTTAGCGCTGAATACATCGGCGGAATTTGAGAAATTTCACTAAGGAACTGATCGCGTACCATTTTAATCTGCTCTTCATCCAGCTTTTCCGGTATTGGGTGCGCTTTTGTTTCTGTTTCACCATCCATGGATGGTGAAGTGAATCCGAGCGTAATTATACCGCTATAGGTTTTATTTAAATCCTGGTATTTATAAATCTCTTTGGTTTTTTTCCCCGTACACAAAATCAATAACCCCGTAGCCGAGGGATCGAGCGTACCTGCATGACCAACGCGGCGGGCATTAGTTGCTCTCCTAATTCTGTTAACAACTTTAAATGATGTCCAACTATGAGGTTTGTCGATCAGTAAAACTTCGCCGGCTTTAAAATCAAGTATTGAAAAATCACTCGTTTGTTTTGTTACCATCTTCTTTATGGATCCTGTCTATCAATCCTTCAATTTTTTCAACGAAATCGAGGGTGTCATCAATAAAAAATTTTATTTCGGGAACGAACTTCAAGCTTATTCTTTGAGCCAACTCCGTGCGTATAAACTTGGTTTTATTATCTATCCTGTCCAGCACTAATTCTCTTTTTTCTTTTTCAAGAACCGATAGATAAATTTTAGCCATTTTAAGATCGGGGCTTACTTTAACGTTTGTTATTGTAATAAACCCAAGCTCGGGTTGCTGAATTTTATGTAAGAAGATGGAACTAACTTCTTTTTTTATAAGCTGTTCAACTTTATCAATTCTATGGGATGACATTTTATTGCTGGGTATTTTGATATATTAATTTGCTGAGAGCTAATTAGTGTTTAGTAAAATCAGGCAAGGGTTTGTTTTGTTTCAACAAGTTTGTATGCTTCAATTATATCGCCTACTTTAACATCGTTATAGTTATTAATATTCAGACCGCATTCATAGCCTGCATCTACTTCCCTAACATCATCCTTAAACCTACGCAGGGTTCCAATTTCACCTTCCTGTATTACAATACCGTCTCTAATCAACCTGATTTTGCTGCTCCTGGAAATTTTACCTTCAAGCACATAACAGCCGGCAATGGTTCCAAATTTTGGAACTTTGAATAAGTCTCTTACTTCAACTGTTGCTACAACTTCTTCTGAAACTACTGGTGAGAGTAAACCTTCCAGGGCAGATTTAACTTCGTTTATTGCATCGTAAATAACGTTATACATTCTAAGGTCAACACTTTGTTTTTCAGCAAGTTTACGTGCATTTAAGTTTGGTCTTACAAGAAAACCGATAATAATTGCATCCGATGCATCGGCAAGCAGCACATCACTTTCGGAGATACCTCCAACACCTTTATGGATAACACGCACAACAACTTCTTCTGTAGAAAGTTTCATCAAAGAATCGGCTAATGCTTCAACGGAACCATCCACATCACCTTTAACTATAAGCGGAAGTTCTTTTACCCCGCCGATGCTAATCTGTTTTGCAATTTCATCGAGCGTTATGTGATGAACCTGTTTTTGGTCCTGCTCTCTTTTAAGTTGTTGTCTTTTAAGACCTATTTCCCTGGCAACTCTTTCTGATTCAAGTACAACAAAAGTATCGCCAGCTTGCGGCGTACCTTCCAAACCCAATACCAAAACCGGTGTGGATGGAGCTGCTTCAAAAACTTTTTTACCTCTTTCATCGAACATTGCTCTTACTTTACCCTGGTAGATACCCGCAACAAAAGGATCGCCGATTTTTAAAGTTCCTTTTTGCACCAGTATTGTTCCTGTAATTCCTCTTCCTTTATCAAGCTCTGCTTCAACTACAGCGCCGCGTACATTCCTATCTGGATTTGCTTTTAAATCGAGCATTTCTGCTTCAAGTAATATTGTATCTAACAGCTTATCAATGTTAGTACCTGCTTTTGCAGAAATTTCCACGCACTGATATTTACCGCCCCAATCTTCAACAAGGATATTTCTATCAGCAAGCTGTTGTTTAATTTTTTCTACATTAGCGCCGGGTTTATCAATTTTATTAATCGCAATTACTATTGGCACTTCAGCTGCATGGGCATGGTTTATTGCTTCAACCGTTTGCGGCATAACGGCATCATCCGCAGCAACAATTAGCACAACAATATCGGTTAACTGCGCACCGCGAGCCCTCATGGCTGTAAATGCTTCATGACCTGGAGTATCTAAAAAGGTTATTGATTTGCCGTCGCCAACATCCATTTTATAAGCACCAATGTGCTGGGTAATTCCACCCGATTCACCGGCAACAACATTTGTTGTTCTTACATAATCCAGAAGCGAGGTTTTACCATGATCTACGTGACCCATAATTGTAACAACGGGTGAACGGAATTTTAAAGATTCGGGATCGTCCTCAAAATCTTCAAGTGCTTCGGCAGTATATTCTTCCTGGAATTCAACTTCAAACCCAAATTCATCTGCGACCATGGTTATAGTTTCTACATCAAGCCGCTGGTTTATAGAAACCATCAATCCAAATTCAATACATTTAGAAATAACATCGCCAACAGGAACCTGCATTAAATTCGCCAGTTCGTTAACAGCAATAAACTCGTTTACTTTTATCTTCTGACCTTCCAGGACCATTTCTTCCTGTATTCTTTCTACTTCGGCTTCCCTGTCTTGTCTTTTCTTTTTTCTAAAGCTTGCTCTACCGGAAACCCGGGTATCATCCATACTTGATAAGGTTTTTTTGATGGCTTTTTTTACATCTTGTTCATTTATCTCAAACTTTTTAACCCGCTTCTTTTTCTTAGCAACAGGAGTCTCTTCAGTACCTGCATCAGTAGTTTTTCTGCGCATACGCGGCTTACGTCTTTTCTTTGCAGTCGTCTTTTCATCTCCATCTTTAGTTTTCTGCGGCTTCTTATCTTCCTCAAGGTCTATCTTGCCAATAACCTTTAGTCCTTTTTGCTTACCTGCTTTTTTCTCTTTCTGTTTAGGAGATTCTTTGGCTTTCTCATCTTTAGATTTAATTTCTGCCACAGTCTCATCTTTTACCTCTTCTTTGACAACTTTCTCTTTCTTAGATTCCTCTTCTTCTGCAACTTTATCGGTTATTTTAATTTCCTCAGGTTCAGAATCCGGGGTTGTTTCTTCAACAGCTACTTCTGTTCCCGCCTCTACAGCTTCTTCAATTGCTTTTTCAGCTCTCTTCTTATGAAACTCTGCTATTTTTTTGTAATGTTTTTCAGCTTTTTCAATATCCTTTTTGTAATGATCATTGATTGAGGCAATCATCTCTTCGTTAAGCATAGACATATGAGATTTAACCTTAAAGCCCTTTTCTCTTAAAAACTCCACGAGATTATCGGCGGAAAGATTATATTCCGTTGCCAGATTATAAATTCTTATTTTCTTTTGTTTAGCTTCAGCCATATTTTACACCGGAAATTGAGATGTTTACTCTTCTTCAAACTGTGATTTTATCAGTTCGATAATCTCGGTAACTTTCTTTTCATCGAACTGTTCTATTTCTGCTAATTTTTCCTGCCCCGCTGTTAACACTTCCAGGGCGGTATCGTAACGGTTATTTATAAGTATATCATATACTTCTTCACTAAGCTCTTCCTTAAGGTCTATCAATTCAATATCTTCGTCATAATCTTCAAATGGTTTTTCTTCTCTTAAAATTTCTATCTCATAACCGGTTAGCTTCATTGCAAGTCTTATATTAACTCCGTTCCTTCCAACAATAATTGAAACCTGGTCAGAGTCGGCAGTAATAACAGCTTTATTTTCATCCTCATCAAGTTCAATCTCCTTAATTTTAGCAGGTGCCAGAGCTCTTTGAATAAAGTAGATCGGGTCATCTGAATAATTTATCACATCAATATTTTCGTTATTAAGTTCTCTAACAATGGCATGAATACGAACACCCTTCATACCAACACATGCGCCAACAGCATCAATTCTTGCATCCTGCGATTCAACTGCTACTTTGGCTCTTTCGCCTGGTTCGCGGGCGATAGCTTTTATATCTATTATCCCGTCATAAATTTCCGGAATTTCTATCTCAAAAAGTCTCTGGAGAAACATATTATCCGCCCTGGAAATAATAATAACCGGACCGCTGTTACCCTTGGTAACATCTTTAACAATAGCTCTAATTGTTTCGCCTTTTTTGTAACGTTCGAACGGAATTTGCTCAGAGCGTGGTAAGAGCAATTCGTTTTTGTTATGGTTAACCAGTATATCGCTTTTCCTAAGCTGGTAAATATCTCCAACTACTATTTCACCGAGCAGCTCTTTATACGCGCTGTAAACAATTTCTTTTTCAATTTCCCTTATCTTCTGGTTTAAGCTCTGTTTAGCCAGGGTAATTAATCTTCTTCCCAGAGAGGAAAGTTCTATTTTTTCAACAAAATCTTCTCCAACTTCAAGTTCGTCTTCGTTCCCTTTTGAGTTAACTTCATCGATACTTATTTGTGTATCGGGGTCTTCAACTTCTTCAACAATTTCTCTTTCCAGAAATATCTCTATATCACCTCTATCCACATTCACAACAACGTCGAACTTAGCTTCCTCGCCATATTTTTTTCTTATAAGTATACCGAAGACATCTTCGAGTATGCCTGCTAAAACATCTTTATCAAGACCTTTAATCTTTACCATATCGGAAAATGATTCAACTATATCACGGTTCATTTTAGTTTAACTCCTTTAGGAAAAACTTACTAATACTTTTGCTTTAATTATATCTTCAAATTTAATTACCTGTTCTCTGTCTGAATAAAAATAAAGATTATCCTCTTCAATTTTTACCAGCTTAGCGGTAATACTATTTTTAGTTTCACCGGATTTAAATCTTACTTCAAATTTCCGGTTAATATGTTTTTTATACTGCTTCAAATATTCCAATGGACGATCCACACCTGGTGTAGAAACATCCAGCCGGTAAGCGGAATCAAGAAATTCGTTCTTTTCGATTACCTCGTTTATTTCCCGGCTAATTCTTGCACAGTCATCGGCAGTAAGATTATCTTCCCCATCAATAAAAATTTCAATTACGCGGTTTTTTTCTGTACCCCTAAAGAGAACTTCCAGAAGCAAGAGATTATTTTTCTCTGATATTTCCCGCGCTGCATTTAAAATATTTTGCTTAGTTGAGTTCATACAAACAAAAATCGCCCTTAAAAGGGCGAATTAGAGTAAACAAAGATAAGGGTATTTGGGGGAATAAGCAAGAAATCAATATTATGCAACTACAAAGTATTATTTTGGCAAACTACTGGTTTTCTTGTGAATTAGTGCTCTTTTCGTTCTCAAGCTCCCTTTTTTTCCTTCTTTCATAAACGCTGCAAGTAAATATTCCTATTACCAATCCGATAATGAAAATAACTACAATCAAAACAATTAAAGGAACCGACAGGTTCCAGAAAAAGATTTTAAGCTCTGTTGTTGTAGTATTTTGTACAGCTAAAATTGCAAAAAGCAGAAAGAGAACCGAGATTATTATTAGTTTTGTTCGCATAACTTTACAGTTTCAGATTTAGAATGAAATTTATAATTAATAATATACAACTTAAATGAGCTACTCAAAATTTGAAATAAGCACTTTTTTT
>Ga0233409_10000087_pt1 | contig 14018 bp, 8 predicted proteins | sample Na_oxic_13_MG_FD_179871 | JGI IMG/M metagenome (GOLD analysis project Ga0233409, IMG submission 179871) | Seawater microbial communities from Saanich Inlet, British Columbia, Canada - Na_oxic_13_MG | ecosystem: Environmental > Aquatic > Marine > Inlet | place: Canada: British Columbia... | reverse complement strand
TCGCAGGTCCCTGGGCCGTACAACGGTCGGAGGATAGCGCCTCTAGCCCTTCGTCGCACCCCGGCCACCGCGAGAGCTTGACCACCCGTGACTACCGCCTCAAGGCTCAAGGAATGTCGTCACTCGATAGCGCTTTGATCGCGATAGAACGCGCGTGCGGGAGCGGCTCGGTGATTCGAGACCCGAGCTTGCTCGAAGGGTACGCGCACGACGAGAGCGAGGCCGAACCCTGCATGCCCGAAGCGGTGGTGCGCGCCACGAGCACGGCCGACGTTTCGGCCGTCATGAAGGCCGCATACGAGCACGAGATTCCCGTGACGCCGAGAGGCGGCGGATCGGGCAGAGTCGGCGGCGCGATTCCGGTTCCGGGCGGGATCGTGTTGGCGCTCGAAAAGATGAACGAGGTCCAGGGCATCGATAAGCGCGAGCTGACCACGCACGTTCAGCCTGGGCTGATTCTGGGCGATCTCAAGCGCATCACCGAAGAAGAGCTGCTCTTCTATCCGCCGGATCCGAACTCGCTCGACTCTTGCGCAATCGGCGGCAATATCGCGGCGAACGCCGGAGGACCACGGGCATTCAAGTATGGCGTCACCCGGGAATACGTGATGGGCATGGACGTCGTTCTCGCGGACGGAACGATCCTCAAGCTCGGTCGCGAAACCAAGAAGGGCGTCACCGGGTACGACCTCACCGCGTTGATGGTCGGCAGCGAAGGCACGCTCGGAATCGTCACCGAGGCGACGCTGCGCCTGATCCCAAAGCCTGAATCCACCGTGACGGCAATGGCCTGTTTCTCCAGCTTGGACGAGGTCGCACCGGTGGTGTCGGCCCTGCTCGCCCAAGGTCAGCTTCCGGCATGTATCGAGCTTCTCGACGAAGAAGCAATTCGCATCGTGCGCCCTGAAGCCGGCCTGACGATTCCCGAAGAGACCAAAGCGATGCTCTTGATCGAGCTCGATGGCGAAGAGGCCGCACTCGAAACCGAGCTCGAACGAACGGGCAACATCCTGTTCGACCTCGACGCGCTCGAGGTGCTGGTCGCCCAAAGTAGCAGCGAGCGCGAGCGGCTCTGGGCCTCGCGACGCGAGCTCAGCCACAGCTTGAAACGCCAAGCCAAGAACAAGCTGGCCGAAGACGTAGTCGTACCTCGAACCAAGATGGCCGAGCTCCTCAACTACTGCGCCCAGCTCTCCGAAGAGCACGAGCTCCTGATGCCGACGTACGGCCACGCCGGCGACGGCAACCTGCACGTGAACTTCCTGTGGGACGATCCCGACCAGAAGGTGCGCGTCGACCAGGCGATCGAATCGCTCTTTCAGCGCACCATCGACTTGCACGGGACCCTCAGCGGCGAACACGGCATCGGCGTTCTCAAGGCCCCGTACCTGTCAATGGAACAGTCCCCGGCGTTGATCGCGCTTCAGGAGAAGATCAAGGACGTGTTTGATCCAAAACACATCTTGAACCCGGGGAAGATCTTTCCCGCCGATGCCAAGCGGTTTCACGGGGCGTGCTAGGCACCTCAGCAACCACCCAACCGCCGAACGCACCCGTGCCCGCCCGCCACTGGCGCTGGCGCTGGCGCGCTCTGAGGTACGCACGGGGCTTTGGGAAACACGACACGGGGTTCCGCCGGACGGGGCGGCCTGCAAATGTGGCCGGAGAGACTGGGGTCGTGGGGCCACGCAAGCCGCCCCTCGGAGCTCGCGCCAATCGGCGGGGGTTGCTGTCTTGGCCGCTTGTCACTCACACGCCGACTCCACCCCATGACGCGTTCCCCAAAGCCCCTCCATACGACTCCTCGCGCGGAACGGGAGCACGACACGGGGTTCCCCCGTGCCCCGGTTCGAGACCTAGATCAGCATATTCAGCGGCGACTCCACGATCCGCTTGAGCGCGGCCATGTACCTCGCGCCGGTTGCTCCGTCGATGATCCGGTGGTCGCAGCTCATCGTGAACCGCATGCGGCGGCCGGGGACGATCGCGCCGTCCTCGACGACGGGCTCGTTGCGAATCGTTCCGACTGCGAGAATCGCGCCTTCGGGCGGGTTGATCACTGCGGTGAACTCTTCGATGCCGAACATGCCGAGGTTGCTGATCGAAAAGGTTCCGTTCGTCATCTCTTCGGGCTGAAGCTTCTTGTCTCTTGCGCGTGCCGCAAGATCGCGAACTTCGCCGGCAATCTGGGCGATGCCTTTGCGATCCGCGTCGCGAATCACCGGCGTCATTAGCCCTTCCTCGACGGCAACCGCTATCGAAATGTCGACGACCTGGTGGTAGTGGATCTCTTTGCCCATCCAGGACGCATTCACCTCGGGAACCCGGCGTAGTGCGACGGCAGCCGCTTTGATGATGAGATCGTTGAGCGAAACCTTCCGGCCTGCGGCTTCGAGCTCAGCGTTCATCGCTTTTCGCGCAGCGCTCAGCGGCGCGATATCGACGTCAACCGTGAGGTAGTAGTGCGGAATGGTTTGCATCGACTCGGTGAGCCGCCGCGCAATCGTCCGCCGCATGCTACTCGCCTTCGCAACACGCGGCGCAAGCCGCTCGCCACCAACCGCGGGCAAGGCGCCGCCTGCGTACGATTCGACGTCACGCTTGACGATCCGCCCATGCGGCCCGCTACCCAGCACGGATCCCAGATCGATACTGCGCTCCCGAGCCAGACGGCGGACGAGAGGAGAAGAAAGCACCCGCCCAGACACTGCCGCTGACGCCGACTCTGCCGCTGCCCCTGGCGCTGACTCTGCCGCTGACTGTGTCGCTGCCACTGACTCTGTCACTGCCGCTGCCACCGACTCTGTCACTGCCGCTGCCGCTGCCCCTGGCGCTGATGCTGACCTTGTCGCGACCTGCGTCAGCAGGTCGCTTATATCCTCGCCGGCCTTCCCAACGATCGCCACCGGCACGTCCGGCTCTAGCGTTTCACCCTCCGGCACCAGAATCTTCAGCAAGACCCCGCGATCGAACGAGCGAAACTCCATCGTCGCCTTGTCGGTTTCGACTTCTGCGAGCAAATCATCGACCTCGACCTCGTCGCCCTCTTTCTTGATCCAGGCGACGAGTGTTCCTTCTTCCATCGTCGGGGAGAGCTTGGGGAGTCCGATGATCTTGGCCATGGCTTACTTTGCGTAACTGACGCGTTTGACGGCGTCGATCACACGCTCCTCGGTTGGAAGGACCTTGTCTTCTAGATTCAGCGCGTAAGGCATGGGCACGTCGAGCCCGGTGACTCGCTCGAGCGGCGCGTCGAGATAGTCGAACGCTTCGCGCTGCAACCGGTCGACGATCTCAGCCCCCGGTCCTCCATACGGCCAGTGCTCGTGAACCACCACGCAGCGATTCGTCTTCTTCACGCTCTGCACCATCAGCGCGGTGTCGAGGGGTCGAAGGGTTCGCGGGTCGATGACCTCGCATTCGATGCCTTCGGCTGCGAGGCGCTCAGCCGCCGCCAACACCGTGTAGTACGGACGGCCCCAGGTCACGATCGTGCAGTCTGTCCCAGGACGGGCCAGGCGGCTTTGGCCAATCGGAATGAGCTCTTCGACGCCCTCGTCCGGTACATCGCCCATGACGCCGTAGAGGGTTTCTCCTTCGAGAAAGACGACCGGATTGTTGCTGCGGATCGCGCTCTTGAGGAGGCCTTTGGCGTCCCGCGGGGTGCTCGGCTGAATCACATAGAGACCGGGGATACTGGTGTAGAACGGCGCGCAACTGTGGCTGTGCTGCGACGCAACCTGCTTGGCGGCGCCGTTGGGACCGCGAAACACGATCGGCACCTGAATTGCCCCGGCGCTCATTTGATAGACCTTCGCGGCGTTGCTGATGATCTGATCGAAAGCGACGAAGGAGAAGTTCCAAGTCATGAACTCGATGATCGGTCGGAGGCCGACCATCGCGGCACCGATGCCAACGCCTGCGAATCCGGCTTCCGCAATCGGCGTATCGATGACGCGCCGCTCGCCGAACTCGTCGAGCAAGCCTTCGGATACCTTGTATGCGCCCTGGTAGTGCCCGACCTCCTCGCCCATCAGGAAAACGTTCCCGTCGCGCCGCATCTCCTCGAGCATCGCTTCACGGAGCGCCTCTCTGTAGCGGAGCTCCCTCATGAATCGGCCTCCGGCGATAGCACGGAGCTCATCATCACGTCCTCGCGCGCCGGCTCTGACTCATCCGCGAAACGAACCGCCTCTTCGATCTCCGCGTCGACCTCGAGATCGACGTCGTCGAGCGTGTTCTCGTCGACCCCAATCCCCATCAGTCGTTCGCGCACGACGCCAAGCGGATCTTGCTGCTTTCGTTGCTCGAGCTCAGTGCGGGTCCGGTACTTGGCTGGATCGCTCATCGAGTGGCCGCGGAAGCGGTACGTCAGAATCTCGACGAATGTTGGGCCACCGCCGTTGCGCGCGCGTTCCACGGCTTCCGCGAGGCGTTCCTGCACGACTTCTACGTCATGTCCTTCGCAGCGGTCGCCCGCCATACCATAGCCTTGGGCCTTGACCGACAAGTCCTTGAGTGGGCTGGTGCGCTCCAGCGGGGTGCCCATCGCATACTGGTTGTTCTCGCAGACGAACACGACGGGGAGCTTCCAAAGCCCGGCCAAGCTGAGCGCCTCGTGAAAGCCGCCGATGTTGGTCGAGCCGTCGCCGAAGAAGCAGATGGTGACACGGTCCTCTCCAGCGTACTTCGACTTGAAGGCCGTTCCGGCAGCGAGCGCAAGATGCCCGCCGACGATCGCCCAGCCGCCGAGAAAACCGCGCTCGACATCAAAGTAATGCATCGAGCCGCCGAGGCCCCGGGAGCAGCCCGTGTCCTTGCCGAACAGCTCGGCCATGGCCGCCTCGGGCGACATCCCTCGCGCCAGCGCAATCCCGTGATCGCGGTAGGTCTGAAAGATGTAATCGCGGTCTTCGAGAGCGTCAGCGGCGGCGACTGCAATCGCCTCTTGACCGATGTAGAGATGGAGGAACCCGCCGATCTTGCCCTTGGCGTAGTTGCGCGCTGCCTCTTCTTCGAAGCGGCGAATCGTCATCATCATTCGGTATTGGCGAAGAAGGTCGTCCTTGTTCGGCAACTCAGCCCCCAGTGCTGAACCTAGTGTAACCGCGGTCGACCGCCATCATGAAGAAGTTGCCCTACAGGGTACCACACAAGCGCACTCGATTGGCGTGCCGTGCTCGAACTGCCTACGATTTGGTTGTGCGGATTCACACCTTGAGGGGGGCACAGCTCGAGGAATCCGTTCTCGGGGCGTCGAGCTCCCGAGCGCGGCCGATCATGCGTGTGCTCGAAGAGGGACTCGAGGCAGCCGCGCTCGCCGTCCGCGCGACGGCCGGGGCAATCTTCATCGGGCAGAACGCGGACTCGCTTCGCTGCGTCGCCGCATCGGGTCCCGACGCAAAGTTCCTGCTCGAGCGCGGGGTTCCCCTTCATCCGGGTCTGGCCAAACGCGCGTTCGTCCGCCGAACGCCCCTCGTCGCATCATCGCTGACGTTCGACCCACAGTTTTCGACGCGCTCGCTCCACGAAACCCAACTGGCATTGTTGGCGTCGCTGCAAGACGGAAGCCGCCCACTCGGACTGCTCCAGCTGGTGAACCCGAAGTCACCCGCGCGCTTCACGGCACGTGACACGCGCGTCGTCGCTGGATTGGCGCGCTACATCACGACGTCGTTGGTCCAAACCTCGTCGCTTCGACGGCAGGAGGGCCTCGCTGCGCACGATCCGCTGACGGGACTCCGCAACGTACGAGAGCTCAACAGCTTGCTGACGAAGGCCGTGACGTCCGCGCGTCGAGGTGAGCGCGACATGGCGCTCATGTTCGTAGATGTGGACCACCTCAAGCGCGTCAACAGCAAGCTCGGTCACGCAGCGGGGAGCGAAGCGTTGAAACGCACCGGCAAGGCGCTGCACGAAGCAGCGGCCGGTGTCGGGGACGTATTCCGTTTCGGAGGCGACGAGTTCATCGTGGTCCAACAACGCGCGTCGAAAGAAAGTGCCCAGGCGTTAGCGAACCATTTGCGAAGCCATGTCGCAGCAAACACCGCGGGCCCGATGCGACCAGGCGGAAGATTGCCGAAGATCACGGTCTCGGTCGGAGTCGCCACCCTCAAAGGCCTGCGCCATCTCAATGGTCAGCCCCCTAGCGACCTCAAATCCCGCCTGATGACAACCGCCGATCGCGCCCTCTTCCGAGCAAAAGCAGCCGGCCGCAACCGAGTGGTCCTAGCCACCGGCCGTGACGACCGCCGTTAAGCGACCACGGTTAGGTATTGTTCGGTGTTTGACTCGACGCGGGCTCTGACCTCTGCGGGGTCTTCCTCGATGAATATTTCGTCGGGGGTGACCTTGAAGAGGGGTTGGCCCTTGGAGACGATGGTCCCGTCGGTGGCGACGAGGATCTTGTCGACGGTGCCAGCGAATGGCGCGTACACCTTGTTGAACATCTTCATGACTTCGACGATGTAGAGCGGGTCGCCGATTTCGAAGTGCTGACCCTCCTCGATGAAGCACGGCATGCCAGGCGCTTCCTGCGCGTAGTACATGCCGCCGCTCACGGCGACGATCTCGTCGGCCTTGTTGACCGGGGGTGGCACGAGCACCTTCTTCATCTTTGCTTGGTGGTCGTGATCGAAGAGCCGTTCTGGAATGGTGAGGGTTAGATCGTCGTTCACGCGAAGGTCGAAGAAACCGACCTTGTCCGCGATCAGCGGCAGCAGGCTGTAGAGCTCGGTCCCGAGCTGGAAGCCGAGATGCGCCTCACGCACGTGCTGCCACTGCTTGGCGCTAAAGCCCTTGGCGGGCTTCTTGGCCTTTAGAAGCTCGTCGACTTCTGGCCAGGACATGTCGCCCACGCGCTCCTGCACCGCAGCGTAGAAGGCCGCTCCATCACGAAGAACGGTCTGGTCCTGCTCCCAAATACGATGCGCGGCGGGAAGGTCCACCCCGGCATCCATGTGCAGCAAGTTGTAGGTGTCTGCGATCACCAGCAGCGGGTTGCAGAACCAGGTGACGCGACGGTCCTTGACCTGGAAATTGTTCTTGTTCGAGCTGAGCCAAGCAGCAAGGAGGTGCGGCTGCCTCAGTACGCGTCCGAGCGGTCGACCGAGCAGAGTCCTCTTCAAGACCGAAATGTCGTTGGTAGCGCGGGCGGCAGCCGGGTCCCCAGAAGCAGCCTTCAAGTATTGACCGCAGAGACGGTCGTACGCGTAGTCCGGATCGATCTCATTGGCCTCTCGAAGAAGCTCTCCGACCAGCGTCAGGTAAGGAACCACGAATCGCGTCGTCGGCTTGGCGTCAACGCCGTTGGCGAGAAACCAATGCACGAGCCCGTAGTGAAACTGCAGATTCGTTTGAAGGTCCGGCCCTCGGATGACCGTCCGCCGAAGCACCTCGCGCAAGTGGTCGTAGCTCTGACGGCGGTTGTCGCCGGTGGTCACCAGGAGCGCGATATTGCTGTCGTATGCGCCCGCTAGCTTGTAGCGCATGAAGAGGTTGGTATCTGGATTCTTGAAACAGATGCCCTGATCGTCGCGAACCTCGCCTTCGATCGGATCCGACCACGACATGACCTCCCCGCCTGCGTGCGGAGAAAGAGAGTGGTCCGTTGCGTTGAGGCGCGCTTCCACCGCAGCGGCGTCGCGTTGAACACGCTCGGGCCGGGGAAGCCTGGCCTTGTGATTGGCGAGCAAGGCCATCGCTTCGACGAGCGAGTGCACCTCGAAGAAATCTTCCGCATCATCGGGATTGCTGAATCGGAGCGCGTAGCAAAGCTCGGAGACCCGGTGCTCGACCTGAATGCGCGTGTTCACTTCCATGAAGTAATGGCGCGGCCCGTCGACGATGCATTCGAACGTCGAGGCAGAGTCGAGCTTGACCGCTTCACCAAACCGTTCGGCCTCTTCTTCCATCCGCCTGAGAATCTGGAGGTCTTGCGCGATTGCGTCGGCGCCGGTTTCGTTGCCCGCCGCTCGCTCGCGTTCGACCGCAGCGCCGAGTGTCTCTTGTGTAATCGAGACCTCGAGGAGCTTCTGCTCGTGCATCTGAAGCGAGCAATCGCGTCCGCCGAGCGACACTGTCCACTCGCCGTTGCCGATGAGCTGGATCTCGTTGTGACGGGTCGTCTCGATGTTGAGCTCGACGAGGATGTTCTTGTTGTCGCCGACCCCGAGCGCCTTCACCTCGCTGAGAATCTCACGCACCATCGGTGGCGCTTGATCGGCGCTGTTGACGATGCGCTGCCCCTTGCCGCCGCCGCCGCCGATCGCCTTGAGACGAATGCGGCTGCCCTTGTACTTCTCGAGGATCGAGGCGACCTCGATTTGAATCTGTTCTGCGAGCTCGTCGACGGTGTAGAGGTCGATGCCGGCGTCGTAGGAAGCGCTCAGCACGGCGTCCGCGACTGTTTCGAGGTCTAGGTCGTCGCTGCGGAGCTCCGGTACGTCCAGGCCGTGCTTCTTGGCAAGCTTGCTCAGCGCCTTGCGGTCGGAGTGCTTCCGAAGAAGAAGCCGGGCCGTCGCATTGTTGATGCCCGGCGTGACGCTGACGCCCACCCGCTCTGCGGTACGCTTCGCCTCGTCCTTGAATCCGGCCGCTTGAACCGTGTGTGCGCAAGGACCGATGAAGCGAAGGCCAGCCTCTTCGATCGAACGGACGAACTCTTCGTCCTCAGCCATGAAGCCGTAACCAGCGAAGATGTAGTCGTAGCCGTTGTCCTTGGCGATCTGGATGATCTGGGCAATGCGCTCGGTGCGCTCTTCTTTGGATGCGCCCGTGTAGTCAGAGACTGAGTGAACACGAGAAGGGTCCAATCGCCGAAGCTCCGGCGCGAGGGCCCTCGGATACACGATTGAGTCCTTCTCCGAGAGGAGAATCCCCACCTTCGGCATCCCCATCTCAGCGAAAATGTCGAGCGCCTCCCGCCGGACCGGCCCGCGGCACACGATGAGAGCCGTCATGTCCTCACAGCCGAACGAACGCACCCAGTCCGACTCGGACTGTCCAAGGCGGCGATCTCGATGAATGAGCGGGTTGTGCATGTAGCTGTCGGAAGCCATCAGTGGAACTCACGCTGAACCGTTTGCAACGGCTCCGGGGTGTAGTGGGACAGGTAGAAGTTGAGGTTCTTTGCGAGCGCAGCCCTCACGTCGGTCGGCATGACGATTTCGGAGATCGATCCGAGGCTCAGCGCTTCCTTGGGATTCATGAGCTCCTCCTCATAGCGCGCGCTGAACGCGGCCTCCTGCTCCTTGACCCATGTTGCGACGTCGGCCGATGCATCATCCTTGGACGCGCCAGCCTCGAGTGCTGCGCGCAAGCGCGACTTCGCTTCGTTGCGCATGTCGCGCATTTCTTGTTTGTATACGAATTCTTTGCCGGCCGGACCCATGACGGCGACGCGTGTCGTGGGGAGCGCCATCACGTGGTCGGCGCCGACTGCGTAGCAGTTGAATGCAGCGTACGCTCCGCCGAACGCGTTACGGATGATGAGCAGGAGGCGCGGCGTGCGGAGGTCGATGATCGAGTCGAGCATCGCACGGCCTGCCTGGACGATGCCACGGCTCTCTTGATCGCGTCCCGGCAGGAACCCAGTCGTGTCCTCCATGAAGATCACCGGGATATTGTAGAGATTGCAGAACCGGATGAACCGCGAGTTCTTGAACGCAGCGTCGACGTCGATCTGCCCAGAAGCCACGGCGCTGTTGTTGCAAACGAAACCGACGACGTGCCCGCCGAGGCGGCCGAATGCCGTAATCGTGTTGCGCGCCCGCTGCGGCTGAAGCTCGAAGTAGTCGCCGTGATCGCAAATTTGCTGGAGGATGATGCTCACGTCGATCGGTGTGTTGAACCCAGTGGGTGAGTTGAATGCCTTCCGGAGAAGGGTGTCAACCTCGCCGGTCGGACGAACGATCGGATCCGAAGTCTCCTGATAGGGAGCGAATTCGTGGTTGTTTCCGGGCAGGTAGCTCAGCAAGCGCCGCGCGGTTCGCAGCGCGCCAACTTCGTCGCGGACGGTGAGGTCTACAACACCGCTTTGCCCGTGTACGCCCGGGCCGCCGAGCTCGTCCGCGGTCACGTCCTCGCCCAGCACCGACTTCACGACCCCGGGACCGGTCAGACCGAAGAAGGTGTTGGAGGGCTGAATCATGAAGCTGCCCTGTCGAGGCAAGTACGAACCGCCGCCAGCGTTGTAACCGAACATGCACATGATGCTCGGCACCACTCCGCTGATCTTGCGGAGCGCGGTGAACACCTCGGCGTAGCCATCGAGGCCGCCAATCCCTGCCGGCACGAACGCGCCCGCGCTATCGTTCATCCCAACGAGCGGCATCCCCTGCCTACCCGCCAAGCGCATGAGGTTCGCGAGCTTGGTGCCGTTGGTCGCGTCCATCGAGCCAGCACGAACCGTGAAATCGTGACCGTAGAGAGCGACGTCGCGGCCCTCGATCTGGACGATCCCCGTGACGAGCGAAGCGCCATCCAGATTCGGACCCCAGTTCTGGTATAGAATCGTCGGCTCGCTCCCTCGGTCGCGGAGCACGTCGATGCGTTCCCAGACCGTCATGCGGCGCTTGGCGTGCTGCCTTCCGATCTGCACGGGACCCGCTGCGGTGCGCGGGCGGGCGCGTAGCTGCTCGCCCTCTCGAACGGCTGCGTCGTAGGGCCCACCTCCCTTCACGTCTTCGGCGGGGGAGCGGATCTCGCCATCCAATTCGAATGGATTGCGAAGGCTTGGCGTCACGGTGTCCTTGTCGGGCATAACTACATTTGCCTACATCGGTCGGCGCCCGAACCAGTAGGCTTCGCAGCGCAGGGCCTTTTACGGGTTTTGGGGCCGAAATGCCAGCGAACACCCCACGGCTGCTCAGTTGCCGATGGCGCGGGGCCAGAAATCCGTGAAAATGGGGGGCTTCATGCCCATTGCAGAGGACAGTCAGCGCGCACTAGACGTCGCCGAGCGCGTGGCGCGCGAAGCCGGCAAGGTCGTGATGAAAGGCTGGCGGTCGGTCGGGGAGATCTCCCGTAAGGGACGCTTCGACTTGCTGACCGAGTACGACCTCGCAAGCGAGGAACTGATCCGTGAACATCTCTCCCGCGAGTTCCCCACGCACCGGATCATCGGAGAGGAGAACGCGGAGAGCGGCGAAGGCGAGCTGGTCTGGTACGTCGACCCGATCGACGGAACGACGAACTTCGCTCACGGGCACTTCTTCTTTGGCGTGTCGATCGCGCTCTATCGCGGATCGCAGGGGTTAGCCGGTGTGGTCCACGCGCCTGCGCTCGACGTCACATGGACGGCCGCAAAGGGCATCGGCGCGTTTCGCAATGGGAAACCCTGCTTCGTATCGACGCGCGACCAGCTCGAGGAGGCGGTCTGCGCAACCGGATTCCCGTACGACCGTTGGTCGAATCCCGACAACAATCACGCAGAGCTCGCGCTGTTTCTGCAGCGAGCGAGAGGCATTCGGCGATGCGGCGCCGCGTCGGTCGATCTCTGCCTCGTCGCCGACGGCACCTACGACATCTACTGGGAACAAGGCCTGAACGCCTGGGACATGTGTGCGGGCGCGCTGCTGGTGCAAGAAGCAGGTGGACAGCTTTCGACCTACGAGGGCGAGGCGGCAGACCCACGCACGGGAAAGCTAATAGCGTCCAATGGGCTGTTGCACGAAGCCGCGGTCCGCACGATTCGTGAGGCACGTAACAAACTTCCGCCCGACAAGTCGTGAATCGCACGCCCCCGCCCGATACACTGGGTTTATGGGGGTCAGCTGGGAGGAGCGGGAGAACTGGAAGCCGGGGTCCGCCCCTTCGGCGGAGACGCTCGCCGCCTACGTGCCGCTGAACGCCAGCGAGCGGTGGGCCATGGTGAACACGATCGCCGGGCGGCATCTGGTCAGGATGGTGATGTGCGCCGGGATCGCGTACCTCGGGCTCTCCGCGGGCCAATGGTCCACGGACCTCGATCAAACCGGACTCCGGTTGATGACGATGTACGGACTCACTGGTGCCGCGATGCTCGCACTGGGATGGCGTGCGTATCGGCAGCCGCCTCCTCTCATGTGGTCGGTGCACATTGCTGGCAGCGTCTTCCTCGTGGTTACGGCGACCGTCACGCTCGGCTACGCCCTCGGCGGCCAACCATCCGACTTCTACCTTTATCTGTTGGTCCAATTTGCAGCGGGCGCACTAGTTCACAGTCGAAGATGGGTGATCGCGATCATGATTCTCGGAGACCTCGGCTGGGGGTTCACGTCGCTCTCGATCGAGGGGGTGAACTGGGTGCAGAGCGCTGGCTACCTGATCGGTTTTTCTGTCGTCACTATCGGCATCAACTACTCGCGCGGCCGCACCCTCGGTCGCATGGAGGGGCTCCGGCTGGCCGCAGAACGCGCGTCGCAGGCGAAGACCGAGTTCTTGGCCAACATGAGTCACGAGGTCCGCACGCCGATGAACGGTGTCCTCGGCCTCAGCGCCTTGATGCTCGACACGGAGCTCGACGCCAAGCAGGAGAAGATGGTCACGGCGATTCGCGAGTCCGCGGACGCCCTCATCGGCATCGTCGACGAGGTCCTGGACTTCTCGCAGTTACAGAAGGGTCAGGTGGAGCTCGAACGGGTGCCATTCGACATGAGCGTCCTCATCGACGGTGTGACGGCCCTCATGCAGCCGCGCGCCGCAGCCAAGGGGCTCCAACTCGAGTCCGAGATGACGAGGTTCACGAACCGACGATTCATTGGAGATAGCGGGCGCATCCGGCAGGTTCTTCTCAACTTCGTCAGCAACGCGATCAAGTTCACCGAGTCGGGGTTCGTGCTCATCAGCGCGGAAGTCATCGAGGCGTCGGACAAGACTAGAATCCGTCTTTGTGTGCGGGACACGGGAATTGGTATTCCCGACGAGTCGCTTCCCAGGATTTTCGCGCGCTACCACCAGAACGGCGCCGGCTCGCACCGCAGCTCCAGTGGAAACGGGCTGGGGCTCGCTATCACCAAGCAGCTCGTCGAGCTGATGGGTGGAACGCTCGGAGTAAAGAGCGCACTCAACGAAGGAACGAGCTTCTGGGCGGAAATCGACCTCCAACCGGGACCGGAAGACACGCTGCGCGTCGCTGACTCGACGGGCACGGGCGACCTGTTGATCCGTGAAGGCACCCGCGTGCTGGTCGCCGAGGACAACCCGACCAGCCGAATGGTGACCGAAGCACTACTGAAGAAGCTCTCGTGCGAGGTCGACATTGCGATCGACGGGCGGGAAGCGCTGCAGAAGGCGAAGGACAACGACTACGACATCGTGTTCATGGATTGCTACATGCCGCTGATGGATGGCTTCCAAGCGACCCAACGCCTTCGGAGGTCGCCTGAGAACGAGGAGCTCCCAATCATCGCCTTGACGGCCAGCGTGGGCGAGGAAGACCGAACCCGCTGCCTCGAGGCAGGGATGGACGACGCCGTTGGTAAGCCGGTGCAGATCTCGATGCTCGCCAAGGCGCTCGAACGGTGGGTTCCGGTCTCCGGCAGCCGTTCGATGAGCCCGGTGTCCTCGCTCCCTCCGCCCGCTACGCTCGACCTCCACATGGTTCGCCAGCTCGTCTCGCTCGACGGAGAAGACGACGATTTCATCCAGGACGTGATGGTGAGCTATGTCGAACAGCTCAAAGAGTCGGTGAGGAAGCTCGGCGAGGCGTTGAAGCACGCGGACATGGAGACCGTGCATCTGACTGCTCACTCGATCAAAGGCGCCAGCAAGCAAATCGGCGCCGCACGGGTGGGCGATCTCCTAGGCTCCATCGAGCGCGCAGACGGTGTCGAGGCGGCGAGACAGCTCCTGAAACAGGTTGAGGCGGAAGTGCCGCGCGTCGCCGAAGCCGTGGAGGCCCTACTCCGCCGCTCGCGCCGCACCGGCTAGTGTGCGGATCTTTTCGCTTGTGGTCGGCTTACCTCCTCGTTCGCTCCCTGCGAGGTACGGACGTACCTCTCAGTCGCTCTCTGCGGGGGCGCTCGACCACAAACGAA
>Ga0233409_10000086_pt1 | contig 14036 bp, 7 predicted proteins | sample Na_oxic_13_MG_FD_179871 | JGI IMG/M metagenome (GOLD analysis project Ga0233409, IMG submission 179871) | Seawater microbial communities from Saanich Inlet, British Columbia, Canada - Na_oxic_13_MG | ecosystem: Environmental > Aquatic > Marine > Inlet | place: Canada: British Columbia... | reverse complement strand
CAAGGGCACCGCCGGCGCCCGCAACGTGACCGAACGGCTCGCGTGGGAGGTGCGCAAACGATCGAGCGTCGAGCCCATCCTCGAGCCGGGACGCGCGAGGCTCGACAAGCCCTCGCTCTTTCGAAGCCCGTTCGTGTACTGGCGAGGAAGCGAAGAGTTTCCTCCGCTGAGCGAGGAAGCGATCGAAGGCCTTCGTAAGTACATCCATCGTGGCGGGTTCATCTTGATCGACGACGCGACGGCCGGCGCAGAGGGCTTCGATCGAGCGGTTCGCCGCGAGCTCCTTCGCGCATTCCCGGCGCTTCCGCTGAAACCAATCTCCCCGGATCATACGATCTATCGTTCGTTCTACCTTCTGCGAAAGCCGGTGGGACGCGTGCAGGGTCCCGCGTTTCTCGAGGGCATCACGTACGGTGATCGCATTGCCATCGTGTACTCGCGCCACGACCTCGGCGGCGCGTTTCAGCGCGACAAGCTCGGGGCATGGAGTCAGGCCGTCGTGCCGGGCGGCGAAGGACAGCGCGAACAAGCGATCCGTTTGGGGGTGAACCTCGTGCTCTACGCGCTGTGTACCGACTACAAAGACGACCAAGTGCACGCGCCGTTCATCATGCGGCGACGAGGTTTGGACCACTGAGGTTTGCGCGTGGGAGATTGGCAGTGGCAGATCGGGATTCTGGGGGGAAACACGACCGCGTGGGTAGTGGGGCTCGCCTTGTTAGCGCTGTGGCTCATCGAGCTTCGATCGATTCGCGGCGAAGGCGCCCGATGGCGGCGGTTCACGCTAGCCGCGCTCGGTGGGTTCGGCATCTTGGCGGTGTACCTTCTGGCGCTCCAGATCACGCTGGTGCGGGAGACCTTCGAGGAGGTGGCCGGTGGCACCGGCATCCTCCTCGACAGCTCACGAAGCATGACCCTCTCTGGGGCGAGTGGCCCTCGAAGTGACGCCGTCCGCGCGTTGATCGACGAATGGCAGGAAGACGCCCGGATCAACCCGATGGTCTACCTCTTCGGTTCCAGTACGCGCGGGGCGATGTGGAACGACCTTGGGGAAAGCTACGAGCCGTCGGACGACGAGACCAACATTCGTGAGGCGCTGAACTACGTTCTAGGGAAGGGCGCCGACCAGGAGCTCGGATCACTCGTCGTGGTCACTGACGGGGCCGACGCGAGTTTCCGAGCCGACACCCTCGCGCTCGATTCGGGGGGGCCAGCGATTCATGCCGTCGTCGTCGGCGGAGACGACCCGCTCGATGACCAAGCGATCCTGTCGTTGCACGCCGACACCACCGCGTACGTGGGCGTCCCCGCGTTGATCCGCGCGGAAGTGCGCGCGGTCGGTGACTTGCGAGGCGCAGAGCTTCGCGTTCAGCTCTGGCACGAGAGCCGCCTCGAGCAGGAAACCGTCGCCGCCCTCGACGAGAGCGGCAGGGGCGCCGTCGCCTTCGAGGTGACCCCGCGGCGCACGGGGCGCGCTCTCTACCGGCTGTTGATTCCCGCGGCTTCCAACGACGAGGTTCCAGAGAACAACGACCGCGCTGCGCTCTTGCAGGTCGGTCGAGAGCGGCTGCGCGCGTTGCTCGTGGCCGGGCGACCCGGATGGGACGTTCGATTCCTCCGAGACTTCCTCAAGCGCGACGGTTCTGTCGACTTGGTGTCGTTCTTCATTTTGCGCGCCGCATCCGACCTGACCGCAGCGCCGACCAACGAGCTGGCGTTGATTCCATTTCCGACCGACGAGCTCTTTCGCGAACACCTCGGAAGCTTCGACGTCGTGATTTTCCAGAACTTCGACTACGCGCCATATGAGATGCAGACCTACCTGCCGCGCATCCGGGACTACGTGCAGCGTGGCGGCTCCTTTGTCATGATTGGCGGCGATCGATCGTTCGCCGAGGGCCGCTATGCGGGAACGGCCATCGAAGAAATTTTGCCCGTGAAGCTCCGAGCGCCTGGCGTGGTCAAGGGGAGCTATCGGACCGAGGTGAGCAAGAAGCTGGCGCGGCATCCGATCGTGGCGCTGGGCCCTGATCCCGCCCTCACGAGGCAAACGTGGCGCTCGCTCCCTGCCTTGCACGGAGCCAACATGGTGAGCGCAGTCAAAGAGGGAGGACAGGTCCTGCTGCACCATCCGCGAGCGCGCATCAGCAACGGTGCGCCGCTTCCGATTCTCGTCGTTGGCGAGTCCGGCAGAGGGCGCGTCGCTGCGATGACGACGGACGCATCCTGGCGATGGCGCTTCGCCGCGGACGACACCACGGTCGGCTCCGACGAGTATGAGCTGTTCTGGGACCGGATGATTCGCTGGCTCACGCGCGATCCTCTCTTGGAGCCAGCGAGGATCTCAACCGACAGAGAGCGATACGGGGTCGGAGGAGAGCTCGTAGTCTCGGGCCGGCTCCGAGATGAGAGCTATCGGCCGATGAAGCGGGTGGCGGTGGAGCTGCATGTTCAACCGGCGGTCGACGAGAAAGGCGTCGCGGTCGTCCGCACCGACCAGGATGGACAGCTCCAGGCCACACTTCGGGCACCCAGCGAGCCGGGAGCGTACGAAGCCGTCGCCTCGGTCCACGGCGAGGAGGTCGCGCGGGAGGTGTTCATCGTCGAGGCGAGCGGCGACGAGCTCGCCGACCTCGAGGCCATGCCCGAACAACTCCAGGCCGTCGCCGAGCAGTCGGGAGGCCGCGTATTCCTCGGCACGGCAGACGTCCCCGCGCTCTCGGAGCTCGCGGCGACGAGTCGGCGGGCGGTAGGGCTCGTCTCGAAGGAACCGCTGTCCAATCCGTGGTTCATCCTGCTCACGGTCCTGCTTTTGGGGGCTACGTGGGTGCTGCGCAGGCGCTGGGGACGTCGATAACCCCCTGGGTCCTAGTGGGGCGCCTTTCCTGACTGGACATCGCCGCCCGCCATCCTACAGATACCCGTCTCGCCCATGCAGCCCACTAAGTTACGCGGCGCGCGCACGCACAACCTTCGTTCGATCGACCTCGATATCGCGCCGGGCACGTACCTCGCGATCGTGGGACCTTCGGGCGCGGGCAAGTCGTCGCTGGCCTTTCGAACCCTCTACGCGGAGGGCCAACGCCGCTACGTCGAAAGCTTTAGCGCGTACGCGCGACAGTTCCTAGAGCGACTTTCCAGGCCTCCGGTCGACGAGCTCGACCCGGTGCCAGTGGGCATCGCAGTCGACCGCCAAGCACCGGTGCGGACCAGCCGATCGACCGTCGGAACGATGACCGAGATTGCGGACTACGCGAAGCATCTGTGGGCCCACGCGGCTGAGCTCTATTGTCCTGGATGCGGAGAGCTGGTGCACCGGGATGCTCCGACGCGCGCAGCGCAAAGCGTGATGAGCGAGCTTGCCGGGGAGAAGTTGCTGGTGACCTATCCGGTTGCCGTGGCTGACAAAGAGCACTTCATCGGCGTCCGCGAGGGCTTGCTGCGTGAAGGCTACCGGCGCGTCCGGGTCAAAGGGAAGGTCCGCGACCTCGATGAGGTTCCGCCCAGCGATGTGACGAATGGTCGAAGCACGCACCTCGACGTGGTGGCCGACCGGACTGTCGCGCGTCCACGAGATCAGGCGCGCTTGGTCGAGGCCCTCGAAGACGCCATGCGGCGGGGCGCCGGCCGGGCGACGGTGTGGTCCGCCGGGGGCGCTGAGCTCGGCTTCTCCGAGGGGCTTCACTGCCCGGCCTGCGACCGGTCCTTTCGTCGAGCGACGCCCGGGCTCTTCAGCTTCAACAGCCCCATCGGCGCATGCGAGACGTGCCGTGGCTTCGGGCGCACGATCGAGATCGACCTCGATAGGGTGATTCCCAACTATGATCTGTCCCCCGACGACGGCGCCATTCGCGCATGGCAAGGCAAGGCAACCACCTGGGAGCGGCGCGAGCTCAAGAAAAACGCAAAGAAGGCCGCCATCCCGCTCGACAAGCCACTGCGCGAGTGGACCCCCGGTCAGCTCGACTGGCTCATCGAAGGCGACGACGTGGGCTACCCCAAGGGTTGGTGGGGGATTCGCAGCTGGTTCAAGTGGATGGAGTCGCGAGCGTACAAGATGCACGTTCGCGTCTTTCTCTCCCGTTATCGAAAGTACGAGAGGTGCGGAGACTGCGATGGCACGCGCCTCAAATCTGAAGCGCTCGCTTGGCACATCGACGGGCTCAGCGTTCCCGAGCTCTATGCACTGCCGGCGTCGGACGCGCTGTCGTTCTTGGAGAAGCAGGAGAATCGGTTCACGGGCGATGCCGGGGCCGCGCTACTGTGGCGCGAGGCGATCGGGCGGCTTCGCGCGTTGCACGATGTCGGTCTCGGCTACCTTTCTTTGGATCGCACGTCTCGAACGCTCTCGGGAGGGGAAACCCAGCGGGTCGCGCTAACGAGCGCCTTGGGCGCCACGCTCAACGGCGCGATGTTCGTACTCGACGAGCCGACGGTAGGGTTGCACCCGCGGGATGTGGAGCGGTTGCTCGGGGTCGTCCGGGCCTTGTCGAAGGACGAGAACATCGCCGTCGTCGTCGAGCATGACCCAGCGATGATCCTCGGGGCCGACCGTGTGATCGAGCTTGGTCCAGGGGCTGGCGAGAACGGCGGGCAGATTGTCTTCGACGGCACCCCGACCGCTCTGCGCAAAGCGAAGACCGCAACGGGCGCTGCGCTCAAATCCAACGGGGGCGTGTCTCGTGCGCGTCGGCAGGCCAAGGGGTGGATCGACGTGACCGGTGCATCCGGGCACAACCTCCGCTCGGTCGATGCCTCGTTCCCGCTCGGGGTGATGACCTGCGTGACCGGCGTCAGCGGTTCGGGGAAGAGCAGCCTGGTCCTCGAGACGTTGCTGCCTGCCATTCAACGCCAGCTCGGTGTGAAGTCAGAGGGGGCGCCGCTCGACCACGACAGTGTGACAGGGTTCGAATCACTCCAGGGCGTGGTGGGGGTGGATCAAGCTCCCCTTGGCCGAACTTCACGCGGGAACGCCGCGACATATTTGAAGATTTGGGAGGCATTTAGAAAACGCTTCACCCAACAGCCGCTCGCGAAAGAGCGTGGCTACAAGCCCGGGTTCTTCTCCTTCAACGTTGCAGGCGGCCGCTGCGAGGCCTGCCGGGGCGACGGCGCGGAGACGGTCGAGATGCAGTTCTTGGCCGATGTCGTCTTCAGCTGTCCCGAGTGTCAGGGTCGGCGGTTCGTCGGGCCGGTGCTCGATGTGGAGTACATGGGCCTCAACATCGCCGACGTCCTCGAGCTGACGGCCCACCAAGCGGCCGAGCATTTCGTCGACGACGCGATCCTTTCACGGACGCTGAGGCCCCTGCTGGACGTCGGACTCGGTTACCTTCGTTTGGGGCAGCCCCTCAATACGCTGTCCGGCGGAGAGGCGCAGCGGCTCAAGCTTTCCGAAGCTCTCTTGCGGGCCACGCCAGGCTCGCTCTTGGTATTCGACGAGCCGACAGCCGGACTGCACGCCAACGACGTCGAGCCTTTGATGAAGGTCCTCGATGATTTGGTCGAGCGTGGCGACACCGTCATCGTGGTCGAGCACGACATGCACGTCGCGGCGCACGCGGACCACGTGATCGATCTCGGACCGGGCGCAGGTGCGGGAGGCGGCCGAATCGTCGCAGACGGGTCGCCCGAAACGGTGGCGAAACGAAAGGCGTCTCAGACGGCCCCGTATCTTGCGCGCGCGATTGGCAAGTCAGACAAAGGCAAGCGCGCCGCCCACCGCAAGAAGAGCAAGGCGACCGATGCACCGCTTCGAGAAATCCGAATTGCTGGCGCTCGTGAGCACAACCTCAAAGACGTCACGGTGCACATCCCGCGCGAGCAGCTCGTCGTGCTCACTGGGCCGAGCGGAAGCGGCAAGAGCACCTTGGCGTTCGACGTGCTGTTTGCCGAAGGACAGCGCCGGTATTTGGAGACGCTGTCGCCTTATGCGCGGCAATACATGCCGCAGCTTCCGAGGCCAGCGGTCGACCAGGTCGTCGGGGTTCCCCCAAGTGTGTCGCTCGAACAGCGGATGACGCGAGCGGGGGCCAACTCGACAGTCGCTACCGTGACTGAAGTTTCCCACTACCTGCGCTTGATCTGGGCCCGCATCGGCGTGCTGCATTGCGTGGAGTGTGAGGTGCCGATCGCGGCACGCCCGGCGGCGCAGTTGGTCGGCGATGTGAAGCGACGCTTTGGCGCAAAGAAGGTGACGCTGCTCGCGCCGGTGGTCCGCGGCCGAAAGGGCATTCACCGCGAGCTGCTCAAGAAGGCCATGAAGGATGGCTTCACCGAGGCGCGCATCGATGGCGAGCTCCAGAGGCTCGAGGCCGGCATGAAGCTCGACCGCTACACCGAGCACGACGTGGAGCTCGTGGTGGGCTGCGTCTCGGCTAAGAGCGCCGAGCTGTTGGCCCTACTCGAAAGGGCCTTGAAGGTGGGCGACGGGGCCGCCTGGGCAATCGGCAGCGACGATGAGATGCAGCTCTCGAGCAAGCAGGCGTGCCCAAGCTGCGGCCGCGGGTATCCGGAGCTCGACCCGAGGTTCTTCTCCTTCAACACGCGGCACGGCCAGTGTCCTGCGTGCGAGGGGCGCGGCGAGATTATCAAGAAGAGCTGGCGCGGACGGCGGCGCAAGCGCGCGGTCGAAAAACGCCTGTGTGACCAGTGCGACCAGACCCGGCTCTCGCCGCTAGCCCGCGGAGTCACGGTCGACGAGATGTCGATCACGACGCTTTTCGATCAAAGCGTCTCGGAGGCGGTCGAGACGCTTCAAGAGTTCACCCTCGATGGACGTGACGCCACCATCGCCAAGACGCCGCTCCATGAAGCGCTGCGGCGGCTTTCGTTCCTCGAAGAGGTCGGCTTGGGCTACCTCGGCCTCGGGCGCGCGGCCAACACGTTGAGTGGCGGCGAGATGCAGCGGGTGCGGCTTGCGGCGCAACTCGGGAGCGGGCTCACCGGCGTGTTGTATGTGCTCGACGAACCCACCATTGGCCTGCACCCGCGCGACACTGGACGCCTACTCGGTGCGCTGCGAGGGCTCGTCGATCGAGGCAACTCGGTGTTGGTCGTGGAGCACGACGCCGACACCATTCGCGCCGCCGATCATGTGATCGACGTGGGGCCTGGCGGCGGCAAGCACGGCGGGAGGGTTTTGTCGCAAGGTGCGCTACGCAAGATGAAGGGCTCTGTCACCGCTGCGGCCCTCGAGCGGCCACCGAAGGTGCCCACGAAACGCCGCCCAACGCGAGGGGTTTCCTGGTTGGAGCTTACCGGGGTCAACCACCACAACCTCGAGAACGTCGACGTACGGTTCCCGCTCGAGCGCTTCGTGGCAGTGACCGGCGTCAGCGGTTCGGGAAAGAGCTCGTTGGTTCGCGAGGTGTTGCTGCGTGCAACCCGTGAGGCGCTCGGGATGGTCAACGATTCGCCCGCTGGGGAGTTCAAGAAGATCAAAGGTTTCAAATCGTTGAAGCGCGCGATCGAAATCGACCAGAGCCCAATTGGACGCACGCCGCGATCGGTGCCGGCGACGTACATCGGCATCTGGAACACGGTGAGGCAACTGCTGGCGGGGACGCCCGAAGCGCGTGCGCGCGGCTACACGGCGAGCCGCTTTTCGTTCAACGTCGAGCAAGGCCGGTGCCCCGAGTGCAAAGGGCAGGGCTCGATTCACGTGGAGATGGCGTTCCTCCCCGACGTCGACGTGCCGTGTGAGACCTGCAACGGGATGCGCTTCACCCAAGAGACGCTCTCGGTCCGTTGGCAAGGCCTCAACGCTGGCGAGCTGCTCGAGCTCGAGGTCGCTGAAGCGGTTGAAGTGTTCTCGCCCGTGAAGACGATTCGTCAGCCGTTGGAGCTCCTCGACGAGCTCGGCTTGGGATACCTGCACCTCGGCCAGCCCTCGAACACGCTCAGTGGCGGAGAAGCGCAGCGAATCAAGCTCGTCTCCGAGCTAGCCGCCGGCCTCAACACCGGACCCACCCTATACGTGATGGACGAGCCGACGACGGGGCTCCACCGCGACGACGTCGACCGCCTCCTTGGCGTCCTCGATCGGTTGGTGGAGCGAGGCGACACCGTCGCAGTCATCGAGCACCACCCCGACGTGATGCTCGCATCCGACTGGGTCATCGACCTAGGCCCCGAAGGCGGCATCCACGGCGGCCGAGTCATCGCCCAAGGCACGCCCGAGACCATTGCGAAGCGCAAGCGGAGCCACACCGGGCAAGTGCTGACCCGTGAGTTTGATCGATAGTGGGCCATAGAGCGTCCCCAGACCGCGGCTAGCGGTCTTCGGGTTTGGGGGGCAGCGTTAGTGCGTGCCCAGCTCTTTGAGATCGGGACCCGCCCAGAGGGTGGTGTCGAGCTTCTCTTGCAGGTCGGCGGCGGTTAGGCCGTGGCGGACTTCCCGGACGCGGATGCCGTCTGGGGTGAAGTCGAAGACCGCGACTGGGCAGATGAGGCGGGTGATTTGGATCCCGTTGTCGCACGGAGACCCGACGAGCGAGTCGAGGTCGTCTAGGCCGGAGGTGCTTAGGCCGACTACCGGGCACTCCAACCCGGGAGGGTCCGCGTCGGTGCTCGCTCGTCCTTGTGGGGAGACGGCGCTCACTTCGATCAACGCAAGCTCCGCGGGCTCTTGAGCAGTCGTTTGGGCGAGGGCCTCGATGGCACTTCGCACGGCCTGCGGCAGGCCGTCGCCGAACCAAACGCCCTGTTTGGATTCGCATTCCTCCGCGGCACGCGAAAGCACGCGGTCGAGGTCAGCTGCGTGCTCGGGCGATGGCATCGGTGAAGCGCCGGAAGAGGTAGCGTGAATCGTGCGGACCCGCAGCGGCTTCGGGGTGATACTGAACGCTGAACGCGCCCGTCTCGACGTGCTCGATCCCTTCGCATGTGTCGTCGTTCAAGTGAAGGTGGGTCAGCTCGCACTTGTCTTTCAGCGAGTCGGCGTCGACGCAGAAGCCGTGATTCTGGGTCGTGACCTCGATGCGCCCCGTCTTGAGATCCTTGACCGGCTGATTGAGCCCCCGGTGGCCAAACTTGAGCTTGTAGCTCTGTCCCCCAAGCGCGAGGCTCATCAACTGATGGCCAAGACAGATGCCGAAGATCGGGCGCTGACCAAGGAGCTCACGCACGGTCGCGATACCACCCGACACTGCGGCTGGGTCGCCAGGGCCGTTCGATAAGAAGATGCCGTCGGGCTCGAGTCTGAGCACCTCTGCGGCGGTCGTCGTCGCGGGAACGACGGTGACCTTGCACCCTTCGTCGACGAGGCAGCGCAGGATGTTGAGCTTGACCCCGAAGTCCATCGCGACGACGTGCCAAGGGCGCGAACCCTCCCTTTGCTCCGACCACACACCGCTGCCTTCGGTCCATTGGTAGGCTTCGGAGGTCGTGACCTCTCCGGTGAGGTTCCGGCCCGTCATCGGAGGCGCCGCTTTGGCACGGTCATGAAGCGTCGCGGGGTCTTCGGTTCCAACCGCGGCCATCTGAGCACCAATGTCTCGAATGTGTCGAGTGAGTGTGCGTGTATCGATGCCCGTGATCCCGACGATGCCTTCTTTTTTGAGGTAAGCGTCCAGCGACTCCTGGGTTCGCCAGTTGCTTTCGACCGCGGACAGCTCCCGCACAACGAAGCCTCGCAGGGCAGGGCGTCGGGCTTCGCGGTCTTCGACGTTGATGCCGGTGTTGCCAATTTGCGGGGCCGTCATGGTGACGATTTGGCCGCAGTAAGACGGATCGGTCAGCACCTCTTCGTAGCCCGTCATGCCGGTGGTGAACACCGCTTCGCCGGTCGCCCCACCTTCCGCGCCGAAGCTTCGGCCCGTAAAGCGGGTTCCATCTGCAAGTACCAGGTGTGCTTCTTTGGTCATGTTCCCAGCTCGTGCACGACGTTGCCCCCGACAATGGTCATGACGGGCCTCCCCATCAGCTCACGACCGAGCAACGGCGTATTGTGCGACTTGGAGCGTAGCGCTTCTTTGTCGAGAATCCATCGGGCCTCCGGGTCGAGGACCGTTATGTCCGCGCGGCGCCCCTCCCGCAGCGAGCCCCCTTCGAAATCCGGGATCAATCGCGCGGGGGCGGTCGAGAGTGCCTCCACGAACCGTAGCGGCGTGAACACCCGGTCGCGGACCAGCTGGAACATGGACCCAATCGCGGATTCGAGCCCGTTGATCCCTACGGAGGCCGCTTCGAACTCGCAGTCCTTCTCGAGATCGGTGTGCGGCGCATGGTCGGTCGCGATGCAATCGATCGTGCCGTCTGCGAGCGCCTCCCGAAGCGCTTGCCGGTCCTCCTCCTCGCGAAGAGGCGGGTTGACCTTGCAATAGGTCTCGTAGCCGAGGAGCGCCTCGTCTGTCAGGAGCAGATGGTGCGGCGTCACCTCGGCGGAGACGCGCAGGCCGCGTGACTTCGCCTCCCGAATCAGGCGAACCGCCCCGAGGCTCGAAATGTGCGCCACGTGATATCGGGCACCAGTCGTTTCGGCCAGAATCAAATCCCGCGCGACGATGATGTCCTCCGCTGCGCGTGGCCAACCTCGCAGTCCAAGTTGGGTAGAACGGGCGCCTTCGTGCATCTGCGCCCCTTCGGTTAGGTGGTGGTCCTCGCAGTGCTGGCTCACCAAGAGGTCGAAGGTGCGGGCGTACTCCATCGCGTGCCGCATCACTGCCGCATTCATCACGCAAACGCCGTCGTCGCTGACGCCGATGGCGCCAGCCTCCCGCAAGTCCGCCATCTCGGTGAGCTCGGCGCCTCGTTGCCCCTTGGTCACCGCACCGAAGGGCAGCAACCGGGCACCGCCGTGTTCTTGAGCGCGGGCGATCATCATCTCGGTGATCGCGCGGGTATCGTTCGTCGGCTTGGTGTTCGGCATCGGGCAAACCGCAGTGAACCCCCCGGCAGCCGCGGCGTCCAAGCCGGAGCCGATGTCTTCTTTGTACTCCTGCCCCGGCTCGCGAAGGTGCACGTGTAGATCGATGAAGCCCGGACACACCCAGCGCCCGGACGCATCCACGATGCGCACATCGCCCCCGGCCTGATGGGCGGCCCCGGCATCACGCCCCACGCTCCTGATGCGTCCCGCTTCGATCACGACGTCCGCGATTTCGTCGAGCCCTTGAGATGGGTCGAGAACGCGCCCGCCCCGCAGGACGATCACCTGGCTCAGCATAGCGGTCCGCGCTTACGTGACGGACCCAAACCAGTCAACCCGGTCAGCCGGCTTTGCGGTGAAGATCGTCGTCGTCGGCTGCTGCGACGGTGCCGACTGAAGAGGAAATCTTTGCCTGTGATTTCTTCTCTTCGACACGCTTCTTCATCGTCATGACTTTGCGATAGACTGCTGCGAAGTCTTTGTTGCGTGTGGCCATCGAGGGGGTGCCGCCGCGCAAGAGGGTTTGCAGGATGAATTCGAGAACTTGAATCTCGCCTTCGGAGAAACTGTTGCTGATGCGCATGCGATCGGATCTACCACTGGTACGGGCACATGACAATCAGTGACGTGCCATGTAGGGCCACAAGATGTCATATTCTTTCGAGGTTTGGTTTCCAACACCCCAGGAGTCCGAAACTTCCAGGATCGCCCATTCTTCTATCAACGATCGCGGCTCAGGGCCGGAACCGAGGTGCACGGTTGACAAACCATTCGAAAGCAAGGCTCGCCGGGAGTCGGCCTAGTTGTCGGCCGCCGTTACGCGGACAATCTCGTCGATCGTCGTGACGCCCTTGAGCACCTTGTTGAGGCCAGCCATGCGCAGGGTCGAGACGCCGTCGCGGATCATTTCGTCCTTCACCTCGGCAGTCGATCCGCCTTGAAGCACGATTTCGCGGAGGCGGTCCTTGAAGGGCATGACCTCGTACAGCGCGATTCGGCCCTTGTAGCCGGTGTCGTTGCAGACCTTGCAGCCGGTGCCGCGGAAGGCGACGACGTCTGGAATCTCGTTCTCTGGGAAGCCGACATCGAGGAGCACCTGCTCGTCTGTCGGCACCTGGACCTTGCACTCCTGGCAGATCTGACGCGCCAGACGCTGGGCCAACACGAGATTGACAGACGCGGTGACCAGAAATGGCTCGACGCCCATGTTGAGCAGACGTGTGACCGTGCTGGGCGCATCGTTGGTGTGGAGCGTCGACAAGACCAAATGGCCCGTCAACGCTGCCTTGACTGCAATCTCGGCAGTTTCGAAGTCTCGAATCTCACCGACCATGATGATGTCAGGGTCCTGACGAAGGAACGACCTCAGAGACGCGGCAAAGTTCAAGCCGATGTCTTCGTGCATCTGCACCTGATTGATACCCATCAAGTTGAACTCGATCGGATCCTCGGCTGTGCTGATGTTTGTCGCGACTTCATTCAAATCCGACATGGCGGAGTAGAGCGTCGTTGTCTTGCCGGAGCCGGTGGGCCCGGTGACGAGCACCATGCCGTACGGCTGGTGAATCGCGTCGCGAAAATCCGAAAGCGGCTTCTGCTCGAAACCGAGCTTGGTCATGTCGAGCTGGAGGTTCGACTTGTCGAGGAGACGAAGGACGATCTTCTCGCCCCAAAGCGTCGGGACCGAGGAAACGCGATAGTCCATCTCGCGGCCCTTGCCGAGCTTGAGCTTGATGCGTCCGTCCTGCGGCAGACGGCGCTCGGCGATGTCGAGCGAGGACATGATTTTGAGACGCGACGCGATGGCGTTCTTGAGCTTGATCGGCGGTGTCATCTCCTCGTGGAGCACACCGTCGACACGGTACCGAACGCGAAGGACGCGCTCGTAGGGCTCGACGTGAATATCGGACGCACCTTGCTTGATCGCGTTCAGCAGAATCGCATTGCAGAGCCTGACGACCGGAGCGTCCTCGCTCGCCTTCTCGAGGTTTAGGAGATCCTCGTCATCGTCGTTAGTCGCAACTTCAATCTCCGACTCGTCGAAGCCCTCCATGATGTCTTCGTAGGAGATCTCCGGCTGCGCATACGCCTTCTCGAGCGCCGAGAGGATCGCACTTTCCGACGAAACGACCGGCTCCACGTTGTAGCCAGTGAGGAACTTCACGTCGTCGATCGCGTTGAGATTCGACGGGTCGGCCATCGCGACGATCAGCGAGCTGCCGGCGCGAGACACAGGGATGATCTTGTGACGCTCGCAAACCTGCGGGCTGATCAGCTTGAGAATCTCTCGGTCGATCTCGTACTCGGAGAGATCGATCGACTGGACGCGATACTGTTCGCTCAGGAAGTCCGTGATCTCCTGGTCAGAAATCGCGCCGAGGCGGGCAAGCGCATAGCCCAGACTGATGTTGTCGTCCTTCTGTTGCTTCTGCGCTTCCCGCAGCTGCTCGAGGCTGATTCTCTTCTCGCGTACGAGGAGCTCGCCCAGTCTATTTCTGCTCATACCTGTTACTTCCCCAACAAGATCCAGTCTTAGTATATTTATTCACAAAAATCGAGAAGACTCAAGTGTAGGTGCATGAGCGTCCTGTGCGGCATCCCATCCAGTGCGGGGCCATGATTATGAGAGGTAGCTTACCTTCGGAAAAGGCCATTTCCGAAAACCTGGATTTCCTGAGCGTTTATAGGTGCTTCCAGGGGAGGCTGAGCGCTGTTGGCTTGCCGTCGAGCGGCCGTCGCGGTACCGAGCGGGAGTGGCGAAGCCAAAAAAGCAAATCACTGCGGCCCCGAAAGACACTGCGGAGGCGCTCGAACAGATAGAGCAGCCCAAGATGAACTGGAAGGTGCTGGGCCTCATCGGTCTAGCGCTGGCGGTGGTTTGGGTCATTGCGGGCATCCTCCAACCCACGATCGGCTATGCGGGCCTGATCGTCGCGGGGGTGCTCACCGTCGTCGCGCTCGGATTTCTGATCTGGATATGGCGCCTCACGCGCAAGTCTGCCGACATCGCTGCCATCCTGAAGGGTGCGACCGACAAGGAGGGCCGGATGGCGGCGCTGGAGCAACTCCGCGCACGACAGACCCCCGGCGGCAAGGACGCACTCAACGCCATCGCTCAGGCACAGCTCGTCGCCCAGGAAGCTCCGGCGGAAGCCATCCGGATCCT
>Ga0233409_10000085_pt1 | contig 14170 bp, 11 predicted proteins | sample Na_oxic_13_MG_FD_179871 | JGI IMG/M metagenome (GOLD analysis project Ga0233409, IMG submission 179871) | Seawater microbial communities from Saanich Inlet, British Columbia, Canada - Na_oxic_13_MG | ecosystem: Environmental > Aquatic > Marine > Inlet | place: Canada: British Columbia... | reverse complement strand
TCAGGGGCAGTAGAATTGACAGTTTTCAACGCAGGGACAGCAGAGGAAGTCTTCAAGGCCCTCGGTGGGGCATGGCAGCTCTTCCTTGGACGCAGGGTCGCAGGGTCGCAGGGCGCGACACAAACGCCAGCTTCGCATGTCCCCGACGCCACCCACTCGTCGTAGAGGTCCGAGTCGCATCCTGTCCCGTCTTCGAGCTGCAAGTGTTCGCACCTGCCATCGCCGCAAAGGTCCTCGGTGCAATCGTTGCCGTCGTCGCAGTCCCAAGAAGAGCTGCACGGTGACTGATACAACTCGTCTGAGCCGAGTACGTAGCATTCACCACCTCTGCAGTCGCCCTCAAAATCCCCAATGCAGCACCAAACACCGTCGCACAGGCCACACGAAATAGACCCGCCGCAATACGCGTCATTGCTCTTGGCGGGATAGTGGCACCCGGTATCCGGGTGGCACTCGTCGCGGGTGCAATCGCTGCCATCGATACATACCCGGGTCTCGTGGATACAGCTCCCTAAGCTGCACCTGTCGTCGGTGCATGTGTCGTTGTCGTCGCAGTCACAGGCTGTTTGGCATTCGGGAGGCGGCCCTTCGGTGTTGCTACACCCCAAGGCGACTACGGCGTCCAAAGCGCAGACGCACATAAATCCAAGCAAGTGACGCACCTCAACCTCCCTGGTTCAGTAAGCGCAGTTAGGTAATTGCATCAGGCGTGCCAGCGACAACGCCCAGTTTCACCGGGGAATCGCGGCTGCCACAGCGCAACTTTTGCGTTATGGGGCGTGTGGGCGCAGTGGGTGCGTCCGGGTTCATCGCATCGCCCCGTAATCTTTCAGGCGCATCGCGTCCAAGTTGGTGGCTAGCCTTGAAAGTCGACCGATCTCTTTTCGAAGCCGAAACAGCTCGCGGTTGCGCTCAAAGCTGTCCTCGATGCCTTTCGATGGAACGGATTCGATCTTTTTGATCTGCTCGATCAACTTGAACGCTTCCGCCCGATGCGCCGTCGCTTGTTGCTCCAGTGGGCTATTCTTCACTGGCCTTGCTCCAGTCCTCGATCTTCATGCCGCCCGCTCGAAGCGCGTCAGCGCGTTCCCGGTGGACCGATTCACCGTGCCGTCTGAGACCCGCCTCACAAGTTTTGCCGGGGTGCGGCGCAACGCGGTTCACTTCTTCGCCCGTTCGCGCTATACGAGGCTTCGTACGGAATGCGAACCCTTGTCTTAGACCAGGGCTATCAGCCCCATCGAATCATCAGTTGGCAACGCGCTGTCTGCATGATCTTCGATGGCAAGGTCGAGGTCGTCGAGGAGTACGACGAGGACGTTCGATCCGTCACCATCACCATCAAGATGCCCGCGGTGGTGCGATTGCTCCGAACGATCGTTGGCCGCAAGCGCGCGATCAAGTTCTCGCGGATCAACGTGGCGATGCGTGACGACTTCAAGTGCCAGTACTGTGGCGTACGGCATCGCCTGCGGGGGCTAACCTACGACCACGTGGTTCCCAAGTCGCAAGGCGGCAGGACCAACTGGGAAAACATCGTCATGGCTTGCTACGGGTGCAACGAGAAGAAGGGCAATCGCTCGCCTAAGCAGGCGGCCCTTCGCCTACGGCGCCCGCCGGTCAAGCCCAAGTGGCTGCCCGTCGTCGCCTTTCGGGTCGATCCGTCCAGCTCGATTCCCGAAGCCTGGGCCAACTGGGTGTACTGGCACGGCCAGCTGCAGAGCGACCCTTAGCGCCTACCAGCTGCTCGACGAGCCCCCGCCGCCAAAGCTCCCGCCTCCTCCGGAGAAGCCGCCGCCGCTCGAAAACCCGCCGCCGCTCGACGACCACGAGCCACTCGACCAACCACTTCGGCGGCCTCCCTTGCCGATTTTTCGTCGCTTTCGTCGCCTCCCGAAAAACGACCAGATGATCGGTGCGGCAATCAACCAAAACACAGCGAACAACGGGCTGGCGCTCGGTCCCGCGATGGTGAGGCCACCGACGAACATGAACGGGACCAGGAACAAGTAGAGAAACCACTGGAAGGGGTTGGTGCCGATGACCACGAACACGAAGGGCACCAAGAACAACAGCCAGAGCGCCCCGAACATCCGAGGAGGAAGATCGCTCTGCACATCGCTCGAGCTCGGAGGAGGAAGCGTGCTCGTGCCCCGGATCAGGCCATCCACCGCATCGACCGCGCGCTCCACGCCGCCGTCGAAGTCCCCGGCGCGAAACCTCGGCCGCAGAACTTGGTCCAGAATTCGCCTCGACATCACGTCGGTCAGCACGGGCTCCAGGCCGTAACCCACCTCGAGACGCATCTTCCGATCGTTCTTCGCGATGAATAGGAGCGCGCCGTCGTCTTGTTGCTCGCGGCCGAGCTTCCACGTTTCGGCGACCCGCAGGCTGTACTCTTCGAGCTGTTCTCCGTCCAGACCTTCGATGGTGAGGACGACGACTTGCGCGCCTTCGTCCTGTTCGAGCGCTGCCAGCGTCTGCTCGATTCGCGCTTCGGCTGCCGGGGAGATCAAATCTGCGTAGTCGTTGACCCGGCCGCCGAGGTCGGGGACGTCTAGGGCCAGGGCCGTGATCGAGACCGACGACAACAGCAGCGCCGCAAACGGCAGGCGCGCCCTAATCACGGCGGAACCTCGGCTCGTCGGACAGCTCGTTTGCAGGGTCCAGCGGGGGTATCCCCTGCGCGGCCAACAGGTCGGCACACCTGTGTATCGCATGAATCAGGGCTGGCGCTGGTGTTCCACGACGAAGTCCCAACGCCAGCTCTTCCGAGATCTCGTCCCAGGCGCCGTCGACGACGCGCTCGTTGATGCCTTCGTCTGCGAGTACCAGCACTCGATGCTCGAACAGGGCTACGAAAACCAGGACGCCCGTGCGGTCTCGGGTTGCGAAGACCTGCTCCTCCAAGAAAGCCTCTGCTGCGCGGCCTGCGACCCGGCTGTCGAGTGCTTCATCACCGATCGAGCGACGGGCGACCGCGTCGAAGCGACTTGCAACCCAGCCGATCATCAGACCGAGCTGCAGCCCGATCAACATCCAGAGATAGTCGGGCGCCCCCCAACCTCCGGAGCGCCACACCACAAAGGCTGCGCACAATGCCCCAACGGCTCCGCCGATCAGTGCCGCCTTCCAGCCCACTTCGGCGTGAGGATCGCAGCGCTCGGTGACATACACCACGAGCTCTCCGGCGGTTTTGCGCTCCGCTTTGGCCGTGGCGGCACGGATCGCTTCCCGGTCCGCTTCGGAGAAAAACGTGTGGATTCGCCCCGGCACGGCGCGAGCTAGAACTCGACCTTCGGGGGCTCGTCCGCCCCTGGGGTCGCCTCGAAGTATGGCTTGTCGCCAAAGCCCATGATTTTCGCGAGGATCAGCGTCGGGAACCGACGACGGGTCTTGTTGTATGCCAGCGTCGCATCGTTGAAGCGCTTCCGCTCCACGGTGATTCGGTTCTCAGTGCCTTCGATCTGGGCCTGAAGGTCACGGAACGCCTCGGTGGCCCTGAGCTCGGGGTAGCGCTCTACCACGACGAGCAGCCGGGAAAGCGCAGACGACAACTGAGACTGCGCCGCCTCGAACTGCTCGAGTTGCCCGGCATCGGGCGCGGTCTCGAAATTGACCTGTCCAACCTTTGCGCGCGCTTCCACGACTTGGGTCAGCGTCTCTTGCTCAAACTCCTTGGCGCCCTTGACGGTTGCCACCAGGTTCGGGATGAGGTCCGCACGGCGCTGATAGACGTTCTCGACCTGGCTCCATGCGTTGTCCACGCCTTCGTCGAGCTCGACGAGGCGATTGTAGCTACCCACCCCGGTTGCCACCAAGATCAGCGCGATCGCCGCGATCATCCCAATTCCGATCAAGCCCTTGCTCATGTCCCCTCCTTGTTTCCCGCGTGGCGCGAGGATGCGGTTAGACCTCGCTCGAGGTCAAGGTCTCTGACGTCACACATCGAGTCGATCGCCGCGGGCCGGGGTGTGAACGCTCGGAAAGCCTCGCTCTTCGAGCAGCGCCTTCAGCGTGTTGCGCGGCTGGTCCTCGCCGTGAACCAACGCAATATGCCGAAGCGGTCCCGACTCGCGCACTGCCTCCGCGTATTCCAAGAGGTCGTCTTGGCCTGCATGGGCGCTGAAGCCGTTGAGCACGGCGACCTCCGCGTGCCGCTCCCGTTCGACCCCGAAAATCCGCACCCTTGGCCGCTGTTCGACGAGCCGGCGCCCGAGCGTGTGCTGAGCCTGGTACCCGACGATCAGCACGGTGTTCTCACGGTTCTCGATTGCGGCCACCAAATGGTGGACCACCCGCCCAAACTCGCACATCCCGCTCGCCGAGATGACCACGCACGGTTCGTCCCTACGATCGATCGCCTTGGAGTCCTCGACTGACGAAACATAGCGCAGCCCATCGAAGTCGAACGGAGAGTCACCCTCCAGCAAGATTTGCCGCGCCTCGCTATCGAAACAGTCCGGATGAATCCGAAACACGTCGGTGAGCTTCACGGTAAGCGGCGAGTCCACATACACCGGAACATCGGGAAGCCGCCCTTGGTCTTTGAGCTGCTTCAACGCATAAATGACTTCCTGTGCTCGCTCCAGCGCGAACGACGGCACGATCAGCTTGCCGCCGCGCGCCACCGTCCGCGTGATCACATCGTGGAGCTCGTCTTCCATTTGCTCGATCGGATCGTGTGTTCGGTCCCCATAGGTGCTTTCCATGAGCAAGCACGAGGTCCTTGGAGGAACCTCAGGGTCGCGCAGGAGCGGCATGTTGCGCCGTCCGAGGTCGCCGGAGAACACGAGGCGCCGTTGTTCACCCACCACGTCGACGTCGAGCGCGACCATCGCACTCCCGAGCACGTGCCCTGCGTCGTAGTACGTCAGCGTCACTCCCTCGGCGATCCGCTGGGGCCGATGGTAGGGGACGCTGATCATGAGCTCGAGCGTTCCAACGACGTCCTTCTGATCGTAGAGGGGTTCGATGGGCTTCATGTCGGCGCCGTTCTTCTCGATCTTGCGATTGATGTAGGCGGCGTCCTGAGCCTGAATCTCGGCCGAGTCTTCCAGCATGGCCGCGCACAGGTCCCGCGTGGCCGGCGTGCAGTAGATCGATCCGCGGAAGCCCTGTCGGTATAGCCGAGGGAGGGCCCCCGAGTGATCGATGTGCGCGTGAGACAGCACCATCACGTCGATGTCCCTCGCGCGAAAACCGAGGTCCCGGTTGCGTTCGATGGTCTCCGAGCGTCGGCCCTGGAAAAGTCCGCAGTCGAGCAAGATGCGCGCCTTCTCGGTATGGACGATGTGCCGCGAGCCGGTGACGTTTCCACCTACCGCGCCCGCGAACTCAACTTGCACGCAGGACTCGCCTCATTCGATCACCGATGAACTCTCGAACGACAGGGTCTTCGGACTCGAGGAATGATTCGGGCGCCCCGGTGGCTGCCACCACGCCGTCATGGATGAGGGCGAGGCGATCGCTGACCGCAAACGCGGCCTTGAGGTTGTGCGTCACGACGACCGAGGTGACATTCAGGCTCTTCTGCAGACCGAGAAGCAAACGGTTGACTCGTGTGACGTTGATTGGGTCTAACCCTTCGGCAGGCTCGTCGTAGAATACGATCTCCGGGCGAACCGCGACCGCGCGTGCCAGTGCAACGCGCTTGCGCATGCCCCCAGAAAGGTCCGAAGGAGCCATGCCCTCGATCCCCGGCAGGTCTACCAGTGCAAGCGTCTCCGCGACCCGCTTCGCGATCTCTTCTTCAGTCATCGTGGTCTGCTCGTAAAGGGCATATCCAACGTTCTCGTACACATTGAGGGAATCGAAGAGAGCGGATTCCTGGAACAACATGCCGATACGGCGGCGCGTCTGTGTCCATTGCCGCTCGGTCTGTCCGGTGACGTCCTCTCCGTCGAACCGGATCGTGCCGGCGTCGACCTCGATGAGGCCCATCATCGCTTTGAGCAAGATGCTTTTGCCCGAGCCGGACTCCCCGATGATCGTGATGACCTCACCGGCGAAGATGTCGACGTCGAGCCCGTTCAGGACCTGGTTTCGTCCAAAGGCCTTCCGCAGGCCGCGCACCTCGATTAACGCCATGACGTTAGAGACTCAGCCCTTCGCCGCCCAAGAGTTGCAGTACCCAAGCGGATGAATGGGACCCCTGACCAGGGTGCATCCTCCGCATTCATTCTTCTTAGCTGCCCGGTAGAATGCGCACTCCGAGCAGCTCTTCTGCTCGCCGTGAGGTGAGAGGTCCCGGTATTCGAGCGCGGACCGCAGCGCCAAGTTGTCTTCGCCGAGGCCACTCACGTCATCGCAGTGGAACTTTGATTGCGCGCAGGCGTTGAGTAGGATCGGCAACGATCCGATCACCGCCAAATGCATCGTAGCGCCAAGCATCTCACGTCTCGAAAGGGTGCTCTTCCTCATTCCGGTCGCTCCTCGGCGGAGGCTAGCACGGTGATGCGTCGATCAGCGAACGGCGCCCATCATTTCGAGGAACTCGTCGCTTTCTATCAAACCGGTGATGCGGCCGGCCTCGGAGCCGTCGCTGTGATGGAGGACCACCAGGGGCAGCCCGGGCTGTTCGTAGGCCTTGAGCAGTGCCCACTTCTCGTCGGTGGCCTGGTCCGTGCTCAGGTCGACCCGCACCGTCACGAAACGTCGTGCTTCGGCGACGACCCGCGGGTCGCTCAGGACGTCGCGTTCAAGTTCCTGGCACGCGCCGCACCAATCGGCGCCGAAGTCCACCAGCATGGGGCGCTCTTCGGCCAGCGCTTGGGTCTTGGCGGCATCGAAGCTCTCGCCCCAGCCGATGTGCGCGCCCGGTGGGAGCGCCTCCGCCCAGCCCACGATACCGAGGACGCCCGCGACGCACGCCGTCACTCCAATCGCCTTCCGAATGCGTGCTCCCCACGCATCACCCTTAAACGACAAATGAATGGCGCCGACGATGACGCCGCCCGCCAGCAATCCCAATGCGGCGCCCAGCCAAAGCTCGTCCCGCACCGCCGGACGCGGGTAGGGCAACATGCCGCGCACATAGTAGAACGCCAGCGCGAGCATCGCGATGCCGAACGCGCTCTTGGTCCACTCGACCCATCGTCCCGACTTTGGCAGCGTCACCGCGAACGTCCCGACGAACCAGAACAGCACACCGATGCCAATGGCGTAGATGAACAAGGCGAGCGCACCGAATGCGACGTTGCCGGTCGTGGCCACCCACGTCAGCAGGACTGCGAGGACCGGGCCGGTGCATGGAGCCGCGATCAGCCCGTTGACGAATCCGAGCACGAATGCGCCTCGCACGCCGAAGCCGCCCGCCTGCGCGAGGCGATTCTGCAAGCCTGAAGGCAAGGTGAGGTCGAACAGGCCGAACATGCTGAATGCCATCACCGCGAACAATGCCGACAGCGTTCCGACGACCCAGGGGCTCGCCAGGGCGCTACCAAACGCACTTCCAGTCAATGCGGAAACGACGCCTAGCGGCGTGAAAAGCGCCGCGATGCCCAACACGAATGCAGTCGATAGGAGAGCCGCCCGCGTGCGGGTTTCAGCCTGCCTCGCGCCGAACACGCTGACGGTGATCGCGATCATCGGATACACGCACGGGGTCAACGAGGTGGCGAGACCTGCTACGAAGATCAGCCCAAGCGCGCCCACGTAGCTTCCGTCCTGAAGCGCGTTCGCGAAGGGCGCGGTGAGCTCGTTCAGGGTGTCGGCAGACGCATGCACCTCGGATACCAAAGCCGCCACAAACCCCGCCAAACCGACCCACGCCCTCTTGCGCATACCCCAACTATGGTGCTCGTTTGGTTGACCGTCCACGAACCTGGGACGTAGCCTCTCGTCGGGGAACACTTTGCCGTTACTTTTCCTACTGCTCATCACCATTGCCACCGGCGCTCTATCGGCCCATGCCGGCCGGGATGAGGTCCGGCATAGCCCGGACCCCGTGTGGCGGATGGAGGCCTTCCTCGCCTACGCACTCTTCGTTGGTTTCGTCCTCTTGCCAACAGCCATCTACTTCTACGTATTTCATGGCGATTGGTTTCTCTTTTACGGAGTCGACACCGGCCGTGCCCCGTGGGTCTGGGGCCTGCTAGCCAGCTTGCTCCTGCTCGGCGCCGCATCCCTCGGGTTTTGGCTTGGCGCCGCCCTCTGCCGTGCCTCGCGCGACGTAGCCGTCCGTCGGATCGCCGTGGCCGCGCTCTTCTTTGCGCTGGCGGTTTGGCCGCTTGGATGGGAGCGACTGTCCGTCGTCGGGTCGTACCGACAGTTCACGCGGGACTACGGTCTGACCGCGTTTTTCGCGAGCCCTGCGTTCTATTCCGGACTCGCAATGCTGACCATCATCGGCGCTGCATTTGCTTGGATCGTCTACCGGATCGACCGGCACACGCACGACAGAGCCTGACGCCTCGTCGAGACTAGCGAGGGGACAGCATCCCCATGTGCTCGCGCAAGTGCATCGCGGCCGGCGATGCCCAGAACTTCAGCGCGTCGATGTAGGTCGGGTGCGTGTCGAACGTCTCGCCCTCGGCTTCCCGCTCGGGCGCGATTCGGCTCCGCACGTCTTGCACGAGCGGGTCCAGGCCATCGCAGACGAGAAGCGCCGCCCGCAAGGCCGTTCGATGAGCGGCGTTGACCCATCTGTCGAATTTTACTCGCTTGGCTTGCGAGTAGGCGAGGGCGGCGTCGCGCACCAGCCGGCGGTCGCGCCTCGGGATCGCTCGCTGCAGCCGTCGCGTTTGCTCATTGAGGAACTCTTCGCTGGTCAGGCCCAAACCAAAATCCGGTTTCACCGTTCGCGCAGCCGAAGCCAACAGAACGTCGAGCTCTCGCGGCGTGAGCTTTTCGACTGCGTGATAGCCTCGGGCGATTTGGGTCATGGGCTGCGCGAGCAAGAAGGCTTGCGTGCACGGGTCCTTCTCCATGATGGTCGCCGGCACGAGCACGGCCGGGTGGGCGCCAAACTCTATCGTGATGCCCCGGTTGCGGACCCGGTGCAGGAACAGATCGAAATTGCGAACGTCGAGCGCGGCGGCAATTCGGTTCGCGATCTCGCGAAGTGGGTGATTGGCTTCGGTCGGGAGGCGATCTCGTGTCGCGAGGCCGTAGCTTTCGAGCTCCGGGGGGTAGAGCTTGGCGAGAGCTGGGCTCAGCGCCGCTAAGAGCGCGCCTGCTGCTGCGTCTTCTGCGCGCGGTGTTCCCAGTTGATCGAGCACCGAGCCTCGAAGCGACCTCGGCCGGACCCGAGCGGGCCAAGCCTCGACCGACGCGACTCGATTGCGATCTTCTTCGTCATCGACGCCCAGCGCGACTAGCGGCAAGGTCGCGAGTCGCGCTTCCCGCGAGCGCTCATCGGCTTGGTAGGTGACCGCGAGCTCGCGCCAGATCTCCTGTCGAAGCGGTTCTTGCGAAAGCACGGCTTGGAGCTGCTCGACGGCCGCCGCCTGCTCGCCACGTGCGCGTAATCGCACTGCCAGCTCGCGTCGAAGGTCGGCGTTGGCAGTGTCTTGCTCGAGGCCGCTTCGCAGGGCCGCGATGGCCGCGTGCTCGTCGCGGCAATGGTCCGACAAGATCCGCGCGACTTCGAGCGCGGTTGTCACGCGGCCGGCGTCGTCCTTGGCGCGATGATTGCTCAGCGCTTCCGCATAGGTGCGCCAGTCGTCCGGGGTTTGACACAGATCTTCGAGCGTGCGTGCCGCGTCGCTGTTCGCTCCTTCGAGGACGACCGCGCGGCGCAGAGCTTCTTTGGCGTTGTCCGCGTCTCCGGCCGCGTGCTCGAGCTGTCCGAGACGAACGAGCGCGTCCGCACGCTCCGGCCCGTCGCTCACGTCGAGCAGATGGCGGGCGACCTGCAAGGCCTCCGGCAATTGCCCGAGTGCTTCGTGCACCATCGAGAGCTCTTGCAGTGCTGCGGGATGAGTCGGCTCGGATGCCAGGGCGGATTCAACGTGCCGCAACGCCCGGTCCGGCATGTCCAAACGCTCGCGATAGAGTCGCGCCAGGTCGAGCAGAACCCGTCGTAACCGGCTGTTTTCGGGCGCGGCCGCAAGGAGCTGTTCCATCGTTGCGGCGGCTTCGTGCCACGACTCATTCGCTTCGAAGTGTTGGGCCAGCCGTTCCAACGCATCGAGGTGACGGGGTTCCACCTTCAGCACGCGCTGCAGCGTTCGAATCGCCGCAGGTAGCTCGCCGAGCTCGTCGCTCTGAACGCGTGCGACCGCTAGCCACAGCGCGCTCGCCCTGTCGACGGAGCGCGCCCCTGAAGCGGCCTGCGAGAGTCGATCGGCGAGTGTCGACCAGCCGGCGTCGATCGTGAGCACGTCTGTGAGGCCCTCCGCAGCTCGGGCGGAGTCCGGCCACAGCTCGAGCGCCTGCTCGAAGTCCCGCCGGGCACCGTCGTGGTCTCCAATCCGTTCCAGACGAACGACTGCGCTCTGGACCAAGAGCTCGGAAGCGGCTCTTGCGTCGCGCTCGGCGTCCGCCTCACGCCGCAATGCATCGACCAGCGCGGCGGGATCATCGGTCTCCTGTGCGACGCGGGTGAGCCCCCGGGCGGCACCGATGTGGTAGGGATCCGCCACGGCGGCGGCGCGGAACTGCTCGATCGCTTCGGCGTCCTTTTCGCCCTCCACGAGCTCGGCCAAACGTGCCCGATGCGCCGCCACCACGGCGGGGTCGTGCGCGGACTCTGCGACCAGGGCGTCGATTTCGCGCAAGAGACTGGCATCTCGTTGACCCGCCGCCAATCGCTCGATCTCGAGCAAGGCTCCCAAGTCCGCCGGAGCAATCTCAAGGATGCGCCGGTACGCCCCGACGATGTCGTCGTACTCACCAAGCCCCTGATGTTCCAACAACCGCGCGAGCTCGTAGAGGGCCGCAACACGGCCGGCCGGATCTTCGAACACTTCGGACTGCGTCGAGTATACGGCGCACAACGACTCCCATGCGCCGACTTGGCGATGCAGTTGTTCGAGTGCCAGCAGTGCGCCGAGATGCTTTGCGTCGACCGCAAGAACATCCTCCCAAGCCTGAATCGCTTGGCGGTGCTTGTCCTGGCTCTCTAGGACCTGTGCCTTGCGCGCGAACAAGGCGATCCGCTGCGTCGGCTCTTCGGTGAGCTTCAGCTCGCGTTCGAGATCGGAGAGGAGATGGGGCCAGTCGTGCTCTTCGGCGCGCACGCGCGCGAGCGCATCGACGGCAGGCCTATAACTCGCGTCCGCAGAAACCGCGGCCTCGTACGACGCGACCGCCTTGGTCCGATCATCGAGGTGTTCTTCGTATGCCTGCCCGAGCAGGAACGCGGCGCGCGCGCGGAGTCGAGCAGCGCCCGAGTTGCGAAGCTGGAGCTCCAACACGTCGACCAGCTCCTCCCAATCGCCCCGTTCCCGCAACTGCCGCGCCAGCTCTTGAAGTGAGGGCGCGTGCGCCGCGTCGACCTTGATCGCCTCGCGGTGATAGCGAAGGGCATCCTCGTCGCTCCCGAGGCGATCGCGCGAGATCTCCGCCATCTTTTGCAGCAGGGCCACCCGACGGCCCTTGCCGGATGTGAGCCTCAGCTCCTGGCCGTAGATATCGAGCAAATCGTTCCAACGTCCCGCGGCGTAGTACAGGCGCCCTAGGCTCGAGAGCGTAGGAACATGACGGGGGTCCTTGTCGAGCGCGCGACGATAGCGAGTGATCGCCTCATCGCGGTCGCCCAACTGCTCGTCGAGCACTTCTCCTGCCCGGTGCAGCAGTCCGACCAGCCGGTCCCGTTCGACGGTCAGCTCTATCTCGTAGTCCAGTGCTTCGAGGAGCTCGCGGGGCCGGTGCGAGCGCGCCGCCGAGCGCTGCCATGCGTGTACTGCCGCGAGGTGCCCCGAGTCCTGCTGCAATACGCGCTTATAGGTTTGGGCCGCAAGGGCATGCTCGCCCAACACGTCTTCGTAGAGCTGCGCGATTTTGAGCAGGTACGACACAGCCCGTGTGCCCGTCGCCCTGTCCAAAGCGTTTTCGTAGAGCTGAACGAGCTCTTTGGGCTTGTTCACGTCGGCAAGCAGGCGCGCGAGCGCCTTGAACGCCGTGGGATGGTCAGGCATCGCATTGAGCGAGCGATGGTAGTGATCGATCGCGTCATCGATGGCGTCGAGCCTGGTTTCGTAGATCTCCGCGGCGCGAGCATGGGAATCCGCCCGCCGTTGTGCATCCGTCGTGTAGCGCGCCTCTTGAAGACACATGTCGATGAGCTTCGGCCAAGCGCCACGGACCCGGTAGAGGAGGCTCAACGCTTGCAGACTCGAAAGCGACGTGGGGTTGAGCTCGACGGCTTTCTCGTGCCACGCGATCGCCTGGTCCACGTCGCGCAGCTCCTCTTCATACAGTCGCGCGATGCGCTGCGTATAGGTCAGCTTCTCGTCTTCGTCTTCGCTCGCTTCAGTCAGCGCCTCGAGGGTCTCGACCAATGCTTGGAGTCGCTGTCCTGCCTCATAGTGGCGCGCCAGCTCACCGAGAATCAACGGGTCCTGAGGGTGTAAGCTCCGTGCTTGCTCGAGGACCCGGATGGCCTCGTCTCGATTGCCGAGGTGTTCCGCGTGAATGCGCGCGGCCCGATAGAGCGAAGAAGCCTTCAAAGACGGCTCGGTTGCCAACTGGGCCTCTGCTTCGAGCGTGCGGATCAGATCCCGCCAACGACGCTGCCCGTAGTACAGGCGCTTCAACGCCTGGACCGCGATGACCGCGCTCGGGTCGAGCTGAAGGGCCGTTTCGTAGAGCTCGGCGGCTTGCTCGGGACGTTGCTGCCGGCTTTCGAGCAATTGAGCCCGACGGACGATCAACGCCGCGCGGTGCCCATCGTCCGCCGCCGCCACGTTTGCGAGCTCGGCGAGGGTCCGGTCCACATCGGGCCAAGTCCGTTCCGCAAAGGAGCGTTGTTCGGTGGCTCGCAAGATCGCTGCGTGTGATCGATCGAGGGCTCGCGCGGTATGGTACGCCTCCGCGGCTGCTTCGCGATTGCCGAGCACGTCTTCGAGGAGACGGCCCTTCAATAAGAACAGCGTCGCTTTGTCGCGAGGTTGCCGCGTCACGCGGGCTTCGGCGTCGAACAGCGCGAGCGCTTCGGTAAACATGCGCGCTCCAAGAAGGAGGCGGCGCGCGGCGCGGATCGCCGGCACATAGTCGGGTGAGCGCTCCAGTGTCGCTTGGTAGTATTGAAGCGCGCGACGCGTGTCCTTGAGGGGGCCTTCGCAGGTACGCGCCATCTCGAAGTACAGCCGCGCCGCGCGTCGGACGTCCGGTTGGTCGCCTAGCTCGCGCTCGCACTCTTCGAGCCAATCGCGTGCACGCCGGGCCCGGTCGACTTTCGCGGACGCGGGCATGCGTGGTGCGTCGGTGGCCCGGGCAGGTGGCACGGCAGGCGGCCTGGTGGAGTCGGGCTCTTCGACGAGATCGTCTTGCCCTAACTCCTGCGTCGCATCGCGACGCAGCAGCGTGATGTCCCCTTCCTCGAACGCCATCTGGCCTACATGCTACCCCGGCTGCGCAAAGAGCGCACCGGCCGCTAGAAAGGAAAGAGCGGGTAAGCGAACACCCTACACTTGAGCAGGTAGGTTAGGCCGCGGGGGCCAGATCTTTCAGCTCTACCGCGAGCTTTTTCTTCGCCCTCGCTTCGAGCTGGCGGGCACGCTCGCGGCTGACGCCGAGCTCGCGGCCGAGAGAGGCCAACGATGCCGTGTCGTCACTCAAGATCCGCTTCTCGACGATAAGGCGTTCGCGATCATCGAGCACCGACAGCGCGCCTTCGAGCCGCAACTCGATGCCGCTCTGCCGCCGCCGTCGACCGACGACCACGTCCTGTGGCTCAGCGGTCCCGGGGAGCATTTCGACGAGAGTTGCGTCCGAGTCGTGGTAGGCGGGGGCGTCGAGCGAGATTTCGCGCTGGTCGAGCCGGCGCAGTAGCTCGGTCATCTTTTCGGGGCTTGTGTCGAAATCGGCCGCGAGAGTCGCGATCAGCTCCTCGGGATCGGCGATGACATTCGACAGCCGCGCGCGCTCTCGACGCAGGCGGAAGAACAGCTTCGATCGGAACGGGCCGGAGCCAGCGCCGATCATCGTGCTCGAACGAACGACAGCCTCGAGTACGAAGGCGCGAATCCAATACCCCGCGTAGGTCACAAATCGCGTGCCACGG
>Ga0233409_10000084_pt1 | contig 14269 bp, 12 predicted proteins | sample Na_oxic_13_MG_FD_179871 | JGI IMG/M metagenome (GOLD analysis project Ga0233409, IMG submission 179871) | Seawater microbial communities from Saanich Inlet, British Columbia, Canada - Na_oxic_13_MG | ecosystem: Environmental > Aquatic > Marine > Inlet | place: Canada: British Columbia... | reverse complement strand
CGCCCATGTCGACTTTCGAAACGGAGGCTCGGTGGCCGCAGGCGCCGGCGCGCCTTGGGAAACCGTCGTTGACGGCGCCGTGTCCCGGGGATGGGCTGGCCTCGAATGCCTGACGGGGATTCCAGGATCGGCCGGCGCAACACCGATCCAAAACGTAGGCGCGTACGGTCAGGAGGTCGCCGAGGCGATCACGGCTGTCCGCGTCCTGCGCCGCGACACGCTCTGCTTCGAAGAGCTAGCTTCGGAAGATTGCGCTTTTGGTTACCGCGACAGCCTGTTCAAACGCGAGCCCGATCGCTTCATCGTTTGTGCAGTTGGTTTTGCATTGCGCCCAGATGGCCCGGGAAGTGTCCGTTATGCGGAGCTCGAGAGAGCCATCGGAGCCGATGCGACGCTCCGCGACATCCGGCGCACCGTGCTCGACCTCCGGCGCCGCAAGTCCATGGTCATCGATCCCGACGATCCCAATCACCGTAGCGCCGGTTCCTTTTTCTTGAACCCGATCGTCACCAACGTGGAAGCCGAACGAATCGTCAATCAGGCGGTCCGCGATAATCTCGTTGGCGCATCCGACGAAGTCCCTCGTTATCCTACGGATGATGGCAAGGTGAAGCTTGCGGCGGGGTGGCTCATCGAGAAAGCCGGCATCGCAAAGGGGACCCGGCGGGGCGCGGTCGGAGTCTCGACGAACCACGCGCTGGCGCTCGTGCACCACGGCGGCGGCATGACCGCAGATCTCCTCGCATTCGCGGACGAGATCCGCGCGCGTGTCCGCGACCGTTTCGGGATTGAGCTCGAGCGCGAGCCGCGACTACTCGTCTAGGCTATTCGGCGAACGGGTCGCTGAACACAGGGTTGGTGAGCAGCTCCTCGTCGGTCAGTGTTTCGAGAAACGCGAGCAGGTCGTTTCGCTCCTGATCGGTGATCTCGAATCCGTTCAAGAAACTGCTCTTGTTCGGATTGTCCCGGCCATCGCCGGAAACGTCCTGACCGTCGATCTCCCTGCCTTCCGAAACCTCGCGCCCGCCGCGCTCATAGTGCCGCACGACTTCTTCGAGCGTCGCGATCGAGCCATCGTGCATGTAGGGCGCGGTCTTCGCGATGTTCCGGAGACTCGGCGGTTTGAACTTCCCCTTGTCAGCCGGGTCGTTCGTCATCTCGAAGAGCCCCTGATTGCCTTCCGGGTAGCTTCCATCGGAATCAAGGTTGTAGAGGCCGTTGTTGATGAAGGTCTGTTGATTGAATTCGTTTCCCTCGTGGTCGACCGCCTGGGAGAGCAAGAAGCCTCCGTGGCAGTGGAAGCATTCCAGGGCATCGGGCACGCCGGCTTCGGTGGTTCCCCCGAAGAAGAGCGCCATCCCGCGTTGCTCGGACAGTGTCAGCGCAGACGCGCCCTGGTCGAACTTCGAGTTGAAGCTCGTCAGGGCGCGCTGAAACGAGGCGATGGCCTTGGTGATGCTGTCCAAGCTGATCGGATCCGCGGCTTCAGGGAAAGCCTCGGCAAACATCTCCGTGTAGCGCTCGTCCTCGCGCATCCGGCGAAGGAGCTCGTCTTCCAAGTTGGCCATTCCGAGCTCGACCGGGTCCTCGCCAAACATCGGCACCAAGGCCTGCTCTTCGAGGCGAACGACGGCGGGGTTTGCCCAGGTCAATGATGCCGCGTAGCCGGCGTTGGCCACGCTCATCGAGCTGCGGGGATGGATCTCACCCGTCGAGCCCTCGGCTCGCGCCAGCTCATCGGTGAAGGCGAGCTCCTGCTTGTGGCAGCTCCCACAGCTTTGGGTTTGGTTGCCCGAAAGCTTCGTGTCGTAAAACAGGAAGCGCCCAAGCTCGACCTTCGCCTCCGACATGGGGTTGTCCTCCGGCACTCGCGGCGGGGGAATGTTCTCTGGGAGATCCCAAACCCATGCCTCGGACGCGGATGCGGCGTCGCTGTCGCCGCATCCAGCGCCGAGGATCAATGGCAATAAGACAAGGAAGTGAGTTACGTGTTTCATTGGGAGGTGTGATTAGGGTTCATCCCTCGATCGAGGAGGTTTTACTCAATCGAGAAAAATTGTTGTACGCCTGGCTCGGAGCCGTTGAAGGGAAGCCCGAGGTTCTTGAATAGCGGCCCGCAGTCCGTGTCTGGGGGTTTCGACATGCAGCCCGGGTCGGCGGCCAGGTCTTCTCCCAGGTTCGCGCCCTCGACGAGCGCCGCGTAGTCGGCCACGACGGTGTTCGAGGCCACGACGAACGCGTCCAGAGCAACCTGAACGCGATTGGAATTGGCGCAAGCGGTTACGCCGCCAGTCATGGCGTCCCCATCACAACCCGTGCTTCCAAGGTGCATGCGCCAGTCGGTTTCGCTGAATTGGCCCGAGTCGATTCGGAGGAACTTGTAGCCCCCCTGCCAGTTCCAGAAGAGCGTGCTGACGTTGAGGGGGCTTGGCGCCGTCGCACTATTCACGTGATTCATCGCGAAGGGCACGCCCATCTCGAAGCGAAGGCCGGCGTAGTCCCCGGTGGGCACGCTGCCCAGCACACTGTCGTTGAGATCAGGGTTGCCCATCGCGCCGCAGCCATCCTCGAAATCGAGCAATGCAACGTTGTTGTTCTGGAACTTGTTGTCGTCGAGCCGCACAGGTACCCAGTCGCCGGCACTGTTCTTCAGCTCGATGTCCTGCACGTAGAACCTGAAGTCGCTGAGCACGAGCGCGGCTTCGGTTGTGCCGAGGTTGCTGTACTCCTCGCCGCAGACGAACGGCTCGTCACCAACCACGGCCGCAAAGCTGAGCTCGACTCGTTGCGTGCTGCTCGAGCTGTCCCCGCAACCCAAAGCCAAAGCGCTGAACGCCATCCATATTCCTAGTCGCTTCATTGGTTATCTCCGCGGTCCTACAGGTCTGCTTCCGACAGTGGAAGGACTGCCTGCAACGACGACCGTACGTTTTCGGTTATCTGCTGTTGCACCGCGTTTGAGTCTTGCAGTGCAAAATCGATGCCATTGAACCAGCTCGTGTGGTCGATCTGGATGGAGACGCTTTCGAGGACTGGGCTGTCGAAGACGAGAGGCCGGTCGAATCGTACCTCGCAGTCGAGGACCTCCCAGATGCGTGCCAGCAGCGGAGTCTCCTCGCCGGTCGATTCGTCTTCGACCTGTCCCGCGATCAGGACGCTGTTTTGCATCATGTCCAGGGTTTCGTCGGTTAGACCTTCCGCATCCTGATCGGCGGGCATGCCAAGAACCCGGAGGCCGCAATAGCTGCCCGGCGGCGGCCGAAGCGTTCCGGCAAACAGCGGTACCCCGGCGCTCTCCATCAAATCGATGACGAGCGGGACACCCAGGCTGGTCGGGCTGCTGAACTCGTGCGCCTTCGCTCGTGCGGGCGCGACAAGCTCCCAAAGGTCTAGGACAAAATTGTCACACCTGAGGAGCTCGACCTTGCCGACGACGATCAGCGCGCGCTCGAGGCGCACGCGGTACCCGGCGTCTGTTCGCACGGCCGCCGGCGTCGCGGCCGGCTGGTAGGCAACGTCGACCTCGATGCCGTCGGTGACCCGCATACAGTGCGGAAGCGACGCGACACTGAGCAGCGCGACCGTGAGGAGAAGGCTAGATCTCATAGACCAACCCTGCTGTGATTGCGAGACCTTCGACGTGGCTGCCGTCCAAGCGTTGAATCATTGGGACCGCCGTGGTGAAGTGCAGGAGCACCTTCTCGTGCGGTAAGCCGATCAGCCCGAAGGTCGCATAGGTGATGTGTCCGCCGGTGTTGGGGTCACGAACACCTTGGATATAACCCGGCTGATCGAGCCTGAACTCCGCGCCAACTTGGAACGCGAGGAAGTGCCATGGCTGAATCTGTCCGAGCGCGGTTTGCCGGAAGCTGATGCCCACTTTCGTGTCCGCGGTGCCTTGGGTCGGGAAGATTGCGGTCGACGATACATAGACGGACCAGGGGTCCGAGAACATGGTGTACGACGCTCCTGCGATTGGGTCCCACGAGCCCGTACCGGCTTGAAACTCCAGCGGCAGCGGTACGCCGGCCGCGTCGCGCTCGATCGAGCTCGTTGGGAACTCGAGGCCGCCGATCAGGCTGATCAGATGCCGCGGCGCGAACTTGCGATCGCGCCAAACGACCGCGCGTGCCCTAAACTCGAGATCGCCCGGCGCCCAGATATCGGCCTCCGCGAGATTGACGGCACTGACCAGACGATGAACCAGCGGCATCATCAGCGACAGCGTCCATCGGTCGGTTGGCGAGTACGCGCCGGCCAGCTCCATGCGCTGCTCGGCGAGCCGAAGCTCGTCGACTTGGGGCTCGCCGATTCGGTCGTTGCGGTGGCGCAGGGTCCCCGAGGTGCGCACGCGCTGGCCCTTGGGCTGCTCGAAGCCGACGATGGTGAGGGTCGGATCACCCACCGCGCAGGTTCCGCACGCAGAAGCATCCGCAGTGAACCACAACGGCGCGACCAACGCCGCCATCACCCAACATCCCTTCACCGCCGGAGCTTAGGTATGGAGCGGCCGATCTTGTACGTGGCAAATCGTCGCAGCGGCTCAGCGTGGCATCGGAAACTTCGAGAGCTTCCGTTGGAGCGAACGCCGGTGAATCCCTAGTTTTTCCGCGGCCTTGGTGATGTTGCCCCCGCAGTCGGTCAGGACTCGTTGGATGTGCTCCCACTCGACTCGGGCCAAGGACGGGGTTTCGGGGGCCCCGCCTTCGGCAGCCGGAGCCTCCACGGCCGTTTCGGTGTCACCTCGATCGAACGATGCGATCACCCCGTCGACGTCCGCCGGTTTGGTCAGATAGTGCGTCGCGCCGAGCCGCACCGCTTCGAGCGCGGTTGCGATGCTTCCGTAGCCGGTCAGCACGACGATCTTGGTCGCCGGGTCGATTCGATGTAGCTCGCGAACCACCTCCAAACCAGACTTTCCCGGCATGCGAAGGTCGACTACCGCGTACTCCGTGCTCTCGTGCTCCGCGATCTCGATCGCGCCGTCGTACCCTTCGGCTTGTTGCGCTTCGTAACCTCGCTCCTCGAATGCGCGCGCCATGCGTGACCGAAACCGCTCATCATCGTCGACGAGTAGGATGGATGGCTTAGGCGTGCGGTCGTCGAGGGTTTCGGTCATGAGCCTCGTACAACTTGCGGAAGCACGACGCGGATCGTCGTCCCTTGGCCGGTCACCGAATCGATGGTCAGCTGGCCGCCCAACGAGTCTACGAGTGTCCGGGCCAGGAACAACCCTAGGCCCATCCGGTCCCCGGCGTTCTTCGTCGTGAAGAACGGGTCGGTCGCGCGTTTCACCGCGAGGTCATCCATTCCATGCCCTTCGTCGACGAAGCGCAACTCAACCGCCCGATCGAGCGCGCGCACGTCGAGCGACACTCGACCCGCGTCACACGCGTCGAAGCCGTTTCGCGCGATGTTCTCGATCATCTGCAAGAGTGCTTCTTCGGGCGCCTCCACGGTGGCGACATCCGTCGTGGTAACCCAGCGTTTCGCCTGCTCGGGGCTGAGGCGAGTGCGCACGTCAGCGAATAGAGCGTCGACCGGCAGCGAGCTCGGGGTCTCGCCCGCGTACTCGCCACCCGCCGTAGCCATTCGATCGAGCACCACGCGGCATCGCTCTAGCTCCTCGCGAATCAGCTCCGCGTCTTCGGCAAGCACTTCGCCCCCGGGAACCTTCCGCGCTCGTCGCTCCATCTCCTTGGCAGCGACGGCGATCGTCCCGAGCGGAGTCCCGAGCTCATGCGCGGCGCCGGCGGCCAACGTTGCAATCGAAGCGAGCTTTCCCCATCGGTGGGTCCGCTCCTCTGCTTCGGCGAGCGCCCGTTCGCGGCGACGAAGCTCGAGGGACAGCTGGCTCACAAAATACGTGATCAGCGCAACCGCCAACACGAGCGCGATGAACATTCCGTACAGGTGAGTTTGAAACCCGCCGCTGTGACCTGCGTGACCGAGGTGCTCGCTCGGGACGTGGACGACGAAGAGGGCGGCGAACGAGACAATCGAAAGGCCGGCGATGGCCCAGGTCCATTTGGGTGCCAACATCACCGCGGACATTGCGATGTAGACGACGTAGATGATGCTAAAAGGGTTGGTCGGCCCCCCGGACAAGTAGAGTAGGCCGGTCAGAAGCACGACATCGAGGACCAAGAATGCGCCTAGGTGGCCGGCGCGATTCGCGCGGGACGCCAACCAGAGGTTCGACAGGGCGCCGACGGCGACGAGGGACCACATGGGAACCACCGGCAGGTCGACCCCCAAGCCCTTGGTTGCCACTAGGATCGCCGCGGTCTGGATCGCGAGTGCTCCCCAGCGCATTCGCGCCAGCCACTCCGCGCCCGTGGCCCGGGCTCGCTCTTCGGCGCTCACGAGTCGGACTGGGCTTCGTTCTCGGCAGGCGCCTCGAAGTCGACGCTGCCGTACATCGCTTCGGCGATCTTGTAGGCGCTCAGCTCGAGTGTTTCGAGGGCGTCTTTGATCGCGATGGCGTCACCTTCATCGACACAGACGTGCAACGACTCGATGTCGGCATCGACCTGAGCCACGACGTCCTCGGGAACCATTTCGCGGCACTCTTCGACGGCCCGTTCACTCGTGTACAGCAGAGCTTCGGCGGCGTTGCGGAGCTCGGCGAGCTCGCGACGCTTTTGGTCGGTCGTCTTGTAGGCGTCGGCTTCTCCGATGATGCGCTCGATGTCCGCTTCGGTGAGACCGCTCGATGCCACGACCACGATGTTCTGCTCGCGACTCGTGCCCAGGTCTTTGGCGCTCACGTTGACCACGCCGTCTGCATCGATGTCAAACGTCACCTCGACCTCCGGGACGCCTCGCGGTGCCGGAAGGATCGGCGCGAGCTCGAACTTGGCCAGAGACTTGTTGTCCGCCGCCATGTCACGTTCACCTTGCAGCACGTGAATCGGAACGAAGCTTTGGTTGTCGACGCTCGTCGTGAAAACCTCTTTGGCGCGCGTGGGCACGGTGGTGTTGCGAGGGATCAGCTTGTAGAACACTCCACCGCCGGTCTCGACGCCGAGACTCAAAGGCGTGACGTCGAGCAAAAGCACCTCTTCGACCTCGCCGATGAGGGCGGCGCCCTGCAGCGCGGCACCCATGGCAACGACTTCATCGGGATTGACGCCCTTGTGGGGTTCTTTTCCAAAGAAATCTGCGACCTTGGACTGGACCATAGGCATGCGGCTCTGGCCGCCCACCAGCAGGATCTCGTCGATGTCTTCCTTCTTGACCCCCGCGTCGGTCAACGCCTGCTGACAAGGGCCGAGGGTCTCGTCGACGATCGCCGAGACGAGGATCTCGAGCTCGCTCCGTTTGAGCTTGGTCTCGAGGTGCTTCGGGCCCGATTCGTCTGCTGCGATGAAGGGAAGGTTGATCTCGGTCTCGAGTGAGGAGGACAGCTCGTGTTTGGCCTTTTCGGCCTGCTCCTTGAGACGCTGAAGCGCGACGCGGTCTTCGCGCAGGTCGATCCCGGTGCTCTCTTGGAAGCGACGTGCGAGCTCTTCGACCAATGCGTTGTCCAAGTCTTCGCCGCCGAGGTGCGTGTCCCCCGCAGTGGACTTCACGCTGAAGACGCCGTTGGCGATCTCCAAGATCGAAATATCAAACGTGCCGCCGCCCAAGTCGTACACGGCGACGCGCTTGCCTTCTTTCTCTTCGAAGCCGTACGCGAGCGCCGCTGCAGTGGGCTCGTTGATGATGCGTCGAACGTCGAGGCCCGCGATCTTTCCCGCGGCAATCGTCGCCGAACGCTGTGCGTCGTTGAAGTACGCGGGCACCGTCACGATCGCTTCGATGACGTCGTCGCCGAGGAATGACTCCGCGACCTCTCTCATTCTCTCGAGGACCATGGCGGAGATTTCCGGCGGTGAGTACTGGTCATCCTCGATTTGGACCCAGGCATCCCCGCGTTCGCTCTCGACGACCCTGTAAGGCACGACGCGCATGTGCTTCTGTGCCGGCTCCGCGTCGAACGGCAGGCCCATCAGGCGCTTGATCGCGAAGACGGTGCTCTCCGGATTGGTGACACCTTGTCGCTTGGCTACGCTGCCCACGCGGCGCTCGCCATCTTTGGAGAACGACACGACCGACGGCGTGGTGCGGCTTCCCTCTGCGTTCGGGATTACCTGTGGCTGCCCATTGTCGACAAATGCGACGCAAGAGTTGGTCGTCCCCAGATCGATCCCGATGATCTTCCCCATCTCGCCCTAACCTTCTTTATACCCCGAGGCGGGGGATTGTCGCATCAAACGGAAGACTATTCGCCGGCGTCATCGCCGTTCGCGGACGCGTCGTCCTGATCACCTGTGCCGGTTGGCGGCCTCGCTACCACGACCATCGCAGGCCGCAGCAGCCGCTCCCCGAGGTAGTAGCCCGGCACGACCTCTGCCACGATGGTGCCGGGCGCATGCTCGTTGGTTTCTTCTTGCTGCATGGCGTCATGACAGGTCGGGTCGAACAGATTCCCGACGGTCGGTACGCGCTTCAGCCCCAGCCGGCTCGCGATATCCTCGAAGCCTCGGAGCACCATGTGGACACCTTCAGTGACCGCCGAGACCTCGGTGGCGCCCGTCATTGCACCGGCCGCGCGCTCGAGGTTGTCGACGATCGGCAGAACCTCCCGGAGCGTGTCTTCGATGGATCGACGGCGAACTTCTTCGATCTCTTTGCGTGATCGCTTGCGAAAATTGTCGAAGTCGGCGGCGATGCGCAGGAGCTGCTCGCGCATGCGGTCGCGCTCAGCATGGGCCCTCTCAAGCGGCGTCGGCTCGGGCTCCGCTTCCATTTGCCCCCCTTCCCCCGGCTCTTCCTCCGGGAAGATGACCTCCTCGTCCTCGCTCGCGCCGTTGGCCTGCTCGTCCTCCGGCTTGTCCCCCGCTTGTTCGCTCATTCTTTGTGCCCGTCTTCTTCTAGCTTCTCTTAAGAGCCCTTGGACGTGCCAGGAAGCCGCCCATCCAGGATGTCGCTTAGCACATCGGCCGCGAACCCTACCAAGGGTACGTACTTCTTGTAGTCCATGCGAGTCGGGCCCACGATCCCGAACGAGCCGATGCTGGCGCCGTCCCTGCGATATGGGCTCGAAATGACGCTGATGTCCCCCACGCCGTCGAGCGCCGCCTCGGAGCCGATGAAGACTTGGACCCCGTCAGCGAGCAAGGTCTGCTCGAGGAGCTCCAAGAGCTTCTTCTTCTCTTCGAAAGCGCTGAGATAGCGGCGTATTTTCTCGACGTCGCTGAATTCCGGCCGGTCGAAAAGGGCGCCCTGCCCTTCGATCACGACCCGGGCCGGCTCGATCTGGCCTTCGACGGTGGCCTCGACCATCTGCTGCGCCTGCTGGCGCAGGACCTGGTACTGACCTTGCTCGGTCGCGAGGCGGACAGCGAGCACGTCTCGGACCGATCGAAGCGTTCGGCCTCCGACCAGCTCGGCGAGGTAGTTGTTCACCCGTTCGAGCGTGCGGTCGTCAGCGTCGATCTCCGTCACGACCACCCGGTTTTCGACGCCGCCTGAGCGTGTGACCAAGACCGCGAGCGTTCGCCCACCGGACAGACGCATGAATCGAAGCTGATCGAGAGTGGCCTCCTCAACGGGCCGCCTGGCGATGATCGTGGCCGTTCCGGTGAGGCGACTCAGAAGCTGACCGGTTTCACGCACGGCGTCAGCGCCTGGCTCCAGGTCTTGGAGACGCCGGATCAGGGCGGTCCGGTGAGCGTCCGAGATCTCCCCGGCGGTGGCCATGGCGTCGACGAAGCATCGGAAGCCGGCGTCGGTCGGGACGCGGCCTGCGCTGGTGTGCGGCTGATGCAGCAGCTCCGCGTCTTCGAGATCGACGAGGACATTCCGAATGGTTGCAGGCGACAGCTTGATTGCGTACCGCTTCGCGATGCGTCGCGAGCTCACGGCCTTTCCCGAGGCAATGTACTCGGTCACGACCGCGAACAGGATCCGCCGATGGCGTTCGTCCAATGTCAGCGTCACGTTCTCAGGAAAGTAGAAGCTCGGAGATTTCTGTCAAGCCTGCGAGAGCGGACGGAAAATTGCGCTCGGACCCTCGGTTGCGGCAGGCTCGGCCTCGTGAGACCCAGCGCCGCGCTTCTTCCGTTCTCGTTGATGGTGATGGCCGTCATGACGGTTCCGACGTTGGTCCTCGATGAACAGGGCCTGCCCCGTTACCGTCACCTCCGCGAGGAGCTTGGGGAGCTCCGCGAGTCCAACCAGGAGCTCGTTCGCGAAATCGCCACGCTCAAGGGCGAGATTGAAGCACTCCGCTCCGACTCGGCTTATGTCGAACGTATCGCCCGGGACGAGCTTGGGATGGTTCGGGCAGAGGAGTTCGTTTTCCAGTTCCCGCCTAGGTAAGTGGGCCAGGTGGGCGGTTCACACACATTCGAGCCGATTTTTTGCTGAACGAATGGTAGCGGGCGTAACACCGCTTTCATATGACGGCCCTCGTCCAGGCAGCGCTTAGCGTGCGGCGCACAGCGCGGTCGGCGTGGGGATTGGCCGCCGCCTTCCTGCTCGCTTCGTTCTTGCTCGCGGGCTTCTTCCTCCCGGGGGGCCGGGCGTTCGGATGGGGGCACGTGGCCTGGGCTACGACCTGGTTCACGCTCTTTGGCCACCGCACGCACAACGCGTATCGGCAGGGGACCGACCCTCGCTCCGCGTTCGAGCTCGGCGTGTTGCTCCTCGTCGGTGTGCACGCGCTGGTCCAGGTCCGGGGCGGTGTTGGAAGTAATCTCTATCCGCTGACCTACGTCGCCGTTGCGTTGGTCGCGTCGTTCGCAACGGGACCTGCGGGCATCGGCGTCGTCGCCGTTGCGCTCGTGCTTGGCTTCGCGATCGCGTTCCTCGGCGAGCAGGTCACCGACCCGGTACTGCTCGGTTTGAACGCGCTCTTCATCGCTTGCTTTGGCGCGCTCAGTTACGTGTTCACGCGCGCGGAGATCGTTCGCGTACGTCGCAAGTCGGCGCTCGAGCTCGCAGCCCAGAAGGAAAAAGTGCGGGACGATACGCGGCTCTTTCGTTTGGTCGCGCCTTCGTCGGATGGAGTGAGGGACGAGGAGCGCTTGTATCAAACCAGCGTTCAAGAAGTTCGCCAGGCGCTCTACCACGCGCTCCAGCTCCTCCATCAGACGCTGGATCTGCACACCTGCGTGCTCCTGATGCCAACCGATAAGGCCCAGCAGCTACGGATCATCGAGCTGGTGACGAAGAGCGACGACGTCGCAGATGGCCCGTTTTCCCTGGGTGCGGGGGCGGTTGGCGCCGCCGTGCGGCGAAAGCTGACCACCAGCCTCCAGCAGATTCGCCCCGGGTATCGGGGGATTTGCTATTACCGCGGGCCTGCGACCGTGCGGTCGTTCATCGCCGTTCCAGTCCTCGAGCGGGGTCATCTCCGGGCGGTGCTCTGTGCCGATCGGGTCGTCGACCGTGCTTTCGGGCCCGAGGAAGAGGAGCTGCTCCGCGACAGCACGTCCCACGTCCTTCGCGCGTTCGAGAACGAACGGGTGTTCGTGCAGCTCGAAAGTTCCAAACGCGAGCAAGAGACCCTGTATCGGGTGTCCCAGTCTCTCAGCACCGCGCTGACGCAGGACGCGGTCATGGAAGTCGGCTTGGCCGCGGCGAAGGAGATCGTCCCGCACGACTTCGCTGCGATCACCGAGTACCAACCCGAGGGCCGCCGGCATGTCGTGCGGCGCGCGGTTGGGGAGCGATCGCTGGACTTCCAAGGGCTTCGCTTCCGCGACAACACGTCGCTCACCGCGATGGTCGTCAAGAACCGGCACTACCTCCCGTACCGCGGCGAGTTCGACTCCAAGCAACAGGTGCTCTTCACCAAGAAGGCCGGGCTCAAAGGGATGGAGTCGCTCCTCGTACTCCCGCTGGTGGTGCGGGAGGAACCGATTGGCACGTTGATCGTCGCAGCGAAGGGGCCGTCGGCGTTTGGCACGTCGGCGCGCGAGACCCTGCAAGCGCTGGCGAACCAGCTCGCCGTCGCCATGGCCAACGCGCGCGCTGTTCGTCAGCTGGAGGAGATGGCCACCACGGACGGCCTGACCGGCTGCTTGAACAAGCGCGCGCTTCTCGACCAAATGGAGCAGAAGCTGATGGCTGCGCAGCGATTCGGCCGCAAATTGTCCTTGATCGTGACGGATCTGGACCATTTCAAGGCAGTCAACGACACCTACGGTCACGCCGCGGGCGACCGGGTATTGAAGGAGCTCGGCGGGGTGCTCCGGCGGGTGAAGCGAGAGACCGACCTCGTGGCACGGTTCGGTGGTGAGGAGTTTTGCGTGCTCTGCGAGGAGACCGACGCGCGTGGCGCCCAGCTGCTTGCGGAGCGCGTGCGCGAGGAGCTCGCGAACACCGAGGTGGCGACCGAGCTTGGGCCCTTGAAGGTCACCGCGTCGCTTGGCGTCGCGACGTTCCCGGACCACGCCTCGAATGCGGCGGACCTGTTCGTGCAAAGCGACAAGGCGCTCTACGAAGCGAAGAACCGAGGGCGCAATCAGGTTTGCACGGTGTAGCGCCTGCTGGCCTTCAGGGGCGTCTGAGCTCGAGGGTCTCCGGATCGAGCATCCATCGGAAGCGGCCCTTGCCGCCTTCGACGCTCAACAAGCAAGCAGAGGAAGTTCGGAACGACGGAAATGTGGCGAGCTGGCAGAGATGGCCGGCGAGCACGCCGATCTTCGGCATGTGCGTCACCATGACGATCAGATCATCGTCGGCCGCGTGCCCGAGTGGCTCGAGGGCCTGTGCCGTGCTCCCCACTTCGCTCGATAGCGCGGACTGCACTTCGAGGGGGCCGAGGAAGCCGGGGTGGGTGGCGGCCAAGATCTCCGCGGTTTGGACCGAACGCACGAGTGGGCTCGTGTAGATGCACGAGTAGTGCAGCTCCAGTCTCGCCAGGGCCTTACCGACCTTGGTGACCGTCTGCCGCCCCGTGTCGGTCAACCAACGATCGTGGTCTGTCGGGGCGGAACGCATGTCGACCGCCTCCCCATGTCGCAGCAGTAAGACCTGCATGGGGGGAGCTTGGCACGCCCGCTATCGATCGTCTCGCGTGCTGTGCGCCGAGAGCGCGAAAGATTCCTCGGGGGCCAGCACGAGCCTGTGCCGCGCGTAGAACGCGAACCATAGAAGCCCGAGCCCGTACCAAACCGCGGCTCCCACCACCACCTTTTGATAGATTGGGTCGGTGACGAAGAGTGCGACCAGCGTAACTACCGCGATCAGCAGCGCCACTATCGCACCCGGTATGCCGAGTGGGCTTCGGTAAGGGCGGTCGATATGGGGCAACCGAACGCGGAGCAGGATGTACGACAGCATCTGAAGCGCATAGGCGATGACCGCGCCGAAGACCGCCATGTTGAGCAGAACCGCACCCACTGGATGCTCGGGTCCGAGCGCGTGAATGCCGTACGCGACCACGTAGCCGAGTAGGGCGCCGGACAAAAGCGCGACGTGCGGTGTCTGTCGACGATGGTGTGTGCGTGAAAGCCATCGCGGGAAGTAGCCCGCTCGCGAAAGGGAAAAGATCTGCCGGCCGTACGCGAAGATGATGCTATGGAAGCTCGCGATGAGGCCGGTCACCGCGACTAACGCGAGCAGCTTGGCACCGAGCCCCGCGCCAAAGATCGTCTTGAAGCCTTCGAACAGCGGCTCGGCGGAGGACCCGAGCCCTTGGGATCCCGGCGCGATGCCCGCGTTCAGAAAGAGCGTGAGAAAGGCTGCGACGACGAGTGTGAGCAGGCCGTAGAGCAGGCCGCGGGGCAGGTCACGTGCCGGGGCATGGGCTTCCTCGCCCGCTAGGGGAAGCTGCTCGATCGCGAGGAAGAACCAGATCGCAAAAGGGAGAGCCGACAAGATGCCCGCCGGGCCGTGGGGAAGCCACCGGCTCTGGCCGGGCTCAGGCTCGATGTTGAGCGCCCATTGCAACTCGAAGTGCGGAATCGCAGTGACCCAAAAGACGACGAGCACTGCAAGGGCCAGCGCCGTGATCAGGACGGTGAAACGGAAAGTTGCTTCGACGCCGGCGACATTGAGGCCGACGAAGACCGCGTAGGCGGCAAGCCACCATAAAGGCTCCGCGCTCGCGGGGGTTCCGAAGATCGCACCGAGGTAGCCGCCGATGCCGACGACGATCACGGCCGGCGTGAGGATGTACTCCATGTTCTCGGCGAGGCCGGTGATGTATGCCCCCCATGGCCCCATTGCCGACCGCGCAAACGAGTACGCGCCCCCAGTGTGCGGAAGAGCC
>Ga0233409_10000083_pt1 | contig 14375 bp, 13 predicted proteins | sample Na_oxic_13_MG_FD_179871 | JGI IMG/M metagenome (GOLD analysis project Ga0233409, IMG submission 179871) | Seawater microbial communities from Saanich Inlet, British Columbia, Canada - Na_oxic_13_MG | ecosystem: Environmental > Aquatic > Marine > Inlet | place: Canada: British Columbia... | reverse complement strand
CGCAGTCATGTCGACAACAGAGGCGATCGCCCGTTCGAAGCGGCCGTCATCGCCTTCCACGAACCGCCAATGCACACGAACGTCCCGTGGCTCTCGCGAGCACGTCATGATCGCTGTTTCGAGATGGACGTCGCGCTCCCTGCGGAAGGCAGCCATCAGGACGCGCAGGAAGTCTGCTTTCGATTCGGCGGTCAGTAGCTCCAAGGAGCGGCGGATGCACTCTTCTGCGCTTGCGGCGCCAACCAGCGAAACAGCGCCCGCACTCACATGATGAATCCGCGTTCGATTGAGACACTCCGTTAGAGCGCCGGGTTCGTTTCGAACCAAAGCCTTGAACGCATCCGCATCGCGGCATCCCTGAGCCTCGATCCATTCGAGCGGGCCCCGAAAGTCGAGGTCCCAAAGGGCGCTCGGGAGCAACTCCCAGACGCGATCATTGCGTTCGGGCGCCGGTGCTTTCGATTGGCGGATGAGACGAACCATGGCCGTTGGATCCTAGCGAAGAGCGGGCTGCCCGCCCAAAAGCCAGCAGAGCCGCCGCGGGACCCCCGTGAATTCAGCCGCCATAGCCATCCAGCACGACCCGGGCGTCACTCACCAACGCCTCGACTCGAGCACGCGCGGTCTCCGCGGCAGAGCGCGCGTCTAGGTTCGGCGGAAGAGGCTCGCCCAGGTGGACCGCGATTCGAGTGGTCGGGCGCGCGGCGATCCTGGCGATGTGCCTGGCGAACGATTCCTTCTCGTAGGGAACCGTGGGCGAGTAGGCGAGGCCCACCGGAACGATCGGAACGCCGAGCGACCGAACCGCGGCGAAGGCGCCCGGGTGAAACTCGTGAACCGCGTCGCCTGGGAAGGTTCCGCCTTCGGGGAAGGCGACGACGGTCCGTCCTTCTTTGGCGCGCCGGCGAATCTCGCGAAGGGCTGCAGCTCCGCTTCGCCGGTCTTCACGGTCGACGAAGATGGTGTCGCCATGTTTCGCCAAGCGACCGAGCAGCGGCCAATCCGCGACGTCGTGGCGGCTCAGCAACACGCCCTGAAAGAGAGAGAGCATGACTCCGATGTCGAGCGCGCTTTGGTGATTCGCTACGACCAACGCGCCGCCGTCGAGCGCTTGCTCCCCGCTCACCAAGAGCTCTGCGCCAAAGACGCGCAGAAGGCCGTCGGTCAAGCGCGCGAGGTATTCGCTTCCGAGCCGATCCTGTCCCAACTCGGAGGTCATTGCGCGTCTGGTCTCATAAGCCACAAGGATGCCCGCCGAGAATCCGACGAAGGCCCCGGCGCGCAAGACCACGCGCACTTTGCTCATTTTCGCGCCTCCTGACTTTGGGCTCGCGAGGCTTTGGATTTGGTGGCAGTCTCGGCTCGTGGTGGCATCACTTGCACCGGGATTTCTCGTCGCAGCACCTTCGATGCGGTGCCCGTTTTTCAATCATACGCTGGTGTTGCTGATCGATCACGGCGACGAAGGCTCTTTTGGTTTCGTCCTCAACCGCGTGACCGATCTCGCCATCGAGGACGTCTTCAATGAAGTCGGTGTCTCCGGCGACGCAGCCAGTACCGTTCGCGCGCCCGTCCTGCTAGGGGGGCCCGTCTCGCCCGAGTCGGGTTGGATCCTCTACGACCCCGAAGGGGTTCCCCAGCCGTCGTCAGGCCGAACGATTGCGGTCGGCGAACGCATCGCCTGCAGCGCGTCGGTGGAGCTGCTGGAGCGCATCGCGCGCGGCGACGGCCCCGACACTTGCGCCATGATGCTTGGCTACTCCGGGTGGGGCGAGGGCCAGCTCGAGAGCGAGATGAAGCAGGGCTCCTGGATTCCGGTGGACCTCGAGTACGACCTGGTGTTCGACACACCGATCGAGAACCGCTGGGAAGCAGCGCTCGCGACGCTCGGCATCGACCCGGCCCGGGTCATCGACAACCAAATCGCAAGCGCGTGAAACCGCCCAAATCTCGGTTGGGTGCGTCGCCTTGTTTCGGGTGGGGTCAGAGGCTACCTCCCGTGGCGATGGGGTTTCGCCTCGACACGTTGATGTGGATCGGTCTGCTTGCGCTCGTGATGGCGTGCGGCGGTGGCTCAGCCTCCGGCGGCGGCAAAAAGATGCTCGACCCGGACGACGATGCGCGTACCGGCTACGAGAAGGCGCTGCTCGATTTTCGCCGGGGCGATTGCCTTTCCGCCGAGCCGATGTTCCGCGAGATCCGCCGAGAATTCCCCTACAGCCGGTTCGCAGCGCTGGCGGAGCTTCGCATCGGCGATTGCCAGTTCAAGAACGAGGCGTACCCCGAGGCGATCCAGACCTACCGGCAGTTCGTTCGAATCCGCCCCTCGCACAAAGAGATCCCCTACGCGCGATTCCGAATCGCCGAAGCTTATTACAACCAGATCCCCGGCGGCTGGTTCATGACGCCCCCTGCGGCCGAGCGCGACCAGAGCGCGGCACGTGACGCTCTCATCCAGCTGCGCAGGTTCGTGGTCGACTACCCTGACGACCAACGGGTGCCGGACGCCAACAAGCTCATGGAGGAATGCATGGGCCTGCTCGCTGCGCATGAGTTCTACGTCGCGCGCTTCTACCTCAAGCGGGACGCGTACCGCGGCGTGATTTCGCGGCTCAAGGGGTTGCTGGCGTCCTACCCGGGCACTGGCGTGGAGGCGAAGGCGCTGCTGCTTCTCGGCGAGGTCTACCTGAAGACCAAGGAGGTCGAAGCGGCCCGCCAGACCTTTAACGAGGTCGTCCAGCGTTTCCCTGAGAGCGGCGAAGCCAAGAAGGCCCGGGCCCTGCTCGGCAAGATCGGCTGAGCCGCCCGGCGCGGATTTCTGGCCTCCGATCCCGCTGGTCGATACCTTCGGGCTCATGGCTCCTTGGGCTCAACAGATTCTGGACGCGGCGAACGAGCACTACGAACGCGCCGAGTACCCGCTCGCTCAGCCCTACTACGAGAAGCTCGTGCAACAGGGGCTCCGCTATCCCGACGTATTCAATCGCCTCGGGGTCATCTATCACCTGGGCGGTCGGCTTCCCGAGGCGCGCTGGTGCTTCGAGCAGGCGCTCGAGGTCAACTCTGGGTATCTGGAGGCGGCGCTCAATCTCACGGTCACGTGCAACGAGCTCGGCGAATACGGCTCGGGTGTTCGCACGATGCAGCGGGCCCAGCGCCACTCGGATTCATCGAACGACGCCTACCGCCGTGGCAAGGTCGCGAACCTTCACCGATCGCTTGGCCGAGCGTACCTCGACCTGGATCGGCCGGAGGACGCGATGCACGAGTTCGGGCGCGCGCTCCGGCTCTGCCCGAAATTCCACGACATTCGGCTCGAGCTCGCCAAACTGCTGAGACTCCGCGGCAACGCCCACGGCGCCCGCGAGGAGCTCACCCTCATTCTGCAGCTGGATTCAGACCACCACGATGCCCGCGCCCTGCTGGGTGTGATCGAAATCGAGACTGGAGACCACAAACAGGGCCTGCAGCACCTGCGAGCCGTGGTTGAACAGTGTGCCGACCACCCTGTGGCCCAAGCCTACCTGCAGCAAGCCGATTCCGACTACCGGCGCGCGTCCTGAGCCCGTCTACCCTATCGTTTTGTGGGCGCTGCAAACGGTGCCACACTACCTAGGACGTGGCCCCGACCGTCCTCCTGCTTGACGACGACACTCAGTTTCGATCGAGTGTCACCCCTGCGCTCGAAGCGTTCGGCCTACGCGTTTTGAACGCGACCAAGGGCACCATCGCCCGCGCGCTTCTCGAAGACGAAGAGCCCTCGTTGCTCATCGTCGACGGACTACTCCCTGACACCAACGGCATCGTCTGGATCGAGGACCTCCGAAGCGACGGTTTCACCATCCCGATCATTTTCGTTTCGGCGTTCTACAGGGACCTGACGACGTTCACGCACCTCACCCGCGACCTCGACGTGATCAAGGTGTTCCACAAGCCCGTCGCGGTGGATCGATTCGCCCGTGAAGTGGCGAACGCCGTCTCGGCTCCGATGAGCTTGACACCGGCCGCGAATCGTCGGGCGGATGATCCGGCCGACCGAGTCCTCTTTCCCGATGAGGCTTCCGAGCCTGGCGTCGACACCGAAAAGGCCAAGCAGTCGTATACGAGTCTGCTTCCAATCGCAGCTGACAACCTGACCGGCGCCATCCGGCGGGTGCACACCGAGGCCGATCGAACCAGCGTTGTCGCCGAAGCGCTGCGCCAGGCGCATGACCTCCACGGCGCCGCACAAACGCATGGCTTCGCCGAGATATCCCAGGCGGTGGGCCGCATCGAAGCTCAGCTTCGCCACCTGCAGAAGTCGGGACGGCTCGATTGGACGACCATGTTCGAGTCGATCGATGAGGTCCGGGTTCACGCCGCAGCGGCGGTCGGCCGTCCGGTCGATACCGGGTCGATGGCGGCGGCTCCTCCCTCGGTCACCCCGGCGGCGACCTTCTTCTTGCACCGCCCCATTCCGAAAGATTTCGTGCCGACTTTGCTGGTGCTCGAAGACGACCCCGCGATGATCGCCTATCTGCGGTCGGCTCTCGATGAGATGCTCGTACATCTAAGGCCCGTTTCGACCGTCGACGAAGCCCTCAAGATCGCCGGCCGCAATCCGCCCACGGCCGTCCTCGTGGGCTGGCCTCTCGAGGATCGTGATGCGCTCCCCCGGTTTCTTCAGATGCTCCGCAGCTTGCACGGCTGCACCGAAGCGCCGGTGATTCTCCTCTCGGTCGACGACGACCCGCACACACGGGCGCTCGCCTCGCAGCTCGGCGTCGACATCTTTCTGCCGCACCCCATCGAGCTCGTCCGCCTCCATCACGCGATAAGCACTGCCGTCGACCGCGCCATGACCCCGCGCCCCAAAGTCGCTGTCCTCCGCGACCCTGATGCGGCACGGCAGATCGAAGAAGGGGGCATCGAGTGCTTCCTGTATTTCAGCTTCGATGAGCTCTTGCGCGAGATTGACGTCCAGTGTCCGGACGCAGTTTTGTTGGGGACGAGCGTGACCGGAAAGCAGGTACCCGCGATCATCCGTATGTCAGCGTGGGATGCGGACTTCGCTCTGCTGTGCTTCGACGACTCTCCGCTCGCCGAAGAACCCGAGATCGGTGAGCCCCTTAGTCGTGCCTCGGGTTGGTTGGTGAACCTGCACCGCGAGGCCGAGCGGATGGCGCGACTCCGCCGGCAGCAGTTGCGCTGCAGTCAGACAGGGTTGCTCGCGCGTTCGGGGGCGGTCGCGGCGCTCGAAGCCGGTTTGTCATCCGCTCAGCGGAACGGACGCACGTATTCGATCGGCCTCATTCAGGCGACGGGGCTCGACGGGCTCGATCACGTCAAGTCGCGGCGCCTACAGACTCACTTGGGCCGCTTGATTTACGGCAGATTCCGCCGTGAAGACGTTCGGGGGCGGTGGGACGGGACCACGTTCGTCGTCGGGTTTGACGGCGCCAGTGCGCGGGCGGTCGTCGAGGTGGTCCGGAGGCTCCAAGAGGACCTCGACGCGCAGCGAACCAGGCAGCCGGAGGAGCTCTCCTTTCTGCATATTGCCGTTGGCCTGGCGTCGTATCCGCTCGACGGAGATACGACCCGTTCGCTGATTCTTGCTGCCCACGAGCGCCTTGAAACGGCGGTGGAACGCGATCCAGACGCCCTGGTTTGGCGGTAGCGTTACGGCTCGCGCCCCGCGCCGGGACAGGCTAAACTTTGCCCATCGAACCGACCGCGCAGCGCGGCCCCGTTGAGGCCGATGTAGCCGCCGACATCGAAGTCGCCGATCCCGGTCTGCTACTCAAGCTCACCGGCGCGGGTGGCTCGAACTTGCGCACGCTCGAGACCGAGCTCGGCGTATCGATGGGCCTCCGCGGCTCGACGATTCACATCCAGGGGCCAAACCGCGATGTCGAGCTCGTGGAGCGGGTGCTTCACGAACTCATCGATGCGTTGCAGTTTCGTGAGCTCAGCTCGATCGAGATGGCGCGCGCGGCCAGGACGCTTCGCTCCCATCCGCAGATGAGGCTTCGCGCACTGTTGGACGATGTCGTACTGACGACCTCCAACCGTCGCATCGTTTCGCCCAAAGGCGTCACCCAACAGCGCTACGTGCAGGCGATCCGTAGCCACGACATCGTCTTCGGGATCGGGCCGGCCGGCACCGGCAAGACCTACCTCGCCATGGCGATGGCGATTCGTGCGCTCGAAGAGCGGCAGGTCAAACGCATCGTTCTAACGCGCCCCGCCGTTGAAGCCGGCGAGCGGCTTGGTTTCTTGCCCGGCGACTTGGCAGAGAAAATCAACCCCTACCTGCGGCCGCTCTACGACGCATTGCACGACATGATGGACCCCGGCCGCGTTTCCGCGCTGATCGAGCGAGGCACGATCGAGGTTGCGCCCTTGGCCTTCATGCGCGGCCGGACACTAAACGACAGCTTCGTCGTCCTCGACGAGGCCCAAAATACGACGCCCGAGCAAATGAAGATGTTCCTGACGCGCCTTGGGTTCGACTCGAAGACCGTCATCACCGGCGACGTAACTCAGGTCGATCTCCCTGGCGGGGCGCGCAGCGGGCTTCGTCATGCCGAAAAAGTGCTTTCCGAGATCAAAGGCATCGAGTTCATCTATTTCTCGCATGCCGACGTGGTTCGACATCCACTGGTGCAGCAAATCGTCCAGGCCTACGACGTCCATGAATCAGGCTCTTCCAACGGTGACATCTAAGCGCCGCCTGGTATGCTAGCCGCCACATGACAGATCGAATCTACGACGGCGCGCTGGACCTGATCGGCCACACGCCTTTGGTGCGGCTCGCACGAATCACCGGTGATAAGGGTGCCGAGGTCTGCGGTAAGCTCGAATCGAGCAACGTGGCTGGTTCGGTGAAAGACCGCCCCGCGCTTTCGATGATCCTAGCAGCCGAAGAGTCCGGCGAGCTCGTTCCGGGGTCGACCGTCGTGGAGGCGACGAGCGGCAACACCGGCATCAGTCTTGCCATGATCTGCGCCGTGCGTGGGTATCGTTGCGTCATCGTGATGCCTGAAGACATGAGTGAGGCGCGGCGCCACTTGTTGAAGTCGTATGGCGCCGAAGTGGTGTTGACGGCGGCCGAGGACGGTATGGCCGGCGCGGTCGAACAGGCCGAGCGTCTGTTGCAAACGACCCCCGGTTCATTGATGTGTGCTCAGTTCGAGAATCCTGCCAACCCGGACATCCACTCGAAAACGACCGCGGAGGAGATCTGGGAGGCAACGGGCGGGAAAGTCGATGCGCTCGTTGCTGGGGTGGGTACTGGCGGCACCCTCACCGGGGTCGGTCGTGTGCTCAAAGAGCGCAATCCCAACGTTCGGGTGATCGCGGTCGAGCCCCGGGCGAGCTCCGTGCTGTCGGGCGGAAAGCCCGGGCTGCATGGCATTCAAGGGCTCGGCGCCGGGTTCATCCCAGCCGTGCTCGACACCGACCTGGTCGACGAGGTGATCACCGTCACCGACCTTGCTGCGGAGCGCATGACAAAGCGTCTCGCTCGCGAAGAGGGCTTGTTGCTGGGACCCTCCTCCGGAGCGAACGTCCACGCGTCGCTCGAGGTGTCGCGCCGGATGCAAGCCGGAGAGCGCGTCGTCACCATTCTTTGCGATGGCGGCGAGCGCTACCTCTGCTGACCTCGCATGACGGAGCTCATCAAAGTGTCGCGCGCACTGAGCCGCGCGGTATCGAAGCTCGAATTCGGCGGGCCGGTGACCCACGTCTACAACCCTCTGCATTACGCCAAGCGCCCCCATGAGCTCTACCTGAGCCGCTTCGGCGCCAGCCCGAAGGAGGCCGTCTTCGTCGGCATGAATCCGGGGCCGTTCGGAATGGGGCAGACCGGCGTGCCGTTCGGCGACGTGGGCTTCGTTCGTGATTGGATGGGCATCGAAGCGCCGGTGGACCGGCCGCCCGACGAACATCCGAAGCGCCCCGTGCTCGGCTTCGCGTGCAAGCGGTCCGAGGTCAGTGGCTCGCGTCTTTGGGGGTGGGCGCAGGACTGCTTCGGCACGCCGGAGGAGTTTTTCGCACGATTCTTGGTCGTCAACTATTGCCCGCTACTCTTCATGGAGTCGACGGGGCGCAATAGAACCCCGGACAAGCTGTCGGCCGATGAGCGAGGCGCGTTGTTGTTTGCATGCGACGAAGCGTTGCGCGCTGCGATCGAGGTCCTCGAGCCGAAGCTCGTGGTGGGCGTGGGTGCTTGGGCCACGAAGCGCGCGCGCGCGGCGCTGGGCGACGCCGGTCGGGAGATCGGCACCGTCCTGCACCCGAGCCCCGCGAGCCCGAAGGCCAATCGCGGATGGGCATCGCAAGCCGAAAACGATTTGCGCCGCCTGGGGATCAAGTTATGAGCGCCTCAGGCACGGGCATGCGGTATGCTCCGAGCTGGGGGTCCAGCAGATGCCGAAGAAAGTCGTCCAAGTTGCGGCCGTCATGTTGCTCGGTCTGGGGTGCGGTCACGAGTCCGCGGCCACGCAGCAGGTACGAAGCGCCGCTGCGGTTGATCTCGACTGCGACGTGTCGATGATCGAGTTCGTCGACGACGAAGCCATGGTCAAGCGCGTGACCGGCTGCGGCCGGACGCTGACCTACATGTCCAAGTGCAACGCCACGGCCGGCGGCGGCCAAGACTGCCGCTGGAAGGCCGTCCGAGACGACAGCAACAAGCTCAACTAGCCGCCGTCGGGCTGCAGAGAGAGTATCTGCTGCCGAAGCTCGGCGATGTCGGGAAGGTCCGAGTCGAACGCGCTCGCTCGATCGAGCGCCGCAGCTGCTTCGGTGAGATCGCCGCGCTCGAGGGCCGCGCGGGCCTGTCCAAGCTCGTCTTTGGCGGCCTCTTCGAGCTCGTGCGGGGAGAGAGTGGCGGGGCCAGCGTCCGGGGCGGTGTCAGTGGAAGCGTCCGTCACGGTGTCAGTGGAACTGCCAGCGTCAACGGCAGCGGCGGTGTCGGTGGGCTCGCAGTCTTCTACGGCGACCCACAATGCGACCAAGACTCCCATCGTCAACGTCATCACGAACGGTAGGCTCTTGCGCTTGCGGCGTGTCTTCGCCGGGCGCCGTCCGTCGTACGCTTCCTTGAGCGCGGATACGAACGTGCGTGCGCTCGCATAGCGGTCAGAGGGACTCTTCCGGAGTGCCCTGAGGATTGCAGCGTCGACGGCTGCTGGGATCGCGGCGCCTCGATTTGCCTCGCTCGGCGGAACCGGGTCGCGGTTCATCACCTGGTGTGCGACCGCCATCGCCTCCATGCCGGGGAACGCGCGTTCACCAGACGCGGCTTCGTAGATAACCGCGCCGAACGAGAATAGATCGCTCTGCTCGCTGTATTCACCGCTGCGTAGGGTCTCTGGGGCCGCGTAGCACGGGGTGCCTAGGAACTGCCCTTCCTTGGTCAGGTCGGCGTTCGGCACGCGGGCGATACCGAAGTCGGCGAGCTTCACTTGCCCATTGTCGGTGATCAACAGATTCTCGGGTTTGAGGTCTCGGTGGATCACCCCGGCAAGGTGTGCCGTCGCAAGCGCATCGCCGACGTGTTGGGCGAGGTCGAGCAAATCGTCGCGGGACAAAGGGCCTTCCTTCTTGAGCTCTTGTTTGAGCGTGTGTCCGCGGACGTACTCGAAAACCAAATACGGGCCGACCTTCGGGTCGTCCCCGACGTCGAATATCTGAACGATATTCGGATGTTGAAGGCGAGCTGCAGCACGCGCCTCGTTCTGAAAGCGGCTGAGAAACACGTCCCGCATCTCTGCATCGAGCGCGAGATCACGCAGTGTCTTGACTGCCACTGGCCGATCGAGATCCGCATCGTGCGCCAGATAGACGTTCCCCATCGACCCCGCCCCGAGGAGTCGTTCGATTCGGTAGCGACCGATCTGCTGCGGCAATTCTTCCATGGGCGCGTTGATCTACTGCATCCGGGAGGGCGGGGCCAGAGACGGTAAACTACCGGCGGCGGTACCTGCTGGGCTCCCACCGACTAAGCTTCGACTTGAAACCCAGGCGTACGACAAACGTCGCGTAGAGCGTCCATTGCGTGCGATCCGACGTTGGCTGCGCGTTCCGATACGACGGATCCGCGTTTACGTATCGGGTGGCGATGCGCAGCCACAGCCCACGTACCGTGGTGAGAGGTCTGTACAGCGGGATAGCAAACCCAAAGCCGACGCCGAGCCCCGTGCTTTGGTTGCCGTCGAGCAGAAACGCCGGCCCGATCTCGAGGAAGATCGATTGCAGCAACAGGTCGGCAAACTCGTTCCATGTTTGCTTGTAGAGAAAGAAGAGCGCCGGGAAGAGCGGGCGGAGGTCCACGCCGAGAAACAAATGCTGGCCGGAGTCGGGGCCCCACCGGCCAGAGAGCACCAACCCTGCGACGTCAGCCACCAAGAACCGGGCCTCGCCGACCACGTTGGGGTCGGCCTTTCCGTTGAGCCACGTCGCGCCCGGCCCCGCGCCGAACGAAAGCGTCAGCCCGCGGTCCCAGCGGCCATAGAGCCCGTCTCCCTGGCGTTGCGCGCTCGCGGAAGCACCAAACGACGAGAGGACCAGGATCGAGCCAGCGATCACCCCAAGACAGGCGCCCCGTGTCATGATTCCCCCATGCACCGGCCCGCGTGGCGGGTCAAGAGATTGTGGCTGTAGACTATACGCATGGGGCGTCCGTTCGGCTTGGGGCTTCGAAGCCAGCTCATGCTCGCGCTGATCGTGGCGTTCGGCGTGGCATTCGTGTTGGTCAGCCTCGTGACAGCGCGGCTCGACGAGAGTGAGCACGCCGAAGAGCAGCGCACCCGCGCGACCGGGTTGGCGCAAGCGCTCGCTTCGGGCGCCGGCTCGCGGGGTGAGGGCCTGAGCGAGGGGGCGATCGGCCGCATGGTCGACGAAGGTCTCGTCGAACGGGTGGAGATCCACGACGACGAAGGATTGCTCACGACGTGGGGCGCGGTCGATGGCGACCCCGACGCCACCATCACGACTCCCACCGACGTAGAGCTGCGAGTGTGGGTGCCGGCAAGCGGTCGCGGCGACGCCGCGCGGCGAAGCTTATTTTTGTTTTACCTCGGCCTGACTGCGGCCACCGTGCTGTTGCTGACGTACGTTCTGCTGACGTATTTCATCGTGCGCCCGATCGACCGGCTGCGACTCGCGGCCGAGCGTCTCGCTGCAGGCCGACTGCGCACCAGCGTTCCCGTGCAAGGCGCGGCCGAGGTCGCACGTCTCGCCGCAACGTTCAACGAGATGGCCGCGCTGCTTCGCGAAGACCGCGCCGCGCTCCAAGATCGACTCGAGGAGCTCGAGCGCACCACCGCAGAGCTGACCGCCGCGCAGGAGCAATTGGTGCGGAGCGCGCGTCTGGCGGCCGTCGGACGGCTATCGGCCGGCGTCGCGCACGAGATTGGGAATCCGCTCGCTGCGATCCGCGGCCTCCTCGACCTGATGCAGACGGGCGACCTCGACCCCGAAGAAGAAGAGGAGTTCGTGGGCCGGATTCAGCGCGAGGCCGAGAGAATCCACCACACGATCCGCGACTTGCTGGATTTCTCGAGGAACGAGCCGGGCCAAGCGGGAAGGATCGAGAGCTCGGCCGACATTTCGGAAGTCGTGTCGGACACGATCAAGCTCATCGACCGCCAAACCCGCTTCCGCGACATCGACCTCGCCCTTACCCTCGAGGACGGCCTGCCGCGCGTTCGTGGCGACCATGAACGATTGCGGCAGTTGTTGTTAAACCTGCTGTTCAACGCTGCGGACGCGCTCGGAGAAAAGGGTCGGATCGAGGTGCGTGCATCGAGCAGCGGCGATGTCGTGCAGCTAGTCGTCGAGGACGATGGGCCGGGGATCGATCGTGAGATTATCGAGCAGGTGTTCGATCCGTTTGTGACGACCAAGGCGCCGGGGCAGGGGACTGGGCTGGGGCTCGCGGTTTGTCATACGATCGTCGAACGGCTTGGCGGGTCGATCGAGGCGGCGAACCGGAAGCAGGGCGGCGCCATTTTTCATGTGCGGTTGCCCGCGGCGACGTAGGAGCAACACAAAAAAGGGTCTGACCCCTTCTTTCGCTTAGTCCGGCTGAAAGGCGTTCTCTATTGCCGTTTCCTCTGCGGTTTCCGCGTCTGGTCCGGCCGGTGCGCGACTCCCCAGTGTCTCCTCAATTGCCTCCGCCTGTCGCCGAGTCGCCCCCGCTGCGATCAACTGTTCCTCCGTCGCCGCCAGCACTTCACGCAGCGAGCCCAGATTGCGCAACAACTTCCCCCGGGTCTTCGGTCCGACCCCCGGTACCCCGTCAAGCTCGCTCCGAAGCCGCCTCTTGCGTCCGACCTTCTTTCGCAAGGTGTTCGATGCTCGATGGGTCTCGTCGCGTGCGAGGAGGACGAGCGACAGTGCCGAGTTGCCCCTCACGGGCACTGCGTTCTTCTGTCCGGGCCGGAACACCCGGTCGCCTTCTTCTTCCCCGGTCACCGTGACCCGCGGTTTTGCAACGGAGGCGATGTCGAGGTCGGGTACGCCGATGTCTTCGCGGGCGCGGACCGCGACGCCGAGCTGGCCCTTGCCGCCGTCGACGACCAGCAAGTCCGGTAGCTCCCAGCCTTCCTCATCGTTCTTACCCCGGCGCAATCGCCGCATCAGGACCTCGTACATCGCCGCATAATCGTCGCCCCCACCAACCCCTTTGACGCGGAAACTCCTGTAGCGCTCCTTGGCGAGTGCGCCGTTTTCCAACGCGACGAACACCGCCACGGTCTCCTCGCCTCCGGTGTGCGAGATGTCGACACATTCGATTCGCCGCGGGAGCACCGACAAGCGAAGCTGTCGTTGAAGCTCTGCGAGCCTCGCCTCGACGTCTTCACGCGCACGTTCCTTCTCGTGGAACGCGTGCTCTGCATTCTCGCACGCGAGCTCGAGCAACTTGGCCTTGGTGCCGCGCTTTGGCTCGACGATCTGCACCCGGCGCCTTCGGTTCTCGCTGAGGAGCTCCTCGAGCGCTTCGCTCATCTCGATTGTCACCGGGACCAGAATCTCGTCAGGAAGCGAAGCCCGGTCGGTATAGTGCTGCCGGAGAAACGCTCCGAGCATCTCGTCGTTTGGCACCGCAACCCGTCGCAGGGGAAGCGTGCGCACGCCAAACAAGCGCCCGCCGCGCATGCTCAATACGGCAACTTCGACTTGGTCGCCCTGACGGTGAAAGCCAATCACGTCTTGGTCCGACTTCTGCACGCCAGCCACACGCTGTTCTTCTTGGGCCCGCTCGACGGCGCGAAGCTGATCGCGATATACGGCCGCTCGTTCGTACTCGAGCTCGCCGGACGCGCCTTTCATTCGCACGTCGATGTCCCGCACCAGCTCTCCGTGGCGACCGTCGAGAAACCGCGCGACGTTGGCGACCTGCGCGCGGTACTCCTCCTCGTCGACTTCCAATACGCACGGCCCCGGGCAACGCTTGATCTGATACTGCAGACACGGTCGCGACCGCATACGGAATTCGGTGTCCGTGCACGTTCGTAGTTGGAAGTAGCGGTTCAGCAATCGCAGTGTTTGCCGCGCCGCGGTCGCCGAATGGTAAGGCCCGAAGTACTGCGCGCCGTCAGGCTTTGGACGGCGAACGACTTCGAGCCTCGGCCACGGCTTCTTCGCGTCGAGCCGCAACGACAAGTACTCCTTGTCGTCGCGAAGCTTCACGTTGTACTTGGGCTGGCGCGACTTGATCAGCTGGTTTTCGAGCAGCGCAGCTTCCTTGTCGGTGTGCGTGACGAACGTTTCGATGTCGGTCAGTTCGCGCTCGAGACGGCTAACGAACGCACGCAGGTCGCTCGACCCCGGCTGGAAGTAGCTTCGCACACGGTTCCTGAGACTCCGCGCCTTGCCGACGTACAGAACCTTTCCGTCCGCGCCATGAAAGACATAGACACCGGGCGATGCCGGAAGATTGTCGAGCTTTCGCTGTGCTGCGTCTGCAACCACGCCGAACCTATACCACCGCGGCCGCCTCGGATCGCCCCGCGCCTCACTCGGTGCGAATCACACGCTCATCGGTGACGACGAGATCGACCGCCACGTCGAATGGAAGCTCGGGCACTTCAGCGATCAACTGAAAATCGTAGGCAACCGCGCACGTGCATGCGTGTCCGAGCCGCGGAATCAGTTTGTCGTAGTAGCCACCGCCGTACCCGATCCGGTAGCCACGCGGATCGACAGCCAACGCAGGAACCAGTGCGAAATCCACCTCGTCGGGCTGTACCCGGGTGGCTGTCTCAGGCGGCTCGGGCACGGAGAAGGCCCCCTCGATCAATACGGTGTCCGAAGCGACGAGGTGTAGCTGCAGTTCGTCTCCGACTACCCGCGGCAAAGCCACGCGCTTCCCCGCCGCCCACGCG
>Ga0233409_10000082_pt1 | contig 14595 bp, 11 predicted proteins | sample Na_oxic_13_MG_FD_179871 | JGI IMG/M metagenome (GOLD analysis project Ga0233409, IMG submission 179871) | Seawater microbial communities from Saanich Inlet, British Columbia, Canada - Na_oxic_13_MG | ecosystem: Environmental > Aquatic > Marine > Inlet | place: Canada: British Columbia... | reverse complement strand
GGACATCAATGACACTCTGGGTCATGATCACGGTGACAGTTTACTGAATAAAATAGCGCACCGTTTTGGTGATGAAATAAAAAATAATGAAACCTTGGCGCGACTCGGCGGCGATGAGTTCATTGTAGTTTTGCCCGATCAGGATCAGAAACAAGTGATCAAACGGGCAGAGCAATTCATAAACAGCCTGAAGGATAGTTTTGCTATCGAGAAAAATACGATTGTAATAAATGCCAGTATTGGTATTGCTGTTTATCCTGAGCACGGTAGAAGTATCAGCAACCTGTTAAGCCATGCTGATTTTGCAATGTATGAAGCTAAAAACAGCAGTCTTAAAATATGTGTGTATGATCCTGACAACGATCATTTAGCACAAGGCCATCTGGCGATGGTTGCTGATGTGCGAAAAGCGCTTAACGAAAAACAATTCGAGTTGCATTACCAGCCAAAAATCAGTGCGCAAAGCGGGCAGATAGTTTCAGCGGAAGCTTTGGGGCGTTGGCACTGTAAAGATCGTGGCAATGTGCCGCCGAATATATTCATTCGTGTGCTGGAACAGAATGGTTTGATCGACGAGTATACGTATTGGGCGATAGAGACAGCGCTGGCACAGGCAAGAGAATGGAAGAGTGGTTGCAGTATAATGCGAGTGGCAGTTAATCTATCACCACAAACGCTGATGCATCCTGACTTCAAGGAAAAAATTGATCAGGTCATCAAAGATGAAAGTGATGGTGAACTATTAACATTTGAAATCACAGAAAATTTGTTCCTGTCAGAGTTTGATCGACTGGCCGAAGTGCTTGATCATGTATGTGCACTTGGTGTGGAGTTGTCAATCGATGATTACGGTACCGGTTATTCATCGTTAAGCCGGCTGAGACGTCTGCCGGTTAGCGAATTAAAAATAGATCAGACATTTATAAGAGAAATGGTTGATAACAAAGATGATCAAGCTGTAGTGCATTCAACTATCGAACTTGCGCATAATCTTGGTTTAAGTGTTGTTGCAGAAGGTGTGGAAAACAAGTCCGCACTTGATCTGTTAACAAGGTTAGGCTGTGACACGATACAGGGATTTTTGATCAGTAGGCCTTTGCCTGCTGAAAAATTCAATGCATTAATTGATGAATATTGATATATAGGTCTTGTAGCCTGGGGCAAACGTTTTGTGTGCGCCCGGCTTACAATGTCTCTCGTAGATATTTAATTACTGCAGAAGTTTCCGCTTTAACACCACGCCAGATATAAAAAGATTCTGCAGCCTGTTCGACAAGCATCCCTAAGCCATCAAAAACCTGCTCGACACCATTGTCTATGGACCATTGCATAAACACGGTGTCCTGTGCTGCATACATCATGTCGTAGCTGCAGGTGTGTTTATTAAATATTGAATCGGGTAACGATGGCAGGTCACCTTGCAGGCTGGCCGAGGTGCCGTTGATGACAATATCAAAACTGTTGCTGCTGGTTTCATTCAGGCCGCAGCCGTTGATGTTACCCAGGTCAGAAAAATCCTTTGCCAGTTGTACGGCTTTTTGTTTTGTACGGTTGGCGATCAATACAGAGCGGGGTAGCTGTTCTAGAAGTGCCTCAATTATTCCACGTACAGCGCCGCCAGCGCCAATGATTAAAATTGTTTTGTCCTTGATTTTAATGTGATGGTTTTGCATCAGGTCGCGAACAAGCCCGACGCCGTCGGTGGTATCGCCGTACAAACTGCCATCTTGTTCAAGCTTTAAAGTATTAACCGCGCCGGCACGTTTAGCACGATCGCTGTGCTGGTCGGCAAGCTTCCATGCATCTTCTTTGAATGGTACGGTGACATTTAAGCCTTTGCCGTTATGTTTGATAAATTCTTTAACGGCCTGATCAAATTGACCGATCTCAGCAAGCTCTGCGGTATAGAGCAGTGACTGTTTGGTCTGTTCTGCAAAGAGTTTGTGTATCTGTGGTGACTTGCTGTGTTTTATCGGGTTGCCAAAAACGGCGTAGTGATCAATGTTTGTCGTCATAGCCGGTTTAAATATATTGTATTAGCTTTTTTTGTTTAACCACTGGGCCACAGTTTTTGCGTAATAGGTCAGGATGCCATCGGCACCAGCGCGTTTAAAACCTAATAAGCTTTCCATCACTGTTGCTTCTTCATCAAGCCAGCCATTCTGTGCGGCGGCTTTTAACATGGCGTATTCGCCACTGACCTGGTAGACGTAAGTGGGTATGGCAAATTCATCTTTTACCCGGCGCACGATATCGAGATATGGCATGCCTGGTTTTACCATGAACATGTCAGCGCCTTCTTTGATATCGAGCTCAACTTCATGCAGTGCTTCATCGGAATTGGCAGGGTCCATCTGGTAGCTGTACTTATTGCCGCCAGCAAGATTTGTTGCCGAGCCCACTGCGTCACGGAATGGACCATAGAAACTGGAAGCGTATTTTGCTGAGTAAGAAAGTATGCGGGTATGAATAAAACCGTTTTCCTCAAGTGCCCGGCGGATGGCGCCGATACGACCATCCATCATGTCAGACGGTGCCACTATGTCCGCGCCCGCCTGTGCATGAGATAAGGCCTGTTTCACCAGGACTTCGACAGTTTCGTCATTTAATACGTAACCGGTGTCATCAACCAGTCCGTCCTGGCCGTGGCTGGTAAACGGGTCGAGAGCAACATCGGTGATCACGCCAAGTTCCGGCAGTGCCTTCTTTAATTCTCTAACGGCCGTTTGTGCCAGGCCGTCCGGGTTATAAGCTTCTGCCGCGTCATCTGATTTTTTGTCCTGAGACACCACGGGGAAAAGGGCGATTGCTGGTATACCAAGTTCGAAACACTGCTTTGCTTCGAGCAGTAACTGGTCAATGCTGACACGTTCGACGCCCGGCATTGAAGACACCGCTTCACGTTGGTTATTTCCCTCGATAATAAACATGGGATATATGAGATCATCAGCTGACAGGCTGTTTTCTTGCATTAGTCGACGGGAAAAATCATCGCGACGCATACGTCGCATTCGAGTTGCTGAAAAATCACCAGTTTTGGACACGGGTTGCTCCATAAATATCAGAATTGAACGTATTGTAACAGGTAAATATTCGATGCCATCATTTGATGGCATAATGTTAAATTATCTTAAATTTAAGCAGGTGAATCAATGCGAGACAGGAAGACAAAGAATTTATTCGTGAGCTGGTTTGTACTTGTTGTATTGATGCTGCCGGTATCATCTGCTTATGCCGATGAAAGTAATCGGGGCGTATATGTGCAGCAGGTAGATAAACCAGTTTCAGCGGTTTATGACAGTTTGTAAAAAAAAGCCGGCTTATGCCGGCTTTTTTTATTATTGTTGGGTAGATATGAGGTTAATACTGGATTTATTGACTCAAATTGCTATAAATAACTTGGGGTATCTCTATTGTTCAATAGCTGTGCCCTTATAAAAATGTGATCAAATCCAGGGTTTAAACAGGTTTTTAATTCTATCTTAATCTGTTAAGTGCCTATACTAGTCCGCAATTCTTATGAATTGCACATAGATATTTGGGGAAACATCGCATGCCTGAAAGTGCCACTAAGCAACGTATACTGGTTGTTGAAGAATCTGCCACGTTGCGTTACATGCTCGGCAAAACACTTCAGAAGCAGGGATATCAGCTCATTAGTGTGGATAGTTTTGAATCGGCGACTGAGACGTTGCAGGCAAATTCACTGCAGTTACATGCCATTGTGGTTGGCTGGCCCAACTATGAACATTTCGAAGAATCCAAACACTTATTAGTTTTACTGGATCGTGAACCCTATAGCGAGGTTCCGGTTGTTCTGTTATCTAATGATGCAGAGGTGGATTTACTTAACTGGATGAGTACTCGTAAAACCACAGCACTTATCCCGTGGGAAAACTACCAGGAGGTGGTGTCTTCTTTGCAGTCGATGCTGGATCCTGATTCTCAGGAGCCGGTCATTGAGCAACGACATACCCGCCGTGACGTAAGGCCTACCACTGTATTGTTTGTTGATGATTCAAAGAGTATCCGTATCTATTATCAACGGTTGCTGGAGCGAAATAATTATACGGTGGTAACCGCAAGCTCTGTTGATGAGGCTTATAAGATAGCCCATGAGCAAAAAATTGATATCGCCATTATTGATTATTTTATGCCGGGGCAGAATGGTTATGTGCTGTGTCAAAAATTAAGAGATGATCCGCTTACCGCCGATATACGCACGGCAGTTATTACCGGTACTTACCTGGATTCCGTAATACGTGATTGTCTGCAAGCGGGTGCGATCGAATGTATGTTCAAGAATGAAGCAGAAGAATTATTTGTGGCGCGTATATCGGGTATGCGCCGATTTATTGAAGTGCAGCGTTCTATCGAAAAACAACGTGAAAATCTTGCGGCAATTTTAGAGTCCGTTGGTGAAGGAGTTTATGGCGTAGATAAGGATGGTCGCATTACATTTATGAATCCGGCAGCGCTAAAAGTGTTAGGACTGCATGATGTAAAACCTTTATTAGGGGTTAATGCATTTGATGCGTTTCATTATAAAAAACAGGGTGCTGGCCGTGACCAGTTGAAAGAAGCCTATTATTCTGGCGAGCAGTTAAAAGGTTGGGAAACACAGTTCCGCCACCAAAGTGGGAAAGAAATCCCGGTTGACTGTACCCTGTACTCTTTGTCGGTCAATGGCAAGAAGGAAGGCTCAGTGATTGCGTTCCGTGATATATCTGAACGAAAGATGATGGAAGAAAAGTTACGCTGGCAGGCAACGCATGATCATTTGACGGGTTTATATAATCGTCGCTATTTTGAAAGTGTTCTTGAGAGAGAGATCAACAACGTAAATCGTACCGGTATTATGAGTGCGCTGGTGTATCTTGATCTGGACCGGTTTAAATACGTCAATGATACTGCCGGCCATGAAGTAGGTGACAAGCTGCTCATTGATTTAAGCCGGGAAATAAATAAACGTTTACGGCGCCATGATGTTGCTGCACGGATCGGTGGTGATGAGTTTGCAGTGATATTGAAAAATGTTGATGAAGGTGTGGCAGTAAGTATTGCTGACGAGATCAGGACTTCGCTTTCAAATTTACGTGTGCATCATGACGACAAGGCGTATCACGTTAATGCCAGTTTTGGTGTGGCGATGATGGATATACCAGACAGTACGGCAGGTGATGTGATGGCGAATGCTGATATCGCCTGTCATATATCAAAACGTTTGGGCAGGAACCAGACTCATCTGTACGAGAAGAGCAGTGATGAGCGTAACGCCATGGGCAGCGAGCTTGGCTGGTCCGCGCGTATCAGGGAAGCGCTGGAGAAAGATATGTTCCAGTTGCATTATCAGCCCATCATGAAGATGGAAGATGTTGATTTTGTAAACCTGCCAGCGCAGGACGGTGTTTTATGGCAGAGACATTTGAATGAAACAGATAAAATTAACAGTTACGAAGTTCTGGTGCGAATGGTTGATGAGGATGGAGGGGTACATTATCCTGATAGTTTCATCCCGACCGCTGAACGCTTTAACATGATGACAGATATAGATATGTGGGTGTTGGAGAATGCGTTACAGGAAGTGGTTGCAACCGGCGCAATAAGTAAAAATATATGCCTGTCGATCAACATTTCCGGAAACACTGTAGATAGCGATGAAACGCTCGGTAAAATAAAATCCCTGATAGAGCAGTATGATATCAGTCCGGGTTCACTAACATTTGAAGTGACAGAGACCTGTGCCATTGCAAATCTTGAGCAGGCGAATGATTTTATTAATGAACTAAGAAAAATTGGCTGTCGTTTCTCACTGGATGATTTTGGTTCAGGCTTCTGCTCTTTCTCCCAGTTGAAAAATCTGCCTACTGACTTTGTTAAGATCGATGGCCAGTTTGTGCGTAGTATGGCGCGTGGCGCCACCGACCGGGCAATTGTTACTGCGATGAATGATGTGGCACATTCACTGGGCCGTTATACCGTTGCTGAGTACGTTGAAAGCCCTGAAATTGTACGTTTGTTGAAAATATGTGGCGTCGATAAAATCCAGGGAAATTATATTTCAGTGCCGCTGAAAGAACTGCCGAATCATAACGTGGTTAAATTACAGCAGCAGAACGGATAAAAGAGATCCTGCTCCACGGTTGGTTTGAATAAACACAAACATTTCCTATCGTCTGTTAATGGCCAGAAAGAGAAGTTTAAAGTTGTAAGTTATAAGTCTAAAAACGTTAAACCGCAAGAACCTTGAAAAACAAAAGTTTATCTTGCTTCCAGAGAAAACTTTGAACTTAAAACTTATAACTTTAAACTTCTCTTTAGGCTCAGGAACAAGTATTCAAAATGGCGGTGAAGGTAAACAGTGTGATTTTCCTGTTTTTTTTGAAAAAATACTAAACCCAGTCCTTCGGTTTTAAATAATAGTTATAAAGTTTTTCTTCTTCCGAGTTTTCCGGGATGGATTTATTGTACTCAAAATGTACTACCGGTGGCAGTGACATCAAGATAGATTCTGTACGGCCACCTGTCTGCAGTCCAAACAATGTGCCGCGGTCGTAGACCAGGTTAAATTCGACGTAACGTCCCCTGCGATATAACTGAAAATCACGCTGTTCTTCAGTATAAGGCTCATTTTTTCTGCGCTGCACGATAGGCAGGTAAGCGTCAATGTAATGATCGCCAACACTTCTCATGAAAGCAAAACTTTGCGTAAAACCTTCTTCGTTTAGATCATCAAAAAACAATCCGCCGATACCGCGTTGTTCATCGCGGTGTTTGATGTAAAAGTAATCGTCACACCAGGTTTTGTATTTTTCATAAGTACCCTCTGCAAAAGGTTGACATGCTTTTTTGGAAACGGTGTGCCAGTGAATACAGTCTTCATCGTTTCCGTAATATGGTGTCAGATCGAAACCGCCGCCGAACCACCACACCGGGTCTTCATTTTCTTTGGTAGCAATAAAAAACCTCACATTGGCATGCGAGGTGGGGATCCTGGGATTCCTTGGATGGATGACCAGAGACACGCCCATCGCCTGAAACTCGCGCCCCGCCAGTTCTGGCCGATGCGCTGTTGCAGATGTGGGTAACTGGCCGCCAGATACATGAGAGAAGTTAACACCTGCTTGTTCGAAGATATCGCCGTTACTTAATACACGGGTGATGCCGCCACCTGCGCCGGTCTCTCGTTGCCATTCATCGATAATAAAATCTTCTTTACCGTCTTCATCTGCAAGTGCGGTGCAGATGTTTTTTTGGAGTTCGAGCAGGTAGGCTTTGACGGCTTCAATATCGGGTTTGTCTTCAGTGCTCATAGTGTTTTTATAAAATTATTTTATTGTCTAATGACGAGATTATCGCATAGTCGAATTATTTTTGATGGTTTAGCAGACAGTTTTTGATTGTTGGCCATAATTTTGTCAATCGTGTTATGAAACTTCTGATGTAATTCGAGAGCATTTCTTGCAGGTGTTTTACCTGCCAGGTTGGCACTGGTTGAAATAATAGCGTGTCCTAAGATATGGCACAGGCGCTGAACATCGTTTTGTCTGCATAAGCGAATTGTTATCGTGTTGCTATCATTGACTAACCATGCTGGCACATCTTGTCTCGCTTCGACGACCCAGCTTGTTGGTTCGATGTTTTCTGTTATTGTTTTTTGTTGTTCTTTGCTTAGATGAGTAAAGGGTTTAATCTGATCGATGTCACCGGCCAGCAAGATAAACTGCTTGTGTGATGGACGTTGTTTTATGCGGTTAAGTCGTGCCACTGCGTCCTGGTCGTAAGGGTCGCAACCCAGTCCATAAATAGTGTCGGTGGGGTAGGCGATGATACCGCCGCGCCTTATTATGTGTGCGGTATGTCGAATAGAGAAATCACTTGCCATCGCGGCTTATTCTTTACTGGTTTTTTTCTTTACAGCTTTTTTCTTAACGGGTTTTTTCTTTGCGGTTTTCTTTTTAGCGGTCTTCTTCGCTGCAGCTTTCTTTTTAACGACTTTCTTCTTGGCGGCTTTTTTCTTTTTGCCGCGGCGGAAGGGTGCTGCGGCTAACAGTTCTTCACACTCTTTTTGTGTTAAAGATTTTGGTTCTTTATCTTTGGGGATTTTGGCGTTTTTCATGCCGTCGGTTATATATGGTCCCCAGCGACCGTTTAAGACTTCGATATCTGTGCCAGGAAAATCTTTTATGTGTTTATTGGCATCAAATTCTTTTTTTGCCTTAACCAGTTCCATCGCCTGTTCAAAGGTGATGTTGTACGGGTCAATGTCTTTGTCCTGGTACTCTTTGTTTATCGAAACAAACTTGCTGGCATATTTAACATAAGGTCCAAAGCGACCATAGTTTGTTGAGAGTGCTTCGCCATCTGGTGTCTCACCCAGATCGCGTGGTAATTGCAGCAGGAAGTAAACATCATCCATGGTGATGTCTGCCATTTTCTGACCGGGACGTAAGCTGGCAAAACGAGGTTTTTCTTCATCGTCTTTGTCACCGATCTGTACGAATGGACCATAAGGTCCCATGCGAACTGATACAGGTTTTCCTGTTTCCTCGTCGGTTCCTATGTGACGTGATTGCGCGACGTCTGCACGGCTGACGTTTTCTTCAACGTGATCGACGGTCTCTTTAAACGGTGACCAGAATTTTTTGAGCAAAGGCAGCCAGTCATGTTCGCCGCGTGAGATGCAGTCCAGTTCATTTTCCAGATCGGCGGTGAATTCATAATCGACATACTTGGTGAAGTAGTCAGTAAGGAAGCGGTTAACGATGCGGCCGATGTCAGTCGGGGTAAAGCGGCGGCTCTCAAGTTCGACATAATTACGGTTGACCAGTGTCGAGATGATGCTGGCATAGGTGGACGGTCGACCGATGTCATATTCTTCCAGGGTTTTGATCAGGCTTGCTTCAGTAAACCTGGGAGGAGGCTGGGTGAAGTGCTGGTCGTTGCGTATTTCCAGCAGATTGATTTTTTCGCCTTCGATCAGCTCGGGTAACAGTTTATTGGTTTTGCTGTCGCTGCCGATTTCACCGTTATTATCCATGTGCACTGACATGAAACCCGGTTTTTTCACGGTAGAGCCGCTAGCGCGGAAACTGTTGCCTTTGCCGCAGCCTAACTGGACGCTGACATTATTTAGTGTGGCATGAATCATCTGACATGCCATGGTGCGTCGCCAGATCAGCTGGTAGAGAGCAAACTGATCGGGTTTTAATCTGTCTTTGATCTCTTCCGGGGTATGAAGAACCGATGTCGGGCGTATCGCCTCATGCGCTTCCTGTGCATTTTTGGATTTGCTCTTGTAGACTTGTATTTGTTCTGGCAGATTTTCCTTACCATAACGCTGTTCGATCAGGCCACGGATCTCTGCGATGGCTTCATCAGCAAGATGCAGAGAGTCAGTACGCATATAGGTGATCAGGCCGACAGTTTCGCCACCGATGTCGATACCTTCGTACAGGTTTTGCGCGGTGCGCATGGTGCGCTGAGCAGAAAAACGAAGTTTGCTGGCGGCCTCCTGCTGCATGGTCGATGTGGTAAACGGCGCTGCAGGGTTACGTTTGGTTTCTTTCTTTTCAACTTTATCGACTGACAGCTTGCCATCGGCCAGTGCCAGCAGGTTTTCTTTGGCTGCCTGTGCTGATTGCTCACCGGTAAAACTGAATTTTGTTTTTACTTCAGGTTTGGCTGATTCAGCACTGTCTTTGCCGTTTGCTTTTTTAGCAGCCTGTTTGTCTATTATCTTTTCATCGTTATAGAGAGTCAGCCGTGAGATGAATGCCTGTTCATTTTTTTCTACATCGGCTTCGATGGTCCAGTATTCCTGCGCGTCAAATGCCTCGATGGCTTCTTCACGTTCCACGATGAGGCGTAATGCCGGGCTCTGTACGCGGCCGGCAGAAAGCCCGCGCTGTACTTTTTTCCATAACAGCGGTGACAGGTTGAATCCAACGAGATAGTCCAGTGCACGTCGGGTTTGCTGTGCGTTGATCAGGTCTGTCGAAAGTTCACCGGGATTATCAATGGCTTCCTGAATGGCGCGTTTGGTGACTTCGTTGAAGGCTACGCGATGTACAGCTTTGTCATTCAGTAGGTCTTTTTCTTTTAGCAACTCATAAAGGTGCCACGAGATGGCTTCCCCTTCGCGGTCCTGGTCAGTCGCGAGGTACAGGGTGTCTGCTTTCTTTAAAAACTGGATGATCTTGTTAACGTGTTTTTCATTTCTTTCGATGATCTGGTATTTCATCGAAAAATCATTTTCGGTATCAATGGCATCTGCCTTAGGAATCAAATCACGCACGTGACCATACGAAGCAAGGACTTTAAAGTCTTTACCTAAATATTTTTCGATGGTTTTCGCTTTGGCAGGCGACTCTACGATAACAAGGTTTTTGCTCATGCAGTTTTTATCAGGTAGTTATATCAGGCAGTTATATCAGGCAGTTATTATTGAATAAGATCAGCAACTTCATCAAATATAAAGTTCTCCATCAGGGCGAGTGCATTTTCCTCGCCTGGATGTGCATGCAGTACGATCATGATGATCCATTTCATCTGTTCTGCATCAAGTGGCTGCCCTAATGCAGCAACACGATCCAGTATTAATTCACGTGTTACCGGGGTGAGTATATTCGTTTGTTCAAGAAAGTGTAAAAATCCGATACTTTCAATACCAATTAGTTTTTTCTCTTCCTCGCTGAATACCCGTGTACTGGTTTCTTTAACCGGTAAAAACTGTTGTTTTTCCTGTAAATCGGCTAAATCTTCCAGCCAGTCGAACGCCTGATTGATTTCCTGGTTGTGAAATCCCATTTCTTCCAGGCGAATTTGAATACTGTCGCGTTCATCAGTGACACGGCCAGTTTCATTTAACTCGTCATCTTCCAGGTAGCGTTCGAATAAAAACATTAGAACATCAACCACGGACTGTTTAATTATCATTCAGGAAATCCCGTATATATTAGTAATATAATTTTAAAAAATTGTTATAAATCTCTTGTAAATCAATGTGTAAAGTAATTTACAGTGTGCTGCTAACTAACGCATGTGTAGCGTCCATCCTGACATACGATGATTCCTTCCAGCTCCAGAATCAGCAGCATGGATGCAACTTCTGCGGCATTAAAATTGCTGCTAACCACCAGTTCATCGATGCTGGCAGGCTCATAGGCGAGGCATTTGAGCAGTTTTTGGTGATCCGGGTCAAGTGTCTTGTGCGGATCTTTTGGGTTTTCATGGATATTAGTGTCTGTTTTTATGGGATAGAGCCTGTTTTGCTTTGCTGGAATACGCAGATCTTCCAGTATATCGTCAGCGGATTCGACCAGTTTCGCGCCCTGTCGAATCAGCTGATGGCAACCGCGGGCCATGGGGTTGTGGATCGATCCAGGGATGGCAAAAACTTCCCGGTTTAGTTCGAGTGCGAATCGGGCAGTAATTAACGAACCGCTTTTCTGTGCTGCTTCGACCACCAGTGTGCCCAGTGAAAGTGAACTGATGAGCCTGTTTCGCCTTGGAAATAAACCGCGTTGTGGCTGCGTGCCGATGGGCATTTCTGAGACAACAGCACCATTTTCGCTGATATCCTGTGCCAGTTTTTGATGTTGTGCAGGGTAGACGATATCGAGACCATGTGCGACCACCGCGATGGTGCCAGCCAGGCCATGCAGCGCACCTTCATGGCTGGCGCCATCAATCCCGCTGGCCAGCCCGCTGGTTATAGTAATACCGACATTGGATAAATGACTGGCAAATTCTTTTGCTGTGCTGCGACCGGCAGCGGTGGGGTTGCGTGTTCCAACGATGGCCAACTGAGGCTGCAACAGATAATCGGGGTCACCTCTTACATATAATACCGGCGGCGCATCGGGCAGGTCTTTTAACTGTGCTGGATAGCGCTCATCAAGCAGGGTGATGATGTGGTGATCGTTTTCAGCGTTCCAGTTCAGGTCGGCATCGATCTCAGGTTTTTCCTGATGGCCCAGAGCATTGATGGCATCTGCTTTTATTGCCATGGCTGAGAGTTGTCTGGTGCTGGCGCTTAGTGCGGCTTCAACAGAACCAAATGCTTCAAGCAGTGTGTGGAATGTAGAAGGACCGACACCTGGGGTATGTAACAGGGTTAACCAGTTATCGAGTGAGCTTTCAGGTCCCGCATTCCTTGCAGGTTTGTAATTATTCATCCGTGGATATTACACTATATATGTATACCTGAGTTCCCGGATTGGATTTGTCTGTTTAAAACTTGGGAGTATGGAGGTAGTCATAATTATGGATAACACGTCTGGATTCCAGCGTTATAGCATAACTGACGCGGTCAAAAGTCTTAAAAATCATTACCAGGCCGCTACGCTCATTAGGTAGTTTGACAGGTTTGCTGCTGCGTTTGTTATGGCGGTCGCGCACCGTGCTGCCGTTGGTGAAAGTTGCTAGCAGGTGACCAACTTCCATACCATCGCGTTCACCCTTATTGATAGTAACGACCTGAAGTTGTGCAACACCGGTCAGTGCTTCATTTAGTTCCATTATCTGAGCATTGACTTCTTTGTCAGGCACGTGAGGAAAATACAGGTTTTCCAGTTTGCTTTTATCTTCAGCTAACAAACGATCACCGATTAATACTTCACGTTCGGTGAAGGTTAGATCACCGGAGGCCGGGTCATCATAGGCGGTGATATGGACTTCGCCAGTGTGTATGGCTTCATAGCCAAGAATTTCGTCTGTTGCAGGGTCGCGTAGCTCATCGCCAGGTCTGAATACTGAAAAACGAACACGTTCTTTATCTATTTCACCACGGACATAAACACGGTTGCCTTCGCCTAAGATCAGGTGGTCATCTTCACTGCCTACGATGTAAGGTGCGCTATCCAGCTCTTCTTTAGTAACAACTCTGGGTTTGGTCAGAAATTGCCGAATTGCATCGCCAGGGATGCTGGGGATGCTCGCTTCGAGTTCGGAGGTGCGGATGCCCGGGCTTAGCTTTCTAACCGGCAGGCCGCCGTCTTCACCCGCTTGCTGAACCTGTTTATGCTTTGCTTCATTGAGCATCATCTGTGGCTGGCCATTAACATACACAAGGGTTAAGACATCACCGGGAAAGATTAAATGTGGGTTTTTAACCTGCTGATTTTTCTGCCAGATTTCAGGCCAGTACCAGGGGTCCTGTAGAAACAGGCTGGAAATTCCCCATAAGGTATCGCCTTTTTTAACGGTATATTGGCGAGGGTGGCTGGCTTTTACGCGGATCTCTTTTGCAGGTGCTACAGTTTCTTCTGCCTGAACGATGGTTACCGGTTCATCGGGCTCAGCCGCTGCAGCGGGCCGTGGCTCCGATGAGCTGCAGCCTGTTATAAAAGCTGTGGTAATGGTTAGTAGCCCTGAAAGCAGGAAAAAGGGTACAATATTGCGTGATTTTGGAGTATTCGAAATATTCATTTTTATTTTTATTTTACTCATCGGCTCTGGTTCTTATCCTTGCCCCTTATTTTAATTTTTGGGCAGACTTTTTCTACTATTCTCAATAGTTTAGTAGACGAACTTCGATTACTAAGGTAAGTTTTTCACTGAGTGTAGCAGAAATAACAAAATAGGTGATGATTACAGGGATTTTTGACCTATATTAGTAGGCAGGATTTCCCAGGCATTATCAACAAACAAAAGAACCATTATGGCAATACTAGATATATTACATTTCCCGGACAAACGTCTAAGAACCGTGGCAAAACCGGTAGAACAAGTGGATGATTCCATTAAAAAGCTGGTAGAAAACATGTTTGAAACCATGTATATCGCACCCGGTATCGGTCTGGCCGCCACCCAGGTCGATGTACATCAGCAGGTGATAGTGATTGATGTGTCAGAAGACAAAAGTCAGCCATTGTGTTTGATTAACCCTGAAATTATTGCCGAAGAAGGTACCGAGAGCTGCGATGAAGGCTGCTTGTCCGTGCCGGACATTTATGAAACTGTCGAGCGTTGTGAAAAAGTCACGGTTAAGGCGCTTGATCAGAATGGCGATGAATATACCCTGCAGGCGGATGAGATGCTGGCGGTTTGTATTCAGCACGAGATGGATCATCTGAAAGGTAAATTGTTCGTCGATTATTTGTCGCCACTCAAACAGCAACGTATTAAGAAACGTCTGCTGAAAACCAGACGTGAAGAAAGTCGCCAGGCTACAGGTTAGATACAAGTTCGATATACGCCATATTCATGTCACTAAATTCAGATTACTAAACCCATAATATAAAAACATAGCAAATCACTGTGAGCCATTCTTTACGTATCATTTACGCAGGTACGCCAGATTTTTCTGTTGCTGCGCTGCAGGCATTAATTGAGTCTGAGCACGAAGTAGTCGCTGTGTATACGCAGCCGGACCGTCCTGCGGGCAGAGGCCGTGGATTGGCGATATCACCAGTAAAAGAAAAAGCACAGTTACATAATATTCCGGTTTACCAGCCAGAATCACTGAAAGAAGAAAGTGCGCAACAGCAGCTAAAAGCTTTAAACGCAGATTTGATGGTGGTCACCGCTTATGGTTTATTGTTGCCGCCTGAGGTTCTTCAGATGCCAGTTCTCGGCTGCATAAATATTCAC
>Ga0233409_10000080_pt1 | contig 14681 bp, 11 predicted proteins | sample Na_oxic_13_MG_FD_179871 | JGI IMG/M metagenome (GOLD analysis project Ga0233409, IMG submission 179871) | Seawater microbial communities from Saanich Inlet, British Columbia, Canada - Na_oxic_13_MG | ecosystem: Environmental > Aquatic > Marine > Inlet | place: Canada: British Columbia... | reverse complement strand
TTTCCAAAAATTGCGTGTGATATCGTTTTTCAATAAGGGCAGATCCTTTTTCAGGGGTTTGTCCTTTTCAATTTTAAGATATATGTAATCAACACTAATTGATGTTGGGCTGTGCTTTTGGCAAGTGATCTGTACTTTTAATAATCTAAAGGTATAAAATATGAATGACATTACAAGCAAAAAACTACCTACGGTTGAGCAAGTTGAAGAGATCATGAAAGACTGGGGAAAGTTTTCAGTTGAGGAGTTTGCAGTCCGTTTTCAACTGGAAAAAGATGTTATTGAGGCTACTGTAGAGTATCTCCACAAATTGAAAAGAACGTCCGATGAACGTTCAATTCCAGTAATGGCATGTTATCGTAACGACAAGCTGGAATCCATTATCAGATGCGCTGGTTTAAAACATGGTTATATGTGATTCAAAATGTAAGTCTATCCTTAATTTATAATAATTCTGATTTTTTGTGGATTTTACGATATATACAATCGGAGTTGATCGACCCTGGCTTGTTGTTCTGGCACCCATTAAAAGGAGGCTATATGATGGAGAATTTTGAATATTCTGTGTTGCATCCGACCGATTTCTCAGAAGCTAGTGAACTTGCTTTCGCACACGCGCTGAGGTTGGCACTTTTGCTTGGAGCAAAATTTACAATTTTTCACAGTAGGGATCGAAAGGACAAAGCAAATAACTGGCATCTATTTCCGGCCGTGCGTGCCACACTTGAGCGGTGGGGCATCCTTAGAAAAGAAATGTCGCGATCTGCTGTTTTCGATGAGTTGGGAATAGAAATCCAAAAGGTGGACGTGTCCGGTCTGAGCCCAATGGCTGAGATCTACAATTACGCAGAAAGTCATCCTGTTGATCTAATTGTGCTTGCCACGCACGCTCACGAGTGTCTTGATTGGTGCATACAGGGAGATGACATTGAGCAACTGGTGAGGCAACTGGCAAAGGACACTTTATTTGTACCTGAGGGGGCACGAGGCTTCGTGTCTCTTCAAGATGGAAGTGTCTCTCTAAAAAACATCCTGATTCCGGTGGATAGAGAACCCCATCCAGAATCAGCAATAAAGGACGGAGCGGCTTTAGCCAAAGCAATTGGAGACGATTTGATAAACTTTTCGCTTATCCATGTCGGAAATTCTGAAAAAATGCCAGTTTTCAATTTGCCTGAGGCCCCCCAGTTTAGATGGAATCAGATTCATCGCAATGGTCAAGTGGTTGATGAAATTATTGCTGTAGCAAATGAGCTATCTGCTGACCTGATTGTTTTGCCCACCCATGGACGCCAAGGATTTTTAGATGTGCTCCGTGGCAGTATTACTAAACAGGTTTTACAAAGTGCGCCGTGCCCAGTTTTAGCCATTGCTGCTTCTTCAGAAGATGGATAGAAGGGCAAAAATAGTAATCAATCTAATCTATAAAACTGAAGCTGAAAATATTTGTAATTTTGAAACAGAGGGAATGGGGCTCAAGCATTATTTTTATCGTACGGATAATATCTTAATATGGTGGCAGGTTGAACCGGATTACGCTGAAACAACATACAACGATTTGCTTAAATTTGACTTTAAAGGTCTGAACAACCGGGTAACCCCATAACAAAATGGGCGACCCTTTTGGATCGGCCCATGCAAAGGGTGTGAAGATAGGTTCATTATCCCACAAAGCCCTTGCGGAGATAAGGAGTATTGAAAAAGGTAGAAATGAAAAATATATCAAAATATATCCGGGGTATTTGTTTTGGTCTTCTATGGGTCTCATTGATGACCGGATGCGCTTCTTATCGCCACAAGACGCTTTCTTTGGACACGCATCTGGTTCAGGTAACCCGTAGTGTCCAGCGTGCCGTGGTCAAGATCACTACCTATGATGCTGAAAAGAAACGGATGGGTATGGGAAGCGGCTTTTTTGTGGATAAAGACGGGAGGTTGATTACCAATTATCATGTTCTGGATGGGGCTTACGCGGCAGATGTCAAAACCTATGACGGGCGCGAATATCAGATTCAACGGGTGTTGGCATATAACAAAACCGCCGATCTGATTAAAGTAAAAATAACGATTCCCGAAAATTCGGTTCACCGGGTAGAGGTGACCTCTGATGTTCCCGAAATCGCCGAGCGGATCCTCGTGGTCGGCAGCCCTCTGGGGCTTGATCAAACGGTCAGCGTAGGCATTGTTTCAGCCGTGCGGGAATTCCCCAAAATCGGTAAAATTTTCCAGATGTCCGCCCCGGCATCTCGCGGCTCCAGCGGCAGCCCCGTGATCAATATGCACGGAAAGGTCATCGGGGTTGTCTCTTTTATCGTGGAACCCGGCCAAAATCTAAATTTTGCCGTGGCCGGGCAAAGTGTATTGGACTTAAAGGACGAAAAAACCGTAATGACCTTGCCGGAGTGGACTTACCGTGTCAGCACTCAAAAGCCCGGATTGGCTGCCAAACTGTGTAAAAAAGGCTTTGAATTCTCTGTTCAGGGAAAATATAAAAAAGCGTTGGAGTATTACCAGGAAGCTGCCGAAAAAAGTCCGGGAGATGCCGAATCCTGGTATGGCCTGGGAAGCTGCTATGTGGGCCTTAAGCAGCCGCCTGAAGCCATCAAGGCATTTGAAGAGGCCATACGAACGAGTCCGGACAAGACCAGGGCGCACTACTATCTCGGGAAATACTATCAAAGCCTGGACCGGTACAAAGAAGCGATTGAATCTTATCAAAGGGCGCTCGAAATCAACCGGGACTACGGTCCGGCATATATGGGCCTGGCTGAAATATACAGCGTGCAGAAGCGGATAAACGACGAGAAAGAAGCCATTGAGCAGCTGGTACAGATTCATCCGGATTATGCTTCGTCCCATTATAACATTGGGATCACCTACGGAAAGCTGGGACGGTATGAGGACGCTATCGACGCCTTTAAACGGGCCCTGGAAATCGATCCCGAAATACCCGAGGCATATTATCACATAGGGATTATTTACGGTAATCTTGGCAAGTTAAAGGAGGAAGTCGCGGCCTATAAGCAGGCAATTCGCATCGCCCCTGATTTTGTACCGGCCCACTTTAATATGGGAGTCTTCTATCTCCATGCGGGCCGGAAAGATGCCGCCCTTGAAGAATATAAAATACTCAAGAAATTGAACAGAAAAACCGCAGACAAACTTTTTGATATGATCTACAAATAATCTTGTTTGTTGTCATGGGGTCAGGGCTTGCCCGCCTCCGACGGGTTCAGGGGTCAGGCGTCGATTGTCAGTGTCTTAGGGGACGTTGATGCAGAACGTGCCTTAACCCCTCATGATTTTTTGCGGTATGCCCTTTGTTTTTCCTTTGAGGTCCGGGTTTCAGCCTTCTTTCGTGCTTTCGATCTCTCGTGTTTTAATGATTTCATCCATCCCTCACAACTCTCTGAAGAACTTCATGACGGCGTCAATCTCTTTCTGTGACACATACGGTATAATAATAGTTTAACAATCCCACAGTAACAGCACCCCAACCACCCTGTAAAACCATCCTGTAGTGTGGCGGGAGGTGGCTGGCGTATGCCGACACGGCAGGAACTGTCTGCCTTGTATCAAAAAGGCATCGGCAAGCGCAATATGGACTTCGGTTTTAAGACCACCGGCGGGGCTGTCTGTGGCTCCTTGGCTCTGGATTAATCGGTATTGTCTGTATCAGGAGGAAGGTTAAGAAATAAACAACCGAACAAAATCAAATATATAACAACAAAGGCAGGGTCATTTGGCTCTGCCTTTTTATTTTTGGGGGTTGTACTATCTGCTATAAACGACAGGTTTTTAAGGCTCTAAATTATTTGGGATATCGTTTTTCAATGAGGGCAAATCCATTTTCGGGAGTTTGCCTTTATTGCATTTCCGTAAGAAATAAGATATATGTACTTAAAATTGAGATGCTTCGACCTGTTGTCTTGGCAAGTTATCTGCAATCAACCATACCCTTCTTTTTACCAATTCACCCCATCAATAATATGCCACAATGTAGCACCTAACTATTTGAATTATCTCAAATTTTTCTGTAAACAATTTGACAAATTTTATGTAAATTATCTCACAAATACATAGTTTTTTCTATGATTTTTCATACTAAGTTTTTAGCATAACTTAGATAACCAATTGATATCCATGCTATTATACTATAACCACTTAAATTTGCATGATTTTTGCATTATTGGGACAGATAATTTTGCCATTCATTTGGAGTTTGGAGAATTATTCAAATATAAGTGATTAATATGGATAAGAAATTAAAGATGCCTTTATCGATAGTACTTGGAGGATATATATCCAGTTTAGGATTTTCCTTCATTTGGTATTATCACTTCTTTTACGAAAAGCCGTACAGAGATGATTATGATCTAATAATTGTTGCAGTTGTATCTGCTATTACCGCAGTATATCTTTTTCCCTTGTTATTGATTTCGTATATCAAATCATTTCAAAAGCTTTGGACATCCTTTTCCCTTGTATCAATAATAACATTATTGATCTTCTTTTTAATTCCATCTGCCAATTATGTAATATATTATAAATCTTATGATAATAAATTGAATCTAAAGTTAGATAAAACTATTAAGACTATAGAAAAGAATGAACCAGAAAGAAAAATTCTGGCAGCAAATAAAAAAGAAATTAAGAAGCAATTTGAAGACGCTAAAGAAAAGATACAGACAGAAAAAAAACGAATGGAAAAAATAGAATCCAAATTAAATAATGCACTTGCAATAAATGATGCCGCTAGCAAAAACATTACAGAACTTAAAGCAAAATTGGAATCTGAGCGTCAGGAAAGTGAAAAATTGAGGAAACAGTTAAATGAAACAATCATAAAAGCGAGATCTAAAGATAGAATTATCTTAGCTTTGCGGTCTAAATTAGAAGGAGAACACAAAACAAAAGGAGATGTATCAGTACAGGCAAACTCAAACAAGGATGCTCCTGAGGGAAAAAATAAAAATGCAGAGGTGGATAACCCCGATGCAGATACAATAAATCAGGAGGTCATTTTTAAGGTTCAGATTCTTTCTTCAGGCACTCATCTTGCAATAAATTCTCGACGATTTAAGGGTCTGAAAAATGTATGGGAATATAAAGACGGCGGTCTGTACAAATATACTGTAGGAAACAAAAGAGACTTAAAATCAGCATTTGCATTGCAGTTGGAATTACGCAGGAAGGGCTTAAGTGGAGCTTTTGTGGTAGCTTTCAAAAATGGAAAAAGAATACCAGTAAGAAAAGCACGCAAGCTTTTGAATTGAATTAGCTACGAATGAGTAGAATTGGCAGGGTCAGCAATGGCCCTGTTTTTTTGTGTCGATTTACTAAGATTTCAGCAAACAATTGGGTGTTGATTTCTGCTATAAACGACAGGTTTTTGAGGCCATAAATTATTTGGGATATCGTTTTTCAATAAGGGCAGATCCTTTTTACGGAGTTTGCCCTTTTCATTTTTTAAGAGCACCAGAACAAAATCAAGCCATTTTTTCACCTTTTTTTAAGACAACAGCTCCCCCTACCGATTCTGACCAGTTTTTAAAAACCTCTTTGATCCGGATAACACATTCGCAATAAATTGATGCTTGATCCTTCGACGTATCCGGTGGAAAACCCTGCCCATAAATGTCCGACTTTGGCAATCTGGTATGACTAGATCTCTTTTTTTAAAAAGGATCAGAGCACCTTGGAGCCATAATAAAAACTTCGGACGGACAAGGTTGGCAATCTTAAAAAAGCCGTCAATGACATTCATTTGTTTTGAAGTTCCGCGGCAGGTATATGAAGCCATCCTGTCCGCCGAAAGGCGCAATATCAACTTTCGTTTTTGTGTTTGATCCGGTGCTTGGTTTCGATTATATATTGAGTTCTATGCCATACAAATGCTGAACGATCTGTCGCCAACATCCTAAAGGACGATCCTTTTCAAATGCAGTTTCAAGTGCACCCGACCTTTTCCATTTTTCCTTCAATAATGGCCATATGGACAGATAATATTCCGCCTTATCTCTTTGATCAACACTGTCATTCCGAAGACGTGGTGGAAGATAAACTTGCGATGTTCGCATCATGCACATGGCCATCCGCATAAAACGACGGCCCATACCAAAGTCAGCGTGCTGTCCTTGTGCCTCACGTCTTTTATAATCAAGCAAAAGATTCTTAGGACCATATTGCCCAATATGAAATGCCGACTGAACAACATAATCTTTGAGTATATGATTGTTCCTTTTGCTGACACGACCCACATAAGGTTGCCCTTCACTTCCTCCGGATTGTTTGACCCGTGGGACGATTCCGGCATATGAGACCAAGTTGTTCACAGGTTTTTGAGCAAAAGGGTTTCCGATTTCGGCGGTAACACCAGCCGATAGAACAATACCGACCCCTTTGATACTGGTCAAAAACGCCCCCTGGGTTTGGCTTAGAAGCAATGCAATTTCTTTCTCAAGATGGTCTATATTTTCCTGCAAACACCGATAATGTTTAATATTGTATGCGAGCGAAAGCTGTAGAGTTGCGGTGTATTCCTCCAGAGGGGTCAGCACCTGCTTGGCATAAGTCTGAAGCTTTGTGGCGATATTTTCAGCCTCCTTAGTCCCGAACCGTTTAAGGTGTTTTATGAGAGTTGATCGCCTGCGACGACAGATCTGCTGTGCACTGAAACGATCACTCATCAAGTACAAAGAGCTTTTTGAAAAGGGTTGAATACCGCTTTTCTTTTCGTTTAAAAAGCCAGGAAAGAGTCGATCGATAACGGTGTGGGTCCGATTGCTTACTACCGTCTTCATCTTCACAAGCTTTTTCCTGTGTCGAACCAGCGTCCTGAGGTTACGGTATGCCCCCGCTTGGGCAGGTGCACAGTTTGCTTTGCGGTTCAGAAGCATGACAGCAATGCCCATCAGATCCAGACGGTCCGTGCTGGCTTGAAGATTTTCTCTTTGTTTCTTGGCTTCATAGGCATTAACATTGGCTACCAAAAAGCCTTTGGAACGTAATGTATTGAAGAAATTCTCTGCATAAGAATGGGCGTCTTCGCCACCGAAAAATACATGTTCTTTTTTGATTCGACGATGGCGACAGAAACGCATCACCTGATCGGTCAGATACGTTACACCCATTTGAGAGTTCTTCACGGAAAACGGTTTTCGTAAAATATCACCATATCCGTTGCAGAACATGACCATATGGTCCTTTTTCGCAAAATCAATCGGTATACACATCACTTTGGAACTGTTTCCGGCCTGTTCAAACAGGGAAAGTAATTCTTGACTTCGGTTCTGATAAATGTTTCGTTTTTTCATGGTGAGGCTCCTTTCATGTTTTGCAGCTGCTCCATTGCAGACTGCCCTTATATTATGCCACAGGTGAAAACCGGATGGCTACTAAACAGGGGAGCTTCACCTATCCTTATATGAATCAGTCTAATGCAGTTGGAAATTTTACACTTGAGACCCCGAGAGATAGAGTCGACGATGCGAGCGAACTCACCTAAAAGGTTCGCTCGCATCCCCAACATCTACCTCTCGGAAGGTACCTGGTATATGTAATGAACGAAATTCAGTTTTAGGTTGTTAGAATGGCAAGCAATCTATACTTAAGTGGGTTATAATTGACGCAAAGTTAATGGGGTGTCTACTCAATTCAGGGCGTAAAGAGTAATGGAAACTGATTGGATTCGGCTCAAATTGTATTTAGTTGTGTTCACAGCGTTGCTGTTTGTTGGAATTTTAGGCTTCATGTTCATCGAGAATCTGTCATTAGTGGATTCGATTTATTTCTCCGTTGTTACTATGGCCACCGTAGGATATGGCGATATTCATCCCCAATCCGCTCTCGGCAAGATTTTGGCACTGATACTAATTGTCGGCGGGGTTGGAACTTTCCTCGGCGTAGTTGCTAGCATCACCGATATATTTCTCAAACGCCGGGAAGAATCATTTCGACGACAAAAGCTCAACATGGTGGCTGGATTGTTTTTCAGCGAGCTGGGAACCGGGCTGCTGAGACAGTTTGCACAGCTCGATCCGAATATAGATATGCTTCACCAGATTCTGAAACTTTCGAATGAATGGGAAAACGAAGACTTCCACAAGGCCAAGAAGAGTTTGGAAGAACACCGTTTTTTCATAGATTCACGGCGTGGAGATCTTCTAAAACTGATGGAATATCTTCAGAACCGAGCCAACTTTCTTTTGAGAATGCTGGAAAACCCAACTCTTCAAGAACATGGAAATTTTACTGATTTGCTCCGCGCCGTATTTCATCTTCGGGATGAACTTTTGAACCGGGTGGATCTATCTGAAATGCCGGACACTGATCGGCAACACCTGGAGGGGGATATCGTCCGAATTTACAAGCTGTTGGTTATAGAATGGCTATCCTACATGCGTTATTTGAAAGATAATTATGGGTATCTGCTCTCGCTGGCTTTACGTGTCAACCCTTTTGATCCAAAGGCAAGCCCTGTTGTCAGGAGCTCGTGATAACAAACCATCGGAGTCTTTCACGAATACACATCCGATATAACGGCTATTAGTTCTCTGTAACAATGGTATATAAAAAACGCGGATTATCAATAGACGCTTTTCGTATATATAAGACGCTTCATTGTATTGGTTGTTTTGACAGATAATCCGCACTTGCTGTATAAAATCAGGAAAAATTTATGCTACAAAATATGTTTAAATTGTTTTACAATCTGCTATAAACAAAATTGCTTGGCATGCAAATAGCTAAATCATGTTTTGAATTATAGAACTTTTCTGTAAATAGTATAAATAGTTAGGAGGAATAGCGCATGAATACCAAATTAGATCGTAAAGTATTCCGAGACTTAAGTTATGGCTTGTATATTGTTACATCTCACGATGAAAGTCGGTTAAATGGTCAAATTGTCAACACCGTCATCCAAGTTACTTCAGAACCACCAAGAGTGGCGGTAATAATCAACAAAAAGAATTTGACTCACGAATATATATCAAAAAGTAAAGTTTTTGCCGTATCAGTACTAGATGAATCTGCTCCCATGAAATTTTTTGGGCCCTTTGGCTTCAGAACTGGGAGAGACATTGATAAACTTGAAAAAGTACAGTTCAAGGAGGGAACAACCGGTTGCCCTCTGATAACCGAAAATGCTCTATCCGTTTTAGAAGCAAAAGTTATAGATCAGATCGACTTGGGGACTCACACCATTTTTATTGGGGATACGGTTTTTTCAGAAGTGTTAAGGGAGGGAAAACCTCTTACCTATCACTATTATCATGGGGTACTTAAAGGAAAATCACCTCCCAATGCCCCAACTTACACAGCGGAAAAATAAAATTGTCATATGAAAAAACCTTTCTCGAAAAATTCCCATATGCTGTGGTTCCATAATTTTAATGGTTTATTTGCTTGATATAAGCCTTAAACCCTCAATTGGGGACACTCTAATAAGGTTTAGATCTCGCTTTGAAATCCTTAATACGACACATTGTATATCTGCAATTAACGCACGTTTCATGTCCATAAAATTTGTGTGATATCGTTTTTCAATAAGGGAAAATCCCTTTTCGGGACTTTGCCTTTATTGCATTTCCGTAAGAAACAAGATATATGTACTTAAAATTGAGATGGTTGGACCTGTTGTCTTGGTAAGTAAACACAACATTTGATCTTGGTTCGAAATCTTCAATTTTCGGTATTTGCAAGTTTAGACAGGAAGCTATCAGTCCCTACATCATCCACTTATTCACACATATTGTTTTTTTCGAATAATGCTCTAACAAACTTCCATAGACCTATTAAGTCCCATCTATTATATCCCTCTATGTTCACGGTTTTCCATAAATTTAGCGAAAATTCATCATCTGCTCTCAATTAACTTCTAAAAGCCCCCCCAATCATAACATCGCTTTTTGCTACCATATATTGTGTTATTTAGTTCTTGACATACAAAATACATGATCTTATATGATTATTAGATAACTATTCTTTTATACTTTACATATTCCTGAACGCAGATCTGGTAAGGAAAGAAGAAGCGGGCTTGATAGAAGACTAAAACCAAGAACATCAAAACAATAAAGACATTTTAAACGAGCAGGGTCAGTAGTGAAGGACGTAATCCCTAACAAGAGGTTTCATCATGTCTATATTTGCCACAAAGGTTGTTGGAGCTACCGATAAAAATCCAGACGGTATAAACAGACAGCAAATAATCAAAATGTGTATAGCTGGAGAAAAAATTATATTGATTAGAGAACCCAATAATCCTCATGATGTTTGCGCAATTGGTGTATTTCGTGAATCAGGTGAGCAAATAGGTTGTTTGGCAAGACATGTGGCCGCCTATCCTGAATTGGCTTATCATATGGATATAGGTGGTGAAGTTTCTGCGAAGGTTAAAAAAATAATAACAGAACGTTCAGGATTCTTAGGGGTAAAAAAAACTTATTATTGTATTGTAGAAATTACAAAAGGATCTGTTCTTTTATTAAAAAAGGAAAGTGAGGCGAAAGAAATAATAAAAAAAGCTAAATCCGTTGAAAAGAACGATCCCGAATTTGCAATAAACTTATACCAGAAGGCTATGACTATTTTAGGAGAAGTGGATCGGCTTTGCGAAAAAAATAGCGAAATGGATGAGCTTGTAAAGATATATGGCCTTAAAAAATGGAGGTATGTGGAATATCCTATCAACAGGCTTACTTTACTTTTGGAAAAGCTTATGAGATTTCAAGAATGTTTGGAACAAATTGAAAAATATGAACAAATTGATGATAGGGTTGGCCTAACCAAAAAAGATAAAGAAAGTCTTGATAAGCGAAAAGCTCAAATCATCAAAAACTTTCACAACAAAATTTTACATACCAACAGGTATAGAAGGAAGTGGGATATTATTCCCAATGGCTCCAGTTCAAAAGGAGTCAGCTACGATAGGCGTGGAAAGATAGGAGATGGTATTATTCTTGTAGACTTCGACCGCCGACAAAATAATGCCCCCTATTACAGTGGCCCTGAAAAACGAAGTGGCATGGATAGAAGACAACATGTTTGCTGAAATGTCCTGAACGATACTTAATTTGACAGAGATCAAATTCTTCTGTGTGTTAATCACATTCGAGGCAGAGTCAGAATTGGCTCTGCCTTAATTCTTCAAATCAAAACGCTCTAAAATGGTTAAATTTCGCATCGAAATCATCAATTCGAAACTTGTGAGTACTGCTATGATTCCGTAAATATCAGAACCTTAAAATCCGTGTGATATCGTTTTTTCAATGGGTCAAATCCATTTTTCGGGGGTTGTTCTTTCCATTTTGATGATATATGTATCGAGCATGAATTGGCTTCAGGTTGTACTCATGGCAAGATATTTCAAAGGGCATAACTGAGATAATAATGATACGAATTCTATAATTCACTATACGGCATACGCGTCCATAAATGTATGTGTTTGGCCATATTTTTAGGTCGCATAATACTAGTTCGCCGAGATTCAACTGCTGTAATCTTCCACATGTCAAACAGGCTCGCAAATGAATCCCATTTCGGAAGAACGAGGAGGTACTCGTGAGACTGTCAGTGACCGTGGTTGTCAAGATGTGTGTCATGACTGTAGTGGTGTTTCTGCTAGGCTCAGCCAATGCCCAGGAACCGGAACAGATAACCGAAGAACATTTCATTCTCAGGCCCATTGGCTCAGTCCACAAGGAAAAGGGACATGACACACTTGTGCTGAACAAGGAAGTTGAACCAGCTCTGCGTGGACTCGACGGCTTTTCGCACGTGTGGGTCTTGTGGTGGTTTGACCGCAACGACACACCAAAGAAACGTTCCGTTCTGCAAGTATTTCCCCGTGGGAACAGGAAGAACCCCCTAACCGGTGTATTTGCCTGCCGTTCACCTGTCCGGCCCAATCTTATTGCCCTAACACTGTGTCGGGTTCGTTCAGTCAACGGCAATGTCGTTGAGATTGACAAGATAGACGCGTTTGCTAATACGCCGATCTTGGATCTTAAGCCCTACATCCCACGCTCCGATTCTGCCGAATCATCGGTTCCAGACTGGCTGAAGGATCGCAAGAAATCTATTGAAAAAGATGCTGCGCAACGTGGCGAACAAGCAGATGCACCTGACAAGAAATAGTTGCGCCATTTCTTGCAGGTGATCCTATACGTTACGAATAGTTGCTATAAAACGCACGTTTCATGTCCAAAAAACATCGTGTGATATCGTTTTTGGATAGGGGCAAATCCATTTGACAGGGTTTGCCCTTTTTGATTTTTTATTCGGGATTTCCTCGTTCTACCGCCAGCCGATGGTTTCGTATCCCTTATCATGCAGGCACTTTTCAACAAAACGACGAAATACCTGGTCAGGCTCTCCTGAGTCGATGGTTTTCCGTGTCAACGTAGCCGCACCCACCCCGGCTGCACCGGCACCTGCCGCGCGTCCCACATTATCTCCGAGAACCGCCCCTACGGCAGCACCGGCTACCGCTCCCACAGCAGCGCCGGCTGCGGTGTCCTTTGCAATTTTTTCTCCCTTGTTTTCTTCGGCCCCGTATTCAGTTGCAAGACGCATGCACGCGTCAATATCGGCCTGGGCCCTTTCGTTCCCGACCTCGCTGAGATAGGAGTTTGGATACAAGACCGGCCGTTGCCGGGCACATCCACAAAAGATCAAGATAAGAATCATCAAAACAAGCGTGTTTATCTTTGGCATTTCACTCATTGGCAATTCCTTTTTAATTTCCTGCAAAACAGGCTTCCTCAGCCTGGAACCGTGAACCTCGAACCGCTTAATTTATGATACTATTGTTAACATTATATGACAATAGGCATTTCACCATTTGGATAGATCCGAATGACCCATGAATTTTTTTTCACTTTGCGGTAACTTTTTTGATGCGTATCGAGCTAATAACGGCATTAAGGGAAGTCATATAAATTGACAAGGGCTTTGTAGGATAGTTCACCTATCTTCACAACCTTAGCATGGGGCAATTCAGTTGAATCGTCCTTTTTGCTTTTTTATGGATTTTGCGATATATGTAATTGGAGTTGATCAACCTTGGGTTGCTGTTCTGGCAAGCTGTACTTTTTATGATTTTGTTATAATATTTCAATTATCTTCCATAAATTACTTCGAACCTGATGCCCTATCCTTTGAAACTTCTCAGTTTTTTTCTCCCTATATAACATATTGTAAAAACTGTCAAAAAAAAGCAAAATTGTTGTCAATTATTGTCAAATCATTTTGGCATGCAATCCATCAATATGGCCTAACTACCTGATATTTAATAGATAACCCATTTTTATTAAATTAGAATGTTGAATCTTGCACGATTTTTGCTTTAAGAATAATCAATTAGGATACCCAGGCACACGATTTGAGATGGAAGCTACATCTGCTGGGATAGAATGACATTGAGGAGGAAAAACCAATGTATAAAACAGTTGAGGAAAAACCCATTCAAAAAACAGTTGAGGGGAAACGACCGAACAAAAGGTTATTCTGGCCTGTTTTGGTTCTGATTCCCACAATCCTGTTGGTTCTGATTTTGGGCGCAGCAATGGGAACAATTGTTGGCTTTAACAACAAGATGAAAGGTTTTGAAAACCGGATCAATCTGTTGGAAGAATCAATAATGTTGAAAGTGGATCTCAATGAAAAAACTCTGGGTAGCTTACAGAAACAGATTGCCAAAGAAAGCCCTCGTAAAAATGAACCCTCAGCACGTGTGAAACGTTCCAATAAAACTGAGAAGAAGAACTATTATGCTAAATCCTCCAGACCTGTAAAGGTTCTCAAGGCCGTTATGGATCAACAGTATAAGGCCAGATCCGACGATACAGGTATCAAATTCAGCCCCCCTTTATAATTTGACGATGAAAAATAAAACAAGATAACAACATTTATGTGAGGAACCAGTTTTTTAAAGAATAATTTGTCATGAACAAGATATTGCATGACAATGGGAGTAGGCGTTCAGGTATCGAAAGGCGTCAATTCTCATATTACGGGTATATCCCTGAACGAAGATTTAACAAGGATCGAAGAAGCGGGATTGATAGAAAGTTAAAACCAAGAACATCAGCATAATTTAAAAACATTTAAACTGGCAGGTCACAATGGCCCTGTCTTTTGTTGTGTGGCGTGCAGATAACTGCTGATAATTCCGTAAATATCAGAGCGTTAAATCAGTGTGATAGTATTTTTTAATGGGGCAAATCCATTTTTCGAGGGTTTGCCCTTTTCGTTTTGATGATATATGTAAAATAGTTAGAGTTGATTCAAGTTGCTAGAATGGCAAGTAATCTGTACTCTTTATGATTTCAGTAAGAAATCTTCACTTTTCGGAAATTGTAGCTTAAGGCACTTAATCTTGAATCACGCTATTTTTCCTTTCCATCGAAACATTTTAGCCATTAATGCCATAATGTGATACTTAGCTATGTAATATGCTTCACAATTTCTATGTAATTCAAACCATAATCACATAGACTTTCGTTTTATTTAGTGCTCCTATATTCGCCATATAAATGATGTAACTGCTTGATGTAAAAGGCTCTTCATTATAATTGATAGTATTTGTACGATTTTTGCATATACTAATGGGAAGTTTTCATATTTGATTTTGAATAGTAACGATCATTTGATTTAACATTCGTCATAATAAAAAT
>Ga0233409_10000077_pt1 | contig 14797 bp, 13 predicted proteins | sample Na_oxic_13_MG_FD_179871 | JGI IMG/M metagenome (GOLD analysis project Ga0233409, IMG submission 179871) | Seawater microbial communities from Saanich Inlet, British Columbia, Canada - Na_oxic_13_MG | ecosystem: Environmental > Aquatic > Marine > Inlet | place: Canada: British Columbia... | reverse complement strand
TAGCTGAAACCACCAAAACAATGAACATACCTATAAACAGTCTTCGGACGGCATAAACCGCGATATCCCGCATAACAGGGTGGTCTCCTTTGTCAAATAATTCAGTTTACCGGAATCACCGAAAAGCTTTTCCAGGGAATTACAATGGCCTTTATATACCAGAAGTGATGTGCCCCCGGTTGGTTACGGGGGCAAAACGCTTCCATAATTTTACGCAGCCGGAATTTGAGTATCATCCATCAACAAAGCAATGATCACTCTTTCTCAAGATCGTTTAGGTAAACGGTCCCATTGGCCGACATGACGAATCCCTTAATCCCCTTGCGTACAGCCACGTAGTAAAAATCGGAATATAGCGGAATCGCAAGGCCTTTTTCCAAAATCAGTCCTTGGGCTTGGGCATAGATTTCGGCTCGTTTCTGGGGGTATATTTCATAACGTGCGGCATTTATGAGGGCATCAATATCGGGATCAGCGTAGTTTCTAGAATCGGAGTGGAACAGATAGGTTAACATGTCGCCGTCAAACCATTGCCAGCGCCGCGAGGCCAGTTGATTTTTCTTGTCGCGTACGGCTTGCCGGATATACTTGTCTTCGAATTCTTGTAATTTTAAAGCCACCCCAAGTTTCTTGTACTGGGCTTGAATTACGGGGGCGGTTTTCCGGACGCCGGGAGAATCTATCGCCACCATCGCGGTGATCTGCAGCTTCTTGCCATCCTTGTCGCGGATGCCATCACCATCGGTATCTTTCCATCCAGCTTCATCAAGAAGCCTTGATGCCGCCTCAAAATCGTACCGATATAACTTTGCGAATCTATCTTCAGCGCCTTGGTGAAACCCGATAATCGAGGGCGAGAAAAGGCCAAAACGTACTTGGGCGTTGTTGCTATTAAGCAATGTCACCAGTTCTTGGCGATTTACACCGCGTTGCAGCGCCCGGCGCACTTTCGCATCCGATAATATAGTATCATTGGGATTAACGTAGTACATCATGCATCCGGTCTGAAGATTTCTGTGTAATTCGATATCCGGATCGGCTTTCAATTCCTCTACGTTTTCCAGCGGCACACCGTAGATAATATCAGTGGAACCGGATTTTATTTCGGTCACCCGGATGAAATCGTCCGGAATAAAGCGTACCGTGACCTTGTCGATGTTCATGGGTCCCTTGTTCTTAAACTCGGGGAAATAGGTACGGAAATTAGGATTACGCTTTAAAGTGATATGAGAACCTTGCACCCACTCATCAACCACCATGGGGCCATAGGCGACGACGTTTCGGTTGAATTTTTCCTCCCCGACTTTATTCGCTGTCGTAACATCGACCACCCCACCGAATGCGGAAGCCAATACGACTAGGACCGGAACCGGGGGATTTTTCCAATGCATCACCACATCATTGTTCTCAATGGTAATGTCATACAGGGACTTGAAATCCGAAGCATAAGGGCTGACTTTCAAGTAGCGTTCATATGAGGCCTTTATAGCCTCCGGTGTCAAAGGGATGCCATTTGAGAACGTCAAACCATCAGCAATCGTCAATCGCAGGGTTTTGCCGTCCTTCGAAAGCGAAAAGCCGGAAACAAACCCAGGCTCGATACTGTTCATATCCCGTGTAAATCGAAATGGTGGCTCAAAGAGCAGAGAATGGACGACGGTCGATCTTCCGATCTGCTGGATGTCAGTGCCACGAATCTCTTCATGCATGGCAATGATGAGCTCTTTGGACATGGCTGTCTGGGACGTCAACAACACCAGCGCCAGAAACAAGATTAGTCCTTTACATAGTGTTTTCATTTTCTAAGCTCCTCCTTATGGTATTATGGTAGGTTGGTGCTGAAAGTGCGGTTTCTGAGCTCTTCCCTTATTGACAATTACTATATAGTTATGATGTAAATATTGTAATATGTCAATATTTTTTTTATATATGGCTTTAACAACTTTAAAAAAATGATGAAAATGAATTAGCCGAGATTTATTATTACTATATAATTACATCTATTAACTAATCTTAGCATTTGGCCACGAATTAAATTGATCCTTTGAATAACCGATAACTATCAATTATTTATTTAATAATCTGTATATATAGGTAATGTGAATTATAGTATTGAGACACTCCTTGATCTTTATGAATGAAAACTCTATTGTAATAATTTTATATCTACGAAACGACATTTATTACCCAGAACCTAAGTGAAAACACAGTAAAGTCCGGTCAATCGATCTTCGGCGAACCGAAATCCATTATCCAGGAGGAAAACCGCTATGAAAACCCAAGAATTAATGATCACCATGTCTGATGGTATTCGATTACAAACCTTTGTTTATCTACCGGCCGGTGATGGGTCTTTTGAAGCTCTTATGGGACGCTGTATATACGGGGTTGCCCAAATGTCTGAAGAGGCCGGTTTCTGGACCAATCAGGGTTATGCCGTGGTTTTACAAAATGTTCGCGGCCGCCACCGGTCGGAAGGGGACTCCACCGGGCTCAATAATTTCGGCCAAGATGGGTATGACACCATAGAATGGATGCTGAACCAATCCTGGTGCAGGCCTCATATCGGGACCATCGGCCGTTCGGCCTTGGCCCGGGTCCAGATCGATACCGCCTTTTTGGGTCACCGGGCACACAAAGCCATGGCGCCTATGATGTTGCCCTTTGGTATGAACCTTCATTTTGGGGGCGCGTACATGTTCAGCCAAATCCCCCAGTGGTTCTATTATTGCCAGAGCGGGCCCGAACTAAAGGCCTATGAACAGGTGGACTGGATGCCGCACCTCTATACACTGCCGATTACAGATGTTTTGGATAAAATTGGCGGGCCTATTAATTTGTACCACCAGGTACTGGCAGATCCGCTCAACCTAAACGTATGGAGGAGCTTTAGAGACGACGTGTTTAAAACCCTCACCACCCCCAACCTGATGGTTACGGGCTGGTATGATCACTGCGCTACCGGAACAGTGGATTTTTACCTCAAAACAATTCAATACGCTAGTGAAGCGCAAAAACGTCACACCCATCTGATAATCGGGCCCTGGGACCACGGTGCCGATAGGGATGCAGCAGGGGAATACGATTTCGGTCCTCAAGCTGAGGCGGATCACCATGCCACTGAAGCGGCTTTTTTTGATTATCATCTGCGTGGTAAGCCACCCGCCGAGCCTTTGGCACCGGTTAAAATTTTCGTAATGGGCCGGAATCATTGGCGCGATGAAGACACTTGGCCCCTGAAAAGGGCTGTGCCGACCAAATTCTATCTGCACAGCAACGGCGATGTTTCCGGTGCCTGGGTTCGCGGTAACCTGTCGACCACCCCACCGGGTGAGGAAAAACCGGACCGATTCACCTACGATCCGGCCGATCCGGTGCCTACATGGGGCGGAGCCAACAGCGGCCCGGCCATAGCTCTGCCCATGTCGCGGGGTCCACGGGATCAACGCCTCACTCTCTATCGTACGGATGTGCTTACCTTTTACAGTGCCCCTTTTGAAACGCCGCTGGAGGCTACGGGGATGCTCAAGCTGGTTCTTTATGCCGCCAGCACGGCAGAAGACACCGATTTTACGGCCAAGTTAATGGATGTGGGCCCAGACGGCAACGCTCGGTTGCTCTCCGACGGTCTGGTACGTGCCCGTTTTCGTGATGACTATCAAAATCCGTCAAAGATCGTACCCCATAAAATCTACCCCTATGAGATCGATTTGTGGTTTACCAGTAACGAATTTCAAACAGGACATCGCCTTGCGCTGGCGATATCTAGCAGCAATTTCCCACGCATCGGGCGTAATTTGAATACCGGCGGCGACAACGAACGGGACCGCCGGTTTATTACCGCCCAACAAACCATCTATCATGATAGCGACCACCCGTCTCATCTCGAGTTGCCTGTAGTTCCGAGATGTAAGATTGGTTTAGAGTTGCAATAAAGCACTGCAAGATAATTTGTCATCGACTCATTAGCATTTCCCCGGATCTATCGGGTGGAACCAAACTGCGTCCATGCCCGTCCATGATTGTCGCGATCTTATGGCTGCGGACCAATGGATTTTCTTCATATAGTCCTCTACCTTGCCGATTATTATAAAATGGCTTTTCAGCCTGAGTTTTTTCATCTCATTTTAAATATTTTCGGGATAGGCTCGAATATATTTATTCAAAGTAAGGGTCATACTTTTTTTCCCACTCTACGTATTTTGACATTTCCTTTTCAGGATTAAAATTTATATCATCACCTCCAGCTATAACTTCTTGAAAGTTTTTATTTGCATCGCGGATTATCAATGGCTTCGCTCTCGATGACGATTTGATCGGCCTTGATTATACTGGGCACACTATAGTAGGGCGGTGATGTTGAAACGACTTCGCCTACGGGCAGATCTGATTGCAGGGTATGGGTGCAGGCTCTTAAATAGGCCTCCCCATTTAACGTTGTCTGCCGCATGTCCTCCATTGCCGGAATAAGCTTTTTGACCTCTACGGAACCGGCTTTTTTGATTCCATTAAATAAAAATTTTGCAGCAATATAGGTCCTTCCGCCAATGTCATCAGCCTCGGGCCAGGCGGTATCTTTGTACTTTTCACGCCAAAGCGCTCTAAACGCGTCACTTTCCTTTGTCTTGACCGTAGACATCCAGCAATCCGACACGATGCTGCCCTGCGAAACCTCGGCAAGTTCACGCATGTTCATGGGATCTGCCAAAGGGTTGCTGACCACAACGGCTGTAACACCAAATTGATGGCGTTGCTTTAAAAGAATGCTTAGGGGTAGTCCAAAACTTCCCGTAAGAATGCAATCTGCATTGGTGGCCTTGACTTTCGTCAAAATTGAAGAGAGGTCTTTGGTGTTCATGGGGTGAAAATCGTTGCCCACTATTTTGGCTTTGGGCAGCAGACGGGCCACCTCTTTTTCGAACTTGGCCGCCATATCATGGCCGTAGGCATAATCCGGATTAATCAGATAGAATTTATTGAAATCCTTATAATCCTTAATATAGGTGATCAGCAAACGCGCCATGATTGCCGTACGATAAACCAACTGTATTGTGTTGTAGGAAAATGACTTTTGAGCCGCATCATCACTCATGGCCGTACTGATGAAAACGATGTTGTTTTGCTCTGCCAACTCCATTAGTCTATTGACAATATGGGAACCGAAGGATTTCGACATGAAATCGACATCGCCCTGCATGAAATGTTTCTGGGCCTTGCGAAGGGCCACCTCGGGCTTGAATTGATCGTCCTCCATAATTATTTCTACTTTGCGCCCCAGGATGCCACCACTTGCATTGACTTCATCGGCGGCCAGCTTCCATCCCATCTCGAAACGCTCCCCGAAAACCTTCAGCGGTCCGGATAGGGGATCAAACACAACGATCCTTATCGGCCTTTCAGCCAACGCAACGGATGTTAGTAAAACAATCTGACAAACTACCACCAAAGTGAAAATGACATACTTTCTCATGAAGGTCCTCCTTTTTTGTTAAACGGCTAAATAACTAGCCTGGATATCCTTGTTTTCAAGCACCTCTTTGCCTGTTCCGGAATAAACAATCTCTCCTTTGCTGATCACGTATACTTTCTGAGCCGTATTGCACGTCAAGTATAGGTTCTGGTCTACGAGGATTACGGACATTCCATTGTTGTGAATATTATCAATTAAATCGAAAATGAGCTTGGTCATCATCGGGCTTAGTCCTTCGGAGGGTTCGTCGATGAGTATCAGCTCCGGATTGCCCATGAGTGTCCGCGACAAAGTCAGGATCTGCTGCTCTCCTCCCGAGAGATTGGCGGCCAGCGTCTTGTCTCTTTTACCTAAAACTGGAAACAGATCGTAAATACTGCTGATGGACCACCCACCGGAATCCTTTTTCGATCCGTTGGGTTTTTTTCCCATGATCAGGTTCTCTCGTACGGTTAAACCGGGAAATATTCTGCGCTCCTCCGGAACATAGCCTAAACCATTCCTGGCGATTCTAAACGGTGCCTTGCCAACAAGCTCCTTATTTTTAAATTTAATTGATCCGCTTCGGGGGGTTACGATACCCATAATGCTTTTCAAAATGGTTGACTTGCCCACGCCGTTGCGCCCTAAAATTGAGACAACCTGATTATTTTTCACTTCCAGAGAAACGTTGTGCAGGACATGGCTTTCGCCATAATAACTATTGATATTTTTAATTTGCAGCAACATAAGCTAATCGCTATTCAAAAAAACCACCTAGATAGGCTTCTTTTACCTGCCGATTTTGTTTTATCTCTTTAGGAGTCCCCGTGGCGAGAATTTCACCATGATGCAGAACACTGATTCGATGTGCGAGCTTGAATACGACATCCATATCGTGCTCAACGATAACCAACGTCTTGTTTTTAGTGATTTGCCTGATGAGATCAACAATTGCGCTGGTTTCTTCAGCCGTCATGCCCGCTGTAGGTTCGTCCAAAAGTACTAGCTGCGGGTCCAAGGCCATGGTGATTCCCATTTCCAGGGCCCTTTGATGTCCATAGGACAGTGTTCCGGCTTTTTCCTGACTGAGGTCGGCCAGGTTGATCCTATTCAAAAATTGCTGGGTCGTCTCATCAATGAAACGCATACCTTTCAATAAACGCCATATTTTAAGATCATATTTATACCTTGCTACAATGGCATTGCGCATATTCTCATAGACAGACATACCGGTAAAAATATTCGTTATCTGAAATGAACGCGCCAATCCCTTACGGGCTATTTGATGGATGGAAGCATGGTCGATCCTTTTTCCTTGGAAAAATATTTTGCCGTCGGATGGTCTGAATTTTCCGGTGATTAAATTGAACAAGGTTGTTTTACCGGCGCCGTTAGGCCCGATGAGAGCATGTATCTCCCCCTCAATAACACTCAGGCTTACTTGGTTGATTATCTGGGAACCCTGAATATGTTTAGATATGTCTTCAAGTTCCAAGATATTATGCATTAGACTGCCTTAACGACCGATTTATCCTTTTGAAACCAGATTCGAATAGTTGAATCAATCCATCCGGATAATAGAGAACAATGGATATGAATATAATTCCCATTATCAATTGCCACCGAGCGGTTACTTCGGCTAAATATTCTCTTAAGTAGACATACAAAAAAGAGCCTAGAATAGGTCCGGCGAATTTTGTATAGCCACCGATGACGGAAATTACGACAACATCAAATGAGGTCTCCATATCAAACACTTTCGGAGACACCATTTTAGTTAGAAGTGTATAGAGTGATCCTGACAGCGCCGCGATAAATGCTGAATAGCCGAAAAGAATAAATTTCGCCTGATAGATATTGGTGCCTAAAAATTGAGCGCGGTCGGAATTTGACTTAAGACAGGCCAACGTGTTGCCAAGCGGTGTGCGTGTAAAAAACCAGCAAAGCAAAATGGCCCCAACTGAAAAACAGAGTATTAGATAGTAAAGCACTAGCATATTGCTGATTCCCAAGGAACCTAAAAAAGGAAATGCTATTTTGTGGCCGGCCCAGCCGATGAGGCCATCATCGCCTCCTGTCAGTCCTCTCCATGTCCAGGCAATGGCCCATAAAAGCTGGGCAAACGCCAAAGTGCCCAAGGCCAAATAAAACTTGGATAATCGCAGAAGAAATGCCCCAACGAGCAGGCCTCCCAAAAGCCCGCATAGACTGCCTGCAAATATTGACGCCAGAACTGGCATAACGGGCAAATGAATCAAACAAAGGGCAGTCGTGTAAGCGCCCAGGCCAAAATAGGCCGCGTGGCCGAAGCTGAGGATGCCTGTTTGCCCTAGCAGAAGGTAATAGCTAATAGCATATATTGCATATAGCATGACTTCTGCAAGCAAGTAGAGCTGATATCTGGGCAAAAAAAACGGACATAGTAATGCGAGTAGAACTACGGTTGCCCAAAGCAATATTGTTAAATTCCTTCTCACTCCTTACCTCCAAACAAGCCTGTCGGTTTGATAATGAAGACTACCATCATCAGCATGTAGGTCAGGGCCAACGAAATCTGCGGTAGCAATATGACTCCGAATGACTGAATCTGTCCTACGATCAGCGACGCCAGTAGAGCGCCTGCCAGACTGCCCAACCCTCCCACGGCAATCACAATAAAGCAGTCAAGAATCATATCGGCAAACATGTTTGGGTAAACGGACATATAGGGCGCGACAATGACCCCGCCAACTCCTGCCAGCCAGGATCCAATGGCCATAACCGCTAAATACACAAAAGAGACGTTGGTTCCCAGTGCATTAGCCATTTCGCCGTCTTGCACACATGCACGTACCGAGACACCCAACCGGGTTCTTTTGAATAAATAGAACAAAAGGCAGAGCACTGACGCTGAGAGCCCTAGGATAAAAATTCGATAGACGGGATACTCCACATTGGCCCACAATGCCCATGAGCCCTGCAGTAAAACGGGCGTAGGTACCGGCAACGGGGCTGACCCATAAATCCACTCAACGATCTCAGCAATGACCAGAGCCAGTCCGAAGGTTAACAGCAGTTCGTTCACGTGCCCTTTGGCGTGTACCTTGCGTATAAATATGCGCTCGATTAAAATACCAATTAATCCGCAAATAAAGGGGGCAATGATTAAGGCTATCCAAAAGTTCTGCGACCAGATAATTATTTGATAGCAAAAGTAGGCCCCGATCATATAGACTGAGGCGTGGGAAAAATTTAAGATATCCATCATGCCAAACGTCAATGTTAAGCCGGAGGCAACGAGGAATATAAGCATACCATAGACCAGGCCATGCAATATGAGTACTGGATAAAAGTTAAGAATCGTTTCCATTACCAACCTTACTCAGAGTAGCCTTCTTAAGATCTTCCCCACAGCGCTTTTGGGCAACTCGTCCATAAATACAATTTCTTTCGGTCGTTTATATGCTGCAATATTTTCTTTGCTCCATTCCATCAGATCTTCTTCTTTGATTTTACCTATAAAAGTAGGTTTCAATACAATGAATGCCTTTGGACTTTCTCCTCGATACGGATCCGGTATTCCAATAATTGCCACTTCTGATATAGCTGGATGTCTGTAAAACAAATCCTCGACTTCCGCTGGGAAAACACTATAACCTGAGCACTTGATGAGTTCTTTTATTCTTCCCGAATATTTTAAATATCCTTCTTTATCCATGGAACCTATATCACCGGTGTATAGCCATCCGTTTCGAATCGCGTTCTTCGTCTCTTCTGGATTGTTCCAGTAACCAGTGGTCAATATGGGCCCATTGATCACTATTTCTCCTTCTTCATTTGGTGAACATTCTTTCAATCCAGTCTCCCGGTCCATAATCTTAATATCATTGACATGGGGAACCCCAACATAACCGGGCTTAAAACGACCCAATGGTGTAATGGCCCCCCCTTGCGAAACTGTTTCTGTGAGACCGTATCCATCGACGATCCATGCGCCTGGAAAAATTTCCTTGACCTGTTTCTGGATTTCTGCGGTTATAGGAGAGCCTCCGCTGCATATGTAGCGAAAAGAACTCAAGTCATAAGAGTCAATATCTTTGAGTTGTAGTAAAGCAACCAACATGGTAGTTGCACCCACCCATGCTGAACAACGATAATGCTGAATTGCTTCCGCTACCACGTCAGGTATAAACCTTGGTAATATAGCGATTTTACCTCCCGATAGGAGTGGTGCACACATCATTTGCACCATGCCCATGATGTGAAAGAACGGAGTTACGCCGAGATAAACATCGTCCGCAGTATTATTAAACCAGTATCCTGACCCAACACTGGCAATTGTCAGTGCATGATGAGTGATCATAGCCCCTTTTGGAAGCCCGGTTGTTCCTCCAGTATATTGTAATAGGGCTAAACTTTCCTTGAGATCAGAAACCAAGCATATAGGTTCCTTGGGTGAGCTTCCTATTAGGTCTTTTAAGATCAGAGTATTCGAAAATGAATATTTATTTTTCTGTAATTCAAAAGGTAAAGGTAATGAGGGATTCTCAGGTACATAGTCTATTAAAGAAGTTAAAATAACATTTTTAAGATTGGTTTTATCCCGTATCTTTTCAACTTCCGGATATAGGTAATCAAGTCCCACAAGTATTTTTGATTTCGAATCACGAAGCTCATGTTCAATTTCAACATGCTTGAACATAGGATTCAAAGAAACCACCACCCCACCTGCCCGTAGTATTCCGAAAAAACTTATCACAAATTGTGGACAGTTCTGCATGTGTAACGCGACCCGATCTCCCTTTTTTATCCCTAATCTTTTTAGGCCTTGTGCGAAGCCATCAATCGTCTCATTCAACTCTTCGTATGTCATTTCCATCCCAAAAAAATCAACGGCAACCCTTTTGGGCATCTTTTTGGAGACATCCCGGATGTATTCCGATAATGGCTTTTTTACATCAATTTCCTTTGGAACGATTGACGGCCAAACTTTCTTCCAAGGTCTCATTTTATCGTTCATTGGTTCTCTCCCTTTTACCTTTGGAGATATAATTCAAAATACTCTTCACTTTATTAGCTGTCCTCCATCAATAAGTAGCGTGTGACCAGTGATAAATGACGATGCATCTGAAGCAAGAAATAATGCAGCAGACTTGACATCATTTACCTCTCCTATTCTTTTCAGGGGGTTGCTTTTGACCATTTTCTCTCCCATAGGACTATCCCAAAGAGCGCGACTCATCTCGGTTTTAATAAGTCCTGGTGCTATGGCATTTACTCTGATTCCACTTGGTCCCCATTCTTGTGCCAGACACTTCGTTAGATGGATGAGGGCTGCCTTTGTTATATTATAGGCATTGATTCCGGAGGAGGTTATTAATCCACCAACTGAGGCCATATTGATAATGACACCCCCGTTTTCCTTCATCCAGGCATTGTATACCATCTGAGATATTACAAACGGTGCTTTAAGATTGAGTTCGAATGTTTTATCCCATACTGATTCACTAAGTTCGGACAAGCCACCAAATTTGGGATTACCACCAGCGTTATTCACGAGGATGTCAATTCGACCAGCCCACTGTATAGCGGTATCGATTAATCTCACTCGATCCTTGGGCAAGGTAACATTAGCAGCAACCGGAAAGGCATGCCCTCCATTAGCCTTGATTTCTCTTGCTGTCTCCTCAACACTTTCCTGCTTCCTACCACAGATGATTACATCGGCCCCCATTTCTGAATAAATGGCTGAAATAGCCTTGCCGATACCCCTGCTTCCGCCCGTAATCAAAATCTTTTTCCCATCTAGAGAAAATGATGATAAAATATTCTTTCTCAAATCTTTATCCTTTATTCATTTATCCGATATGCATGACTTAAAGACCTTGATAAGCCCTCCAAAACGCCCATTAGATCATAAATATTGACGATATCCTTCTGGGATATAGGCCCTGTTGGAATGTCATAAGATACATGGGTCCGCCGCGATCATGTAATCTATGTATTCATGTCTGTCCACATCCCAGATGCTACTACCTCTCATGCCGCGTACCCGTATTTGAGTAAATTAATTGCTTCTATTTCTTCCAGATATGTTACTTTTTGCTCAATGGCAGGATTTTCCTTTGGCATTTTTTCCTCTGATTGGATAAAACTAATTTGCTAAAAATATTTATTTTGATCCAAAAAGTTCACTGACAGCTGCGTGCCACCCTTCGGACAAAGGTGCCTGGGAGTGCGTTGTTAAGGTCATACTGTCAATCAACCACTTACCGTCAACCCTTTTATAAACGTCATCCTCAATGCCGATCAAAACGAGGTCATTGCCCTCTACATCCGTAAAAAAAGCCAATAAATACCAGCGTCCCTCAGCCTGGTCGTTGTCAACACTTATGCGTGCGTTCATGAAGTAGTGCATGGAATAGGTCAACATGGCCGGGATACCACTAAGAAACTCCTTGATAGCTGCCTTGCCCACATGTTTGCCAAAAGCACCGCCATCCCATACGGCGTCTTCTGTAAATACCTTGAGGAGTGGTCCCAGATTATTTTGGTTGGCGACCACATCACAGCCTTCCGCATAGTCAAACTTCAAGCATTTGATAGATTCAATATCTTCGAGTTGTTGAATTCGTTTTTCTAGAGCATTGTGTGCCATGGTGTACTCCTTTCGCTTTTTTTTGATTCTTCCTCTTGACTGAGTGCCTTACTTTAAGTGCTACTGGAACGACGTTTAACACCCCTATCGTTTTCTCCAGATGAGAGGTTGCCCTTTTATTTCCATCTTCTTTTCAAATCTTCCGCGAAGCTAGTGTATTCCTGAACCGGAGAGAGTTCTTCAATTATCAAGTTGGCCAACAAAGGCATCAAACCCATCAGCATACGGTCCAGGTCGTCATGAAAGTCCACGCCAATAATACCGATCACCCTTTAACATGAAGATAAATTACAAAGCACATTTGTAAAAGGGGGGGGGAAGCTTGAGAGAATAATCCCAACCACAACTACAATGCCTCGATAATAATTTCGTTGCTGTCGTCACCTTTGACCATACTCTTTGTGACAGAGACCCTTGACTGTCCTTCCATTCTTGCATCTTTGACGATTTGCTGTACAAAGGCGTCATCAGCTGCGGCAATAGCATTTAGATAGCTTAAACCTACCGGCATTCCCAAAAATTGGATAGCCACTTCTGCAAACGGGTCTATCGTTGCGGTCAACACGATTCGACTGCCCTGATCATCGAGTTTATAGGGAATGAATTTCTTTTTCTGGCAGAACAACACGATGTCGGCAAGCTCCCGAATACTACCAACTTTACCTACTTCTAACTCGAATTTTGCATCCCGGAACCACTTTTCGAGAAATGACAGCCAGTATTTGTTATACATCTGTTGGGCTTTGTCTTCACCGAAAGTTGCTTCAGCAGGAATGTAGCTGCCCGTGTCGAGCATCACGTATAAAAGCAATATACCGAATGCCACCTCATCGATCGATTTGCCGAGCAGCTTTGAGACGTAAGCCATGGTTTTTTCGCCGGACTGTTCGATCTTGTGCTCCATGAAGTAGCTTTTTTCCCGGTCGGTGAATGCAGGCAACAGATAATCGGGCGTCCCCTTTTTCTTCATGACGTAGAGACAATAGGGAACATCGCCGTCCCTGCACATCATCCATGGCATGTCAAATTCCATCTCTTCTTTAAGTCCTCTTTTATTCGCCTCCTCAATCATACCGCCAAGGCCCAAGTCACGGGTCAAACCGCCGTCCACTAGGCGGTAGTATTCATGAAAATTGCATACACAATCTTTTGCACCGAAAGGCTCAGGACCAAATGCAGGATTGCCGCACCATTGGGAGCGCAGCACTGTGCGGTCCGCGGTCTCTTCCACGATCTCAGTGGGGACCAGGAATATGTGATGCCAGATATGCTGGAACACTTTTCCTACGGTTTGGATGTCGTTTATCTGTTCAATGCCCATCTGTTGAAAGGCCATGTCGGTTGCCTGGCCCATATTGAAAATCATCCGGTAATAGTTCAGAAATTTACCATAGCCTTCTTCAGTGGACAGATCCCATCCCTGTTCGTGAATGACCTCCTTTACCACTCGCCATCTTGCATAGCCTCGACTCCAGGTATTTCGGAACAGATCCTCCGTAAAATCAGTTGTATCTTGATACCCCAATCCATCCATGTACTTGTCTACAACCTCTTTCATAATAGTCCTCCTTTTCGCAAAGCGTTGTACTTTCAGAAATTTACACGGCCTTGGACAAACTGCTGTAACAGGATGCTTGTCGCTGATTCATATATCCGAATTGGTTGGCCAGCGAGAGATCCAATTCCGCGATAATGACTTCTTCTTCCTTTTCGCTTGCAGGGCCGGCATACACCTGATAGGCCACCGAACCCGGTTTAGGCCCCAGGATTACACTTTGTCCAAAAAAATCGGTGGGATTCTGCACTCCCACTGCATTGGCGCTGGCCATAAAGACCATATTTTCGATGACCCTCGCCTTGAGTTGTGTTATCACCGCCTCAGGCACATCGGTGATACCCTCAAAGTGCCCTGCAGCCGATGGATTGATCAGCAAACGACACCCCTTTACGGCATAGGCCCTAGGCGCTTCTGGAAACACATAATGATCAAAGCATATGGCGATTCCCATAGGACCGAAATCCGTTTCCCATATTGGGAGTTCTGCACCCGGCTTGGCCCATTCAAGTTCAGGGCCAAAGGGATGCATTTTACGGTAATGACCCAGCATTCCTTGCGGACCGAACATCACGGCAACATTGTAAACGGTATCGGGGGTGTCTTTGTCCTGTTCCGGCATTCCGGCAATTACGAGGATATTGTTTTCTTTGGCCGCTTGTTCGAGTCTCGCGGTCGAGGGCCCTGGAATAGGTTCGGCCAATGCGTGGGCGTCAACCTCATATCCGGTTATTGACATCTCTGGAAATACAACCAAATCTACGCCTTTACCACTCAGTTCTGAAATGTAACGGGTCATTTTTGCCAGATTGGCATCCTTGTTTCCGAGATCGGAGACGAAGTTGACACAGGCCACTTTGATATCGTCCCTGTATTGTTTATCTGGATTTGAACTCATGCAGTCACCTCCTATAAAATTTAAATTAATCTATATTTGGCGGGAATACCGGTAGATTGGAATAGATCTCATCCTGAAAACCATCATCGATTCTGGCTGCCCGCTTGGCTGCCGCTTTATAGCGTTCATAATCTGCCAATACATACACAGAGAGCTTTTGGGCTGCCAGTGAGCCTTCAGCATGTATGGTAAGTACATCCTCGTAGGTCGAGGTCAGATCCCTTATCAATTTTACCAATCGCAGCCTGTGCTCGG